>Ga0208462_1001553_pt1 | contig 15073 bp, 12 predicted proteins | sample AD_SCU001_MetaG_FD_184452 | JGI IMG/M metagenome (GOLD analysis project Ga0208462, IMG submission 184452) | Active sludge microbial communities of municipal wastewater-treating anaerobic digesters from China - AD_SCU001_MetaG (SPAdes) (version 2) | ecosystem: Engineered > Bioreactor > Anaerobic...
GGCATCCCGCAGCTCAGGAGCTTGAGCATCACCACCAACGGGGTGTTGCTGGGCCGCCTGGCGGGAGGGTTGTTCCAGGCGGGCATCAAGCGCATCAACGTCAGCCTGGATACGCTCAAGCCCGGGAAATTCGCGTCCATAACGCGGCAGGACTGTTTCGAGGAAGTCTGGAAGGGGATCATGGCGGCTCATGAAGCCGGGTTTGCGCCCATCAAGCTGAATGCGGTGGTCATGCGGGGGGTCAACGACGACGAAATCGCGGACCTCGCGCGGTTGACGTTCGAATACCCCTTTCACATGCGGTTCATCGAGTTCATGCCCTTCAAGGAAGCCGATTACGACGACCGGTTCCTCTCGTCCGAAGACATCCTCGACCGGTTGAGGAACGTCGGGGAGCTGGTCCCCGTCGAAAGCACCGATTCCAACGGTCCTGCCCGCCACTACCGGTTTGCGGGGGCGATGGGCAAGATCGGGATCATCAGTCCCATTTCGAATCATTTCTGCCCGACCTGCAACCGCTTGCGGGTGACCGCCGACGGCCGGCTCCGCACCTGCCTTTTCGCCCGGGAGGAAACCGACCTGAAGCGTGCGTTGCGCCTGGGGGCCTCGGACGAAGAAATGATGCTGCTGATCCGCACGGCCATCGCCGACAAGCCCGAACGGCACGAACTGGACAGCCGGGCTTTCCGCAAGTGCATCAGTCGCCCGATGTTCGCCATCGGGGGATAAGCGCCCGCGGCGGGCGATGGGGCGGATTCCGCCGCCCGGGCGGCGCGGGCGGCGATGACGTGCGTTGCGGGAACCTGCCGCGCGCAGCCCGAATCCCGGGGAGGTGAGGGAACTCCTTCACGGTTCCGGCCCGGCCGGGTCGCCTGAATCCCCGGAGGTGGAACGGCATTGCGGGAGCGCACCACCGGCTCCCGGAACGGGCGATTCTCCTCTGCATTCCCACCGTCCGCGACACGAAACCGGCGACATCGGCTCCGATGAGCTTTCACTTTCGTTTTTCACAGGAATATCCAATGCTTCGACAGGCCTCCGGCGGGTCACGCGAGGTCTTCTTGCGCGACATCCGGTCTTCGCGATGCGCGTCGCAAATCGCCGGAAGCCGGGTCGGCGCATCTTTGAGGCGGCTCCCCGTGAGCGTCGGAATGAGAAGGGAGAGGAACATGATCTATACGGTCAAGGTCGACGTGAAGGAGATCGGAAATCGCATCGTCGAATGCAAGGTTCGAAATCATGTGGTCCGTGTCGATCAGCCAAAGGAGTTCGGGGCGGACGACACGGCGCCGACCCCTCCGGAGATGCTGGCGATTTCTCTCGGCAGCTGCGTTGTTTCCACGATTCAGTTCATTGCAGCGCAAAAGAACCTCGATGTCGGGAATATCGAAGTGAGCGTCGAAGGCAGCATAGACTTCTCGAGGGCGATGGGCGTAAGCGACAGGGAGCGGGCCGGCTTCGGCGCCTTGAAGGTTGGAATACGGTTCGATTCCGGAATGGCCTCCAGGGAAAAAGAGGATTTCATCAAGACGGTGTTTGAATGCGGGGCATCGATTGACAATATTCGGAATGCGACTCCCGTGACCTGCGAGATATTGGAATAGGCAACGGCCGGCCGTCATCCGATTCGCGGTTGCCCCGGCCGGCCGTGGGTCTGATACGAAGTTGCGCGCAAGATGGATCTTTCAAGCACAAAAGAGCGGGGGAATGATTCCCCCGCACCCCCCAAGTTTCGGCCACACGCGCAAGCGCGTGAGGCCGAGTGCTCGGCGCTGTCGGCGTCTGGCCGAAGGCCGCCGCCGCAGCGCCACACGGAGCCGCGAAGCGGCGAGGGGGTGTGGGGGATACGTCCCCCACGCTTTTAGAGTATCATTTTGAACGCAATCATCCATGCCCCCTGCGACACCCGCGAAGCATGAAAACAGACTCCCGAGGGAGTCTGTTTTCCAGGTAAATCCGTATGAACCGTCATGATCGGCCCCGGCCGCCCGAAAATCGTATTCGCCCGGTCCGGCTTCCCGAATAGGGCGGGGACGGGTCGCGATTCCGTCGGAGGCGCCTCGCGCGGGTTACAGGTCGTCATCGCCGAACCCCGCGTCCGTTTGGGCGGCGGCATCTCCTTCGGCCATGGCTTCGTCCACGAGCGCGTCGACGTCCTCGGCGCCGAGGTCGTCCCCCATCTCGCGGCCCATTTCCTTCATCCACCGGGCCATGCTCTTCGGGTCGTTCTCATCCAGTCCCGCGAATCGCGACGGGTCCGCCAGGCGTTCGAGGCGGGTTTCCTCGGAGAGCCGCACGCGAACCCGCGACGGCACGCGCGCCACTTCCTCGCTGCTGCAATGTTTGCAGACGGGCGAGAAGGCTTCGGACACCCGTAGCGTGAGAATCTCGCTCTTCCTGCCGCATCGACTGCACCGGAATTCGTAAATGGGCATCCCTTCATCTCCTGTATCGGTAGGGGGTACCTGGCACAAGGGTTTGCGCAAACCTCTTCCTCGCGAAGCAAGTGTGGCATTCCTCGAGCAGTTCCAAGTTACAAGATGCCCGATACCGGCGCGAACAGCCGATTGGGGCAATCCCCCAAATATCGGGATGTTTACGGAATGCCGCACTGGCTGTGTGCGCCAAGTTCGGCAATCCGGTCACGGCATATCGCGTGATCCGGGTCGCGAAGGGCGGCCGGAGCCGTTTCGGCGGAGGGCGAAGGCAACGGCCGCCGCGCCCTTTTGCCGCTGCTGCCGCGATGATTGGCAGCGGATGCGGCGTAATCGACGGGCGACGCGCTTCTACCCGAACACCCGCGGGAAGGCGACGCGCATTGGCGCGGACTCCTCACGCCGAAAGCCTCCCTCGACAGGAGGCGGCACCACCCGCCGCCGACATTGCCGCGCCTCTCCCGACCTGTTCTTGAGTAGCAATTGTCCGGTGAAAGATCAAGAGCCTTGGTCCGCGCATGCAGTCTCGATTCGCGCATTCCCTTATCGGCTCGATCACTTCGGGGAAAGGTCGAATATTCACGTTCGCCGGGATTCCGACCTTGGTGGCCCACCAGTGCAGGGGGAAGAGCTCCGGCTGGCCGAATCCGATACCGGAGAACCCGATATGGTTGTTGAGTCGCATCAGTTGGTGCCGAAGCGGGGACTCTCTGCCATTCAGAGATTTCAAGGCCTTACAAGGGTGCTTGCCAATCCGTTGCACAAGGAAGCACCAGGGAGTACCGCTTGACATGTCAGGGAGGACAGGCAAAAAATGAACTGTTTGACCGTGGAGGTTGAACAGGCATCTTCACCCTACTGGGAAGCCTCGCAAGGCATCATCGCCAAGCTGATTACAGATCAGTTGCTCTGCCGTTGAGCTACGCCAGCCCGATGCTTGAAAACCCTTGTGGCACAAGGATCGGCGGAAATCAAGCAATGGGAAGAAGTGAGACTAAGTGAGCACAATGGGGCGTCCAAAACGCCCCATCAAAACCGCAAAAAACGCCCCAATTCCGCCCCATTTTTCGCTCTGTCCCGGAAGAGGATTCGGACCTCCGACGCAGCCTGTAGATTGGGTCTGAGCAAGGGCCATTTTACACCCGCATCCATCTTGCACCAAAAAGAATACTCTGTCAGGAGTTTCGGAGCTAATCGGAAAATCAAATGACATTTCAGCAAGTTATTCGCGGTTTCCCGTAGTACCCAATTGGGATCTTTCAGGAAATCGAATAAATGTAGGCACTTATAAAAGCTCCCACTGTGCACATTACGCACGCCAAGGGCATTTTGTCAACCCCTTCTTGATTTCATAGGGTACTACAGATTTGGTCCCCTATATATTGGTTTTTACATGGCTTTTAGGTGGAAACAACTGCTTGCTCCGAAACTCCTGTCTGTTCCACAGATTCATCGCCACGGAGGAAACTAGGCTAACTTCTGCTCACCGACTTACAAAAAATGGTACGTGGAGATCGCTAATACGTGGTGGGTCAAGTATTTCGTCTTCCTCGAACTTCAAATCGAGATACTTTTTGGTCAGCGCAACTAGGAAATGCTCAAAAAACTCAACGAGGCGATCGGCAACCGCCAGGGTTTCGGAAAGGTAACGTCGGATTGCTTCATGATCGTCAAATTTATCTATACTTTCCAATATACTCTTCAAATGGATGATGCTGGAAAAATAGTACAATGAGTTTCCAGAAGTATCGCTAAGGTAGATTTCCAATAGTTCGTCTTCTGGCATTCCTTTGATTTGCTCCTGTAGTTTTTCGCGATCATAGTGAAATGAAAACTTATTTCTGACTTTGCCTATCCATTGCTTCTTACCAAAGTCCCTCTTTAGCTTTTCAAGATTTTCATTTGCCTCTGCACTTAATGATTGTTCATATTCTTTTGACATTACTCCATTGAAAAAAGGTTTGCGAAATGCCTCCCAGCATTCCCATAGCTTGCCGACCAGAATGGAATGGAAGAAAAAAGATTGGGCGATCTGGCCTTTGTTCTCAATTTCTGTCAGTCCTGTTTTATTACAAAAGTACGTAATCTTATGAAGCATGTTAATTTCATTGAGCATATTCCCAATTTGAAAGAAAAGTATCTGCTCTTTTTCCGGAATATGTGACAGGTCTCTTTTTCTCAAGCTGACCTTATAGATTTTCATCTCAGGACTCCATTTGACACCTGAAAACTGCATTCTGTATTACAATATCTCGTTAGGAGAAATTACTCATACATTTTCATTCTGAGAAGTTTTCTGATCTTGTTGACACTATTTCCATTGTCTTCAGGTTTACCGTGGTGTGTTGAATTTGATAAATAAATAAGTAGTTTTTCCGCTAAAAGAAGACGAGCTCATCAAAAAGAAACTCTCGTTAACCAAAATCATGATGCGATTCTCTTACTTACTTCATAATCGCTGCGATGGCCGCACAGGTCAAGAGTTAGTTGCCTGAATCTTCGGCTCGCCGTGAATGCGTAAAATGTCAGGTAGTTACATGGGGAATGCGTTACATCCAAAACTGAGAATAGCAATGGGCGCAAACATTCTTGTGCGGGGTCCGCCCATCTGGCAACGCACGGGAAGACCTGCTGGTTCGATTGCGGGAAGACTCTGACACGAGGCCAACCCCAAAAGGGTATTTCAATAATTTTCCGGATGGTGTAAATCGTGCGTAATGATCGATGCCGCCATGGACGATTCGAGGGGAGAGGATGACCGATACCTTGACTCCGGAGGAACGCAGCGAGCGCATGAGCCGGGTTCGCGATCGAGGCGGCGAGGCGGAGATGACGGTTCGCCGCCTCGTTCATTCCCTTGGCTATCGCTATCGCCTGCATGTTTCCGGTCTCCCGGGCAAGCCCGACATCCTTCTCCCAAGGCATCGCAAGATCATATTCGTGCACGGGTGTTTCTGGCATCGGCATGAGGACTGCCGTCTCGCTCGGTTGCCGAAGTCCCGGCTCGATTTCTGGCTGCCCAAGCTGCGGAGGAATCGGGAGCGCGACATGGATGTTATTCGAAAGTTGAGCGGGCTTGGATGGTCGGTCCTGGTCGTCTGGGAGTGTGAAGTAAGGGATAGGGGGAAACTTATTGAGAAGCTCACGAGCTTCCTTGGAGCGCGCCGATGACCTCGATTGAACTATTCGCGGGCGCGGGTGGGCTGGGAATGGGCCTGGGCAAGGCCGGGTTCCACCATTTCGCGGTGATCGAATGGGATCACGACGCCTGCTTGACCATCAGGGAGAATCAAAAGCGAGAAAGCGAGATCGTCCAGCATTGGCCCATCGTTCGAGCCGATGTCAGACAGTTTTCGTTTCGCAAGTTGGCGGGCCGGGTGGACATCGTCTCGGGCGGTCCCCCATGCCAACCCTTCTCCATCGGCGGGAAACATCGCGGGAATTCCGACGATCGCGACATGTTCCCGCACGCCATCCGGGCAATAAGGGAAATCGCTCCCAAGGCATTCATTTTCGAGAACGTCAAGGGGCTCACCCGCGCCACTTTTCACAACTACGTGGAATACATCAAGCTGCAACTTACCTTCCCGGAACTGGTTCAGAATCCTCGAGAGGAATGGTTCGATCATCTGGCGCGCCTCGAGCGCCACAAGACCCGGGGAAGATATCACGGCCTTCGCTACAATGTCATAGCCGAGGTCTTGAATGCCGCCAATTTCGGTGTACCTCAAAAGAGGGAAAGGTTTTTCATCGCCGGGTTTCGCGACGATTTGGGAATCGAGTGGAATTTCCCCTCCGCGACCCACTCGCGCGAGACTCTTTTGTGGGATCAGTGGGTTCTGGGGGATTATTGGGAACGCCACCGAGTGGCCAGGAAGAGCCGACCCCAGCCACCGAACTATTTCCCCGGGAGTCTCAGATTAGATGAGCGGCCTTCCACGAAGGCGTGGTTGACAGTAAGGGATGCCATCAGCGACTTGCCCGACCCGGAACGAGACCCCCACGGAGCTCGAGACTTTCCGAATCACGTGTTTCAGCCCGGGGCCCGCCAATACGTCGGCCACACGGGAAGCCCGCTTGATGAACCCGCCAAGACGCTGAAGGCGGGAGATCATGGAGTCCCGGGGGGAGAGAACATGCTCTTGAAACCCGATGGACGCGTTCGGTATTTCACGGTCCGAGAGAGCGCGCGGCTTCAAACTTTTCCGGATGATTACATCTTTTCGGGGTCTTGGACCGAGACCATGCGTCAACTTGGCAATGCAGTGCCGGTGAGGCTTGCTGAAGTGATCGCCGCCAGCATCCGAAATCATCTATATCCGCAATCATAGAGAAGATAACGACCGACATCGACGCAAAGGCGGCAATCATGGCAAGAAGCAAACCTGACACTGTTTCCCAGCTCATCAGGCATTTGCGTGACAACCTTGAATCTCTCCGGCGGGAGATGACTGCCGAGGAGTTGACAGCACACCGTCGTAATCTCCTGAACAAAGAAATCCAAAATATCGGCCGTGAAATCGAGGAACTTCTCAGGGAATTCGACCCCATCAAGTCGCCTTCAACGATGTTTGACCCGAGTAACCCCGAACATGTGGGGCTATTCATCGCATTAGCCCTTGTAGCTCAGTCAAGAATACCCTTAAGCGAAGTGGGAGATTTTTACGGCGCCGGCGTGTACGCAATCTATTATCATGGCCCGAATGAGGCCTATGCCCCTATTTCCGGCAAGGAAGTACCGATATACGTTGGCAAGGCCGACCCAGCGAACCCAACCGCAAGAACTCCCAAGGAGCAGGGTACCAGGCTCTCCGGTAGACTGAAGGACCATTCTCGTAGCATAAGGAAAGCCAAGACTACCCTTCGCATGGCCGACTTCACATGCCGCTTTTTGGTCATTCAGAGTGGTTGGCAGAAGTCCGCCGAGACCTTTTTGATCAACTTTTTCCATCCCATCTGGAACACCGAAACAAGCATTTGCTGGGGCGTTGGGAAGCACGGCGACAGCGCCGAGATGCGGAGCCACCCGCGCTCACCTTGGGATACCCTTCACCCTGGGCGGGAATGGGCACAAGACTCTCCTGAGGACCAAGTGCCAGAGGCCGAAATTCGCAAGAACATGGCCAAACACTTCAAACTGGCGGCGGACGATGGCAGGCTTTTCAGCGAAATGACGGACGTGCTGGATGCCTTCGTGTCGGGATTGAAGTTTTCTGATCTTCTGTCCCCAAAGTGATCATATTCGTAGGTATATGGGGGGTGATTCGGCCTGCGAGGAGAGCTGACGAAAAGTTTATGAAGAACTCCTCGTGCTGAGCATGAATCATCACTCCACCTCCACATACCCGAACTCGAACCCGTTCTCCCCGCCGCCCGCCAAAGTCACCGTGAACCGGAGCACATGCTTGCCCTTCCTGCTTTCGCCTGGGTACTTGAACTTGAGCCGCACGGCGGGGGAGACGATCTGGGGAGGCCGGTCGATCACGTCCGAGATCGGGTCTCCGGCCGGGTCCGGCAGGGCTCCCCGGAAGGAAAACACATACGGGCCTCAGTACCAGGTTGCGGATTGACCTTGAGGTTTGCCACATCAAAATCGCGGTTCCCTCTGGGAATCGGTAAGAGACCGACCTTTCTCCGCCTTCTACCATTATTGTTCCAATTTCGAACATATGCCTTTAGATGTTTAGCTTGACATTTCACGGCGGTAAAATATCCTATTGTCATTTGATTATCTTTCATTACGAAAGGATAACGAATGGCGTCTAAGGAAAAGATCGAGGAGCCTATAGTTCTTCCCAGGCTGAACATCCAGGAAATGCGGATCACGCTCATAGGCGATTCGCCGCTCATCTGTCATGCTTGGTCTGAAAAGGCAAAAAAACAAATATTGGACAAGCAGCAGAAAAAGGCTCGTCAGGCCAGGGCGGCAAAGGATCCTCAACGGGATTTCGAAGAATCGCTCTATAAGCACCCGGAAGGGGGCTACGGCTTCCCTGCCGTTGCTTTCAAGGCGGCGGCCGTCGATGCCTGTTCTCATGTCGAAGGGATAACGAAGGTCCAGGCCCGGGGGGCGTTTCATATCGTAGGCGAGCTGGCGAGGCTCGACGGGGAGCCCCGGATGCGGGCGGACATGGTCCGGGTGGGCCTCGGAACGGCCGATATCCGAATACGGGCGGAATTCCCCGCGTGGTCGACCACGTTGGACATCCGGTACAACGACAACGTGCTTTCGCGGGAGCAGATCGCCAACCTTTTCAACACGGCCGGTTTCGCAGTCGGGGTCGGTGAATGGCGGCCCCAGAAGGACGGTTCCTACGGAATGTTTCATGCCGAGGCGTGAGTGTTTGTCGACCGGGCGGATTGTACGAGGCACGGCAACAGGCGGAGCTAGGCGCAATGGAAACAGCGCGGCAGGGCAGGCAAGGCGTGGCGTGGCGAGGCTAGGCAAGGCGTGGCTAGGCTTGGCAGGCTCGGAGGTGAGCGCCGATAGGTTGCTCCGCACGGAGAACGGGGAGGCACAACGCCTCTCCGTTCCATTTTGCGCCTTGTTAACCGGTCTGATAGCCGTCACCATCGCTTTGTCGCTCATTCCCTGCTCGCCACCACGATTTGGGAAAGAACCTGGTTGCCCCTGATCGTGACCACGGGTTCGAGCTTGCAACCGTGGGCGTCGAGGACCTGCTGGAGCGCCTTGGAGCATTCCAGCACGCGCTGCGTTCTTGCCGTCTCCACCATCCGCGCGGCGTCTTCGAGCGTCGGTCCGGCCTGCGCGTCCGGCGCGGGTCCAATCAGATTCTTTGCGTGATCGTTCATTTGACTCCTTTCCTTACCAGTCGACGTCTTCATTGGAGCCGACCGTGCCGGGATATTTCGACACCAGCAGGGCATCCATGTCATCAAACGCCTGTTTCGGGATCGCGATCAGCGATTTGACGAAGGCATCCGCATTCGGATGCTGGGCCGTTTCCCGGCGCACCACGTTGCCTCCCGCATCCAGGATGGCCACGGTCGCGGCCGCCTCGGCGTGGTCCCGGTAGAGCTGGATCGTGATCGCCTCGATCCTTGCCGTGGTGATCGTCACTTGGGTCGATAGCGCGATGCTCATTTCACCTCTTTACGATGTCGCGAGGAACCTCATGTTTTCCAATGCGACCAGGATCGCCTTGACGGCCGTCTGCAAGCTCGTGGAGTCGGCATCCGGGTCCGCAATGTGCGGTTGCTGGTAGAGCCTGATCTCCGGGCCGCCTTCAAGACGGAAATGCGGGGCGGCGTTCCCGGCCGTTATGTCCTTTGAGTACATCTGGAAGGCATCGGCGGGGGAGTTGGTGGGCGCGGTCCCCGTGCCGACGCAGAGCACCCTCGCGGCGCTCGTGCCGAACGTGGTGCCGCCGATCCGGAAGTTGGCGTCCTTGTCGAAGCAAAACAGGTTGACGATCGATTCGTCGGTAAGGCGCTGCCGGATCGTGAACTTTCCGTATGCCGTATATCCGCCGAGCGTCAGAAAAGCCTCCCCGGGGGCCGAAGCATGGGCGCGTCCGTACATGACCAGCGACGCCCCTTTGAGCCCATCCTCCCCGGCGCAAATGCTGAGATATGAGTCGTTGACATAGGCGCCGATCCGCAGTGCGGACGTGACGATGTTTCCGACGGAATCAATCTCAAACACATTATTGTATTCCGATGCATTACGATTCCGGATAACGAGCTTGCCGGTCGAAGCATACCCGCCAAAGGTCAGGTACATATTCCCGGCACAAGTCGCATGATCGCGGCCGTAGAGCGTGACCCCGGCCCCGGAAGTCACGTTGGTGGCGCCGTGGATGTTCAGATACGTGTCGTCGCTGTTGCGGGATATGTTCGCCCCGGTGAGCTGTCCGCCGGCGACGGGAAAGAAATCGGCAGCGTCTTTGCCGTCCACCTGGTCGGCGTTGAGGTTCGTAACCTTTGTGGTCGAGGCAACCGTCATCGGTGCCGTTCCAGTTTCCAGGGTGGATTTAATCTGCCCAGCCAGAATCGTAACCACGCCACCGAGATTTATCGTATAGGCATCGATGTCTACGATTCCCCCGCCAGAAGGTGTTGTCTTCAATTGAATGACATCCGCATCGACCCTGAAACGCCCGTCGCTTTCAGTGCTCATTTCCAGTGCGACGGCGTAGCTGTCGTTTGACGTATTGAACTTGATCGTACTGTGGTTCCCGGAGCCCACCCCATAGGCCCTAAAATACATGTGACCACCCTGAGAGAAGTGGCAATCCCCGTTGACCTCAATCACCAGAGAATCATCGAAAGTGTCATTCCAGGCCCACATCCGCGCGATAGGATAGGACACATTCGTTCCCCAGTTGACACTTCGAGTGGAGTCCCAAGTTTGACCGGTTACAGGAAGAATCCTGACGCCAGTGCTCTCCAGGATGACATTGCCGCCCCCCAGATACGCCTTCCCGGTGCTGGCCAGCAGATAGAATTCCTTGGTGGTTTCATCGGAGAAGCCGGCGATTTGTCCCTTGCTGATGATGATCCTGGGGTCCGGGGAGAGGCCCGTGCGAAAGTAGCCGCCGTCGGTCAGGGTGATGGCGCGCGCCCAGAGGCCGTCGAGGAAGAGATCCTGTTCGGTCACCAGGGTGGCGCCGTCGGATTTCTTGAGGTTGCCGGGGACGGTGGAGCCGTTGCCGAGGGTCGAGCCCAAGGTGGCGCCGGCTTCGGCGGGCTCCAGGGCGTCCACCGTGGTTCCGGTCTTGTAGCGCAGATCGGCGGCGAGCTCGATGCCGTGGATGAGGATGGAGCGCGAGGCGGCGTATTCGATGAAGAGCTTGCGGTTTGCCGTGTCCACCGGCAGGAGCGCCACGGCGTAGCGGGTCTGGCGCTCGACCCCGAGAACCTGGTAGGAAGAGCCGTCGGCCACCCCGGAAAAGAGCCATTCGGCCTTTTCTCCCTTGCGCCCGGCCACGCGGTACCACACCTCGTAGTGCTTGAAGGCCGGATCGGCGGAGGGTTCGAAATCGATGTCGATGCCCTTGACCTGCCTGCCCCCGGGGCCGTCGACGCCGATTTCCGAGAGTTTCACCCGCCTGGGCTGCATGGCCTTGAGGGCGAGCTGCGCCGCACTCCCCGGGTTCGGGGCCGAATCCTCGTACTGGTAGACTTCGGGCCGATATTCGATAAGGGAGAGGGTGCATTTTTGCTCCATCGACTTCCTGATGGAAAGCACCCGGAAAGGGCGCGTGATGGTGTCCACCTGCCCGAAGGCGTAGACGTCGAAAGGCGCCGGGATCGGATCGAAGGGAACCGAAACGGAAAGGGTCTCGTGCGATCCGGGCTCACTGGTTACGATGCGCTCGGCAAGGGAGTCCCCGGAGAGGCGCACGATCACCTTGCAGGTGAGCCCCGCCTCGATGCTCACCGCCTTGTCCAGGGTGACCCGGGAGGCTATGACCGTGGCCACCTCGAAGTTTTCAAGCACGTTGAGCTCTTCGGCGACGAAGTTCCCGCTCTGCCCGGCAAGGGTGAGGCGGCCCGCGGCCGTGCCGGCGGCCCAGGACCCGGACGTGACGTCAACCGCCACAACCCGCGCCGTGGCCCAGGAGGTTCCCCCGATGACGGTGTCGCCGGGCTTGATTTCATACGGGCCTCCGGAGGTGAAGGAAAGGACCGGGGCGATCCGGCCCCCTTCGCCCCACTGCGGCACGTCGTGCTGGATGTGGACCACGTCTCCTATGTCCGCGTTCACGGCCTCTACGTCGAGATCGAGCTCCACGGTGCGGACCAGGTACTTGTTGCACATGAGCCGGAACATGCCCGCGCGCCACGCCTCGCTTCGCTTCGTCACCCCGAAGAGCTCGATCGCCGCCCGGTACCCGGTGGACCGCGCGATGTCGGGCCGGTAGACCGTGAGCTTGTCCCGCTCCCAGGTTTCGCCGTCGATGAAATCGACCTCGATTTCCGTCGCCCGCTCCTCAAGGGGCAGGAAGATTTCCCGGAATTTGGACTCCTCGATGTTTCCCACCGTGTAGAGGTTCACGGGATCGGCGGGCTTATCGATTGCGACGGTGAGCTTCGAGCCGTTCCAGACGGGGATCGCGCGGCCCACCTGGCAGACCCTGGCCACGGCCTCCCACATGGACGTGTCGTAGTCGAAGCCGCCGTTGAAGGCGATGCGCTTTTCAAGCCCTTCGTTGGTGATCGCCCAGTAGGCCGTGTCCGTGGGCAGGGGCGAAGGGACCGCGGTCGCCTGGACGCACTTGTAGATCCTGCCCGCGTAGCGCACCCGGTCGTTTACGGCGTAGGCGACGGCGGTGCTGAAGGGCGATCCCGTGCCGTCGCTCACCTTCTCGTCGCAATACTGCGCCCACTCAAGGAATTTTGGCGCATCGAGGCGCTCGGGAGGCAAACCGTCGTAGCGCAAGACGGTGTAGGGACTAGCCTCCGTGCCCGCGCCTCCGATCACGGGCCGGCTCAGGATGTCGTAGGCGACCCAGGCCGGGTTGTTCGAGTACTCGATGCTCCAGCTCGATCCGTCAAAGACCCGGATCACGGCCATCTCCCCGACGCACGAAAACCGCAGCGACCCCGAGAGCTGGTCCGTTGCCCGGGCGCTCACGGCGACGAGCACGTGCCGGGGGTATTCGAAGGGGTCGCAGAGCACCTCGGCCACCCCGGCAAAGTACATGTCCTGGCCGTACCGGTTCTGGGGAGTGGCCGTGGGCGTCACCCGCGTCACCCGGACCTGGTATTGCCCCTTTTCGCCGTCCGGCACCCGGTAGCGCATGGTCCAGTGCCTGGGCTTCTCGCTCTGACCGAAGGCGTCGAAATAATCCTGCCAGACCTCGTAGGAATCGGTCGACGTAGCTATGTACTCGCCCCCGTCGTCTCCGATCCAGTGCCAGAACAGCTCGGTCTGGTCGGGATAGACCTCCCCTTCGTAATGGTCGTAGAACCCCGACGTTCCGGCGAGGTTTTCAAACCAGACGTCCGCGCCTTCGTGGTCCGTCCAGTCGGGATCGGCCCCCGGGTCCACCCATTTGCCCAGGGACCAGCGCGCCGCGGAGACGAACACCTTGTTGTAGCCGGCAACATCCGAGGGTTGCCGGGCGATGTGATGCCACGTGGAGGTTCCGACCTTTCGCACCGCGATCTGGAACCGGACCGCGAAGCCTTCGAGGCCCGAGCTTTCGGGCGGGTAATGCCAGAGGCCCTCGGGAAAGGAGATATCGACTTCCAGGGCGTCGAAATCGTTTCCCACGGTCGTGTAGGTGTACGGGGAGCCGTAAACCACCTTTACCGAGGCGGGGTATTCGATCTTGGTCTTTTTGAAGTCGGCGATGGGGGTCTGGTTGAGGCGGCCGTAGCGGGCGCGCACGTGCACGGCCTTGAAGTGCTTGACCGCCTGGTCGTTTATGCGAAAATCGCCGAGGCTTTTCACCGGCCCGAGCCCCAGGCAGATGAGGGCGTTGAGAATCTGGGTCGAGTCGCGGTTTTCGATGTGGCTTGCGACGATGTTGCCGTAGATGCGGTTTTTGCCGTACCAGCGCGGGACCGGGACTCCCTGCTGCTCGGTGTTCTGGGGCGCCCAGTTGTAGGCCTGGCTGTCGAGGGCCGTGTCGGGCTTTTTGGGCGCCTGGGGAGGAAGCAGCACGTTGATGAGGATGCCGCCCACGAGCATGGTTCCGAAGATGAGCCAGCCCGGCACGCCCATCGCCTGCATGATAAAGCCCGCGGCGACCAGGGCGATCTGGAGGATGAACCGGAGGATGCCCTTGAATCCGTCGTCGAAGCCGAGCTCCGGGACGATGAGCACCTGCCTGCCGGGCATTGGATAAACCCGGGCGCGGTCGCCGGGGGCGATCTCCAGGCCGTCGAGAAAGACCTTCACGGGGAGGTTTTCCGGGACGCGGGATGCGACGACGTCGGAGAGGCTCATGCCCGGCTTCCATTCGACCAGGTCGATGCGCCGCTCCGATCGCCGGAACGGGTGATCGACGCTCACCACCTGAAGGTGCCCGGGGGGAACGGGGGCTGTCCCTTCAACAAGATCCTTGGATTCGCTCATTTAATCGGTCCTGGTTTGGTTCTTTCTTTTTTTCCTCACGCCACGGCGCAAAGACGCTACGAAAACCGTCTGATACGGATTTACCTAGAAAATAGACTCCCTCGGGAGTCTGTTTTCATGCTTCGCGGGTGTCGCAGGGGGCATGGATAATTGCGTTCAAAATGATATTCTAAAAGCGTGGGGGACGTATCCCCCACACCCCCTCGCCGCTTCGCGGCTCCGTGTGGCGCTGCGGCGGCGGCCTTCGGCCGGTCGCCGACAGCGCCGAGCACTCGGCCTCACGCGCTTGCGCGCGTGGCCGAAATTTGGGGGGTGCGGGGGAATCATTCCCCCGCTCTCTTGTGCTTGAAAGATCCATCTTGAACACAACTTCGTATGACTGCGGTCACTCGGGCCAAGGGGGCATTCCATTGCGATCCCTTATTTCCCAGAACCCCGTAATGCGGTGATGCCAGGACAGGCAATCGAGCCGTTCGACGGCCACGCGGCATCCCCGCATGATGTGGATGAACCGGAAGCGGTCGGCCAGGACCACGCCGATGTGCGACGTGAAGGGCGCAACGATCCGGAAGGTCACAAGGCAAAAGGG
>Ga0208462_1001556_pt1 | contig 15026 bp, 13 predicted proteins | sample AD_SCU001_MetaG_FD_184452 | JGI IMG/M metagenome (GOLD analysis project Ga0208462, IMG submission 184452) | Active sludge microbial communities of municipal wastewater-treating anaerobic digesters from China - AD_SCU001_MetaG (SPAdes) (version 2) | ecosystem: Engineered > Bioreactor > Anaerobic...
TTTTTTGCACATGTCTGAGCATCGCGCATCTTTCGTCGACCTCTTCCAGATTCAGGGTAGGCGCGATAAATCCTTCCTGCATCATGTAAATGGTAAGAATTGTTTCGATGCTCCCGCAGGCGGCCATTGTATGGCCCATGTAGCCTTTTAGACCCACGACATAGGGATGATCGCCGAAAACGCGGCTGATCGCCTGTGCTTCAATGATGTCGCCCATCTTGGTGGCGGTGGCGTGGGCGCTGATTAAATCGACTTCATCAGGATTCATTTTCGCGTTCTCCACACCGAGTTGAAGTGTGTTGGTTATTCCATCAAGATTGGGCAGAATCAGATCGCCGCCGTTGTTGTTGCAGGCGAAACCGATAACTTCCGCCAGAATATTGGCGCCGCGCTTTCTGGCGAATTCATATTCCTCCAGCATTACCGCACCGGCTCCCTCCGCCACGACCAGACCGTCACGCAGTTTATCAAAGGGACGGGGAGTACGCTGCGGGTCGTTGTTGAAGGCGGTGGAACATGCCAGCAGATTATCGAAAACGGCAACTGTAATGGTGTCGTATTCATCGGCACCGCCGCAGAGCATCGCTTCCTGCATCCCGAACTTAACCGATTCATAGCCGTAGCCGATGGATTGGCTGCTGGTCGTGCAGGCGGTTCCGGAAGAAATCACCCGGCCGGTGATGCCGAACATTTTGGTTATGTTGACGGCGGTTGTATGCACCATTGATTTCAGATAGTCCACGGCGCCGATTTTTTTAAAAGCGGCATTATCCGTTGCCGTGAAAAAGGTGCGATAGATTTCCCGCTGGGTGGTCGGACTGCCGTGAATGGAACCGAAAGCAACGCCTAATTTTCCGGAAGTTATGAATTCCTCGGTCAATCCCGACTGCTGCAGAACTTCTTTGGCTACCTGACAGGCATAGTAGCTGCAGGGCGCCATAGTTTTGCGGTATTGACGCTCAAAATTATAGTTGATCGGATAATCAATGGTTCCGTAAACTTTGGAATGGATAAAGCGGCTGATCAGTTCATCTTCGCGCAAAGGCCTGATTCCGGAAACACCGTTGAGCAGGCTGTGGACTATTTCATCTTTGCCGTGTCCGATGGGTGTAATCGCTGATGCCGCTGTAATAACTACCCTGCGTTCCATAAATTATTTTTCCCCGGCGGTAGTTGAAGCTGCCTTCGACCGGGCAATCCTTTCGACATAATCACAAATCTGGTTTATGGTGCGGATGCCGATTGCCTGTTTCTTTTCTTCCTGAGTAAGCTCAAAGCCCAAAAACTTTTCTATTTCCAGTAAAAGTTCGATGGCGTCAATGCTGTCAAAACCGTATGCTTCTCTTAAATTGTTATCCATGCCGGGGTTTTCTATTTCGAACTCCCGCCGGAAAATATTTTTAATTTCTTTTTCGATTTCCTGTCGAGTCATACAAAATTCCAGTTCTGCGGATTTATTTCGGCGCTTTTTAACAAATATTACTGCATTTTTCTATCACTAAAAAAACGAGAAAAATTGGCGGTCGGTTATTACGTAGTTCGTATATTTACTGCAATATTTTTGCCAAATGCTCCGCGCCGGCAATTTTACTTGCCGCATTAAATGAACCCAGAGTCGTCCCCAGAACTCCCGGAGCCACAACATTTTGCCCCGCCAGATAAAGGCCGGGCAGAGGGACGTTGTTTAAAGAAGCGATTTTGAGCAGCTGGCTGGACGAGTGCATTAAGCCGTAGCAGGAACCTTCGGCGCAATTAACATAATCCCGCAGTGTCAGCGGCGTGAAAACGTCAATGATGCACGGCGTTGTCAGCTTTCCTAAAATTTTATCCGACGCCAGCAAAAGATCCTGCGCAATCCTCAATTTTTTTTCTTCGTATTCAAGGCCGCGTTCGCCCGGCTTTGTGTTTTTCCATTTATTCCAGTCGTCATAAAGCGATTTCGTAATGATGGTAAGCAAACTTTTTCCGGGGGAGTTGCTGCGGCGCAGCTGACAAAAAATTCCATTCTTTAATATACCTTTTCCCCCCGGATGAAGGCGATAAATATTGTAAGGCATTTCCTGATGAGTCCCGGCATCGACGCTTACCTGGACAACGATAACACCTTCTGTTTCCTCCATTTCCAATATCCGCTGCCGGTATGATTTTTTCAGGGCTTCCGGGGGCAGCAGGGGAAGCAGCGTCTTGGGATGAATTGCCGCGACAACAGCGTCAGCCGGCAAAGAGCAGCCGGACTCGAGCTGCAGCCCGGCTGCTTTACCGGACTTCAGAAAAATTTTTTTCGCGCCGTCGTTTAAAATAAGCTTTCCTCCGAGTTCGGTAAAACGGCGTACAAAAACATCCGCCATTTTGCCGCCGTTATCCTTTAGCCGCCAGCAGGAGAACAAATAACCCGCCAAGATCATGTGATGAAAGATAAGCGGACATTCCACCAGCGGAACTCCAATGAGATATGCAGGCACGGCCAGTACAGACCGCAAGTTATCCGAGAGATTCAGCTTTTGTACGTAATCGCCCATGGAATCGAAATACTCGATATTCCGGAAGAGATCACCCTGATTGAGCAAAAACGAAGGATCGAGCAGAAGGCGGGCAAACTTGCGTAAATTAGCGGCGACGACGGCAATCGCGGCCTTTTCATCGGGAAACGCTTTTTTCAGTTCTTCTTCATAAACATCAATGCCGGGCGGCAGATCAAACGTAAAATCGTCAAAGATGTAGCGGTCAATGACGCCGTCCTGTCCCATTCTTTCAAAGAGATCATGGACATTGATGCCGAGAAGGCGGAATATCCGGCCCAGAGGTTCATCGTTCCCCAACGCTCCTGTATAATGAACTCCCACGGGGCAGTTAATTCCCGACCGCCGGTAAGTACGCATCAGTCCTCCGGCCAGCGGATTTTTTTCCACGATGGTCACGTTGTAATTGAGAATTGATAAAAGAATGCCGGTACTTAACCCGCCGATGCCGGAGCCGATGATGACAATGTTTTTACCGTCCACAGTTTTTTTCATTATCCTGCAGACCCCGATTGTTTGTTTGCGGTTCGCTTTTCACCGGTTCGGACTCGACCAGCGTCATGAAAAGGGAATAGTCGAAAGCATCTTGAGCCGTAAGTTCAATGTGCTGATAGAAATTATCCGCGCCGTGTTTTAATTTAATACGGCGCTGCCGGCGTCCGGAAGCCGCGTATCTGGTGATCTCGAAAGTTTCCTGCGGCCCGGCGACAACGTCCACGAACTCCGCGCTTGTGGTCTGCCAGCGGCAGATTGCCGCTCCGTCGGCAAGGATTCCTTTTGCCGCGACCTGTCCTTCCGGCGCGAGAAAGATGAGCTTGATGTCCTCGATCATATTGCGGGCGAAATCGCGGGAGTCAAAAGGCGGGAGCGCCCGTATTATTTTCAGCCCGGGAGTCGCCTCCGCCTCAAAGAGCGTAATGCCTTCCGCCGTCATAATTGCACAGGAGACAAACTGTGCTGACGGATGAATCAGCGTCACACCGATTACCGCTCCCTGCGCTTTTCCGGCCACGCGCACTTCGATAATATGCACCAGCCGATGCGGTGTTTTTAAAAACGGCGACGGACAGACCGGGCAGGCGGGAAACTTTACTTCCGGCCGCGGGGCAGCCGGGTGGATTACCGGAAGTGTACTGCAGGAAGCAAGAAGCAAAACAGTTAAGACAAGAAGCCGAAGACTTTTCATTCGACATCCTGGAATATGGAAGCGTTGATGCTTTTGTTGATTTCCACATTGCTGAAGTTGATTAAGGTTGCCGTATTCTTGTCTTCAATAATTTTAACGGATTTAACCACCATGGTTTTTCTGACAACGGATATCTCTATTTTTTCAATCATGCCGGCCATATGTTGTTCAACCGGAGTAAGCGTGATTAATGTATTTCTTCCCTCCTGGAGAGCCGTTTTAAAAGAAGGGTTTTGATCAAATTTGCCGCTCATCCAATTGGTAATTTCACCCAGCACGATGCCCATGGCTTTTACCCCGCCGGATTTATCTTCCGCCATTTTTCCGCCGGAAATAATGTAACGCTTAGTGACGCCTTTGCCGGAAAGAACCACGCTCCTTAAGGGTTTTAAATATTCCCAGCGGAAAGAATCCGGAGAAGCATAAAAAAAACGGCCCTCGGAAATGAGCGGTTTGGCCAGTATTTTCATCGACTTCTTTTGGACAAAACGGGCTTGTACTGTTTTTATGCCGGCGGAATTGCGGCGCAATTGCTCAAAACCGTTCGCCAATGCAACGCAGGGCCGCAGAAGAAATGATAAGAGAAAAAATAATATTAGTAACTTTTTGTGCATAATTATGATCTGTAATGGTGTTGAAATACACAATTTCAAAGATGGTTTATGTCATTTCGAATTCCATCATAGCTTTTGCCAAAAGCCATTTAAGACTTCTCCCTTCGGTCGAAGTGACGTAATGTGAAATTGGAATGACAATCACAATCACAATCTGGATACGGGGAAGGCTGCAGCGTAACGAAGCGTACGGACTTTTTTCGCGGTCGTGTCAGCACATGCCGCCGTTGATGGCGATAGTCTGTCCCGTAATATAGGAAGCGTCGTCCGAGCATAAAAAGCGAATTACCCGCGCCACTTCTTCCGGTTTTCCCACCCGCGCCATCGGAATAGCCTTCTTTATTTCGGCATGCGGGATGTCTTTGGTCATGTCCGTTTCAATCAATCCCGGCGCAACCACATTCACCTTGACGCCGAAGCGGGCCACTTCTGCGGCCAGCGAGCGCGAGGCTCCAATCAATCCCGCCTTTGCCGCCGAATAATTTGTCTGTCCGCGGTTGGGCATCAACCCTGATACGGAGGAAACGGAAACGATGGATCCCCGCTTGTTTCTGATCATATTGCGCAGGACAGGCTTGGTCATATTATAAAAGCCTTTCAGTGTGGTGTTGATTACACTGTCCCATTCCTTTTCTCCCAGCATGAGAAAGAGTCCGTCGGCGTTGATTCCGGCGTTATTGACGAGGACATAAATCGGGCCGTGCCGTTCAATGATCGCTTCGATATTTTCCTTTGTCTGGTCGGGATCGACCACATCGAACCGGCACGTTTCACCTGCTCCTCCGACTTCCTCCACTAATCTCAGCGTTTCGAAAGCCGCCTGTTCATTTTCTTTATAGTTAATGACGATAAAATAACCGGCCTGGGCCATTTCTACGGCCGTGGCCCGGCCAATTCCGCGGCTGGCGCCGGTAATTATCGCCACTTTTTTCTTTCTCATTTTATGTTCAGCTCCTTGAATCAGTCTTTAGTTGGATCTTCGTTCGTTCTCAAAGCCTGAAGAGTAACCTCCGCGAGGATTTCTTCACCCGCTTTGACCGTGCCGCTTATTACACTATACTTTTCAAATGTATAGGAATTTTTGACGCTGGCTACAATTTGCGTTCCTACAGGAATTTCAGAGACGGTAAAATGGGCGCCTTTGATGCCGACCAGCAGGCCTTTCCCATTGGTTTTCCGTTGCAATTTTCGCTTATAGCCGTCAATGGCGGCCCCGGTCTGGGCGACAACTTCAATCAGGACAATCGGGCTTACCGCATTGCCGTAGCACAAGGGCCAGTGGGAGCTGACCGTCGCTGTCGCCACAGCCGATTCAGTTGTTATTTCCAGCATTTTGCTGATCATCTTTATCCGGTCACGATGCGGGATCAAGCTTTCAATATCAATATCCGGCAAGGACATAAAACTCCAGTCTCCAAACAAAAAAAATTGAAAAAACGGGACGGGAAAAAAACCAGCCTCAGACAGAAAATATAGACGGAAAACACAGAGGTGGGAATTATGTCCGTAAGCTGACCTTGTAGATTAATGAGAAAACAGTGGATAAGTCAATAAAAAATGTTTCCAAACCGTCACCTGCTGATGCTGTCGGCACTTTTGTTTCATATTGCCTTGAAATCATTGCAATACTCCAATAGTGCGTTGATTTTTCCGGCTTAATTGGTTAAACAAAATCAAATAAAAAATCTATATGGCTGCGTCCCTCATGCATAAAGATCAATTTTCCGGTCTATATAAGGAAATTCTTACTCCGTCCCGAAGTCTTTTTAAAAAAGATTTTCTTTATTCCACTTACAGCTACGGCGATATTTTTGAACTTGCCGCCGGGCTGGGCAAAACATTGTCGCGCCGCGGCGGAGAAAAAACAGTCTGCCTCTGCACGGAAAACAAAGCTTTGGTGGCCGCGGGCCTGCTGGTCGCGCTGACCTGCGCCTGTCGGCTAATACTGCCTTACTCCTTTTCCCGCAACGCACTTACCGAAATGCGGGATGCCGCGGGGTTTGATGCGGCTGTCACTGACCATCCCGAAGAGATGCCCGCCGGAGTAGAAATAATAGAACCGTCGCGCGCTCCAGCGGCAGCCGTCGCTCCGGAGATCGTCCGCGATCCCGATGATCCGTTTTTATGCCTTTTTACGGGCGGCTCCACCGGAAAACCCAGGGTCTGGTCCAAGTCGCCGCGTAATCTGCTGATGGAAGCTTTTTATCTGCAAGAGAAATTTGGCATAGCGGAAAATGATCTTTTCATCTCCACGGCGCCGCCCTATCATATTTACGGATTGCTTTTTTCCGTACTCCTTCCCTTTACGGCGCGGGCGCAGGTATTGCCGGAAATTTACACCTTCCCGCAGGAAATCATCTCTACAGTCAATGAGCGCAAGGCGACGATCCTGGTAAGCGTGCCCATTCATTACCGGGCATTGAAAGTGGATAATTTGTCTGTCCCTTCGCTTCAAAATGCTTTTTCTTCTTCCGGAGTTCTGGATCGCACCGACGGATTGTATTTCCTGGAAAAGACAGGAATAGGCATCACCGAGATTTACGGCTCGACGGAAACGGGAGGTATTGCCGCCCGTTCCGTCAGTGAAAATACGGACAGTTGGGAGCCTCTGGCCACCGTTTCCTGGAAGCTGGCGGAAAGAAGATTGGCTGTTAAATCAGACTTTGCTTCACCTGAAATGGAAAGGGATGAAGCAGGCTACTGCCTGACGGGCGATGAGGCCCGCCCGGATAAAGATAACCGCTTCGTTCTTCTAGGACGCGCGGACGGCGTCATCAAAGTAGCTGGAAAAAGGGTTGACTTGCTGGATGTGCAAGATAAGATCAAAACATTGCCCATGGTAAACGATGCCGTTGTCATTGCTCTTCCGGCGGAAAAGGGACGGGAAAACATTATCGCCGCCGTTGTCGCCGGTGATTTGACCGAGGCGCACTTAAAAAAGCTTTTAAGGGAGATGCTGGAGCCTTATGCCGTTCCCCGTCTTGTGAAGATTGTTGCGCAGATAACCAGAACCGCAACGGGCAAAGTGGATCGCCGCCGGATTGAACAATTGTTTCTGAACAAAAAAAACGATAATTAAATAAACCAACCCAACCGCAGAAGGAGGCAATTATGAAACAGACGAGAGTAATTTTCTTTGCCGCAGCCTTGTATTTTTTGTTGTTTTCCCTTTCCGACTCTGTTGCCCAGCCGACCGAACCTGATCCGCTTGAGCTGCAGCAACAATGCATCAGCTGCTGCGAAGACAAAAAGGCAGCCTGCTTCAATATCAATCCGGATAGAAGATTATGCGAAGCTTTATTTCAAAATTGTCTTGTTACCTGTAAGTCGGAAGGTGAAACTTCTTCAGAATGGTCTGAATGCTGGCCGGAATCCGAGTAAGGTAGAATAAAGATGTGAAGCTATCCGCCGTTTCCGGTTTTCCCCTGCAGCCTCTTCAGTCGATGCCGCAGGGATTCTTTTTCTTCCGCCGAAAACACATTATCTTGCTGCAGAGCGGTTTCGACCAGTATTTTTGCCTGACGGCAGTCGGAAACCCTGTGCTCCAGCCACTTGGCGAGTTCCGATACCGCGTAGAAATCGGGCGGTTTGCAGGCAACCATTTCCTGCCAGAGGTGCACGGCTTCGGTTAATCGGCCGGTGCGTTTGTACAAAGAAGCCAGCTTCTTTTTCGACGGCGGGGAAAAATCCGTGCAGCTTTGCTCGTTGAACATGCTTAATATTTTCCTCGTTCCTTGCATGTCACGGCGGTTTAACAACAGATGCGCCGCCGCCAGGAAGTCATCGATGTGCGTATCTTTGATCAATGTCCGGGCCGTAACTATCTCGGTCAGATGGGCGGCGAGGGTGGCCATGGAAATGACGTCCAGGCGGTTGTGTTCAAAGATGCCCGTCAGCAAACGGGGATCGCGTCTTTTCAGCCAGTCGAAATAGCGCTGCGGAATTTCCCAGCCGGGAATATCACCTTCGCGCATCACTCCCAGTATTTCCGCCTCCAGGGTGACCAGGCGGCTGTTGGCCAGGCGATGCCCTAGAATGCGCCGCGCCGGATGCAGCAGATCCAGGTGCGGCAGCGAAGCGAGTCCGCCTTCCAGTCTGTTCAGAATAAAACGGGTGACCAGCAGATTAATGTCAAAGGCCTTGCCGTTGAATGTTACTAAAAATTTCTTTTGACCCGCAATTGTGGCCAGATGGGCGAGGGCCGCTTTTTCTTCGCTAAAATCGCGCGCCAGAATTTGCCGGACATGAAAATGGCAACCTTCAAACCAGCCCAGACCGATCAAAAACGCCATCGTCCCCGTTCCACCGGCGAGTCCCGTCGTCTCGGTATCCAGGAACAGGGCATCCGAGCAGGATAACCCGCTGATGCCGGGATTGTTGGCCAGCAGGGCCGCCGCCGTCATATCAAAATCATAAGCCTCACTGATATTACGGTGGCCGTGGCGGCAGGAACCCCGGACGAAATCACTTATCAGGAAAAATTTTCCGTAGTCGTTTTCAATTTCCTCGCCGGACACGAGTTCTTGAAGCTTAACTGCGGCAGCATTCATTCTCCGGTCTGCGGCATCCTGATTGTACTTGTGGGGACGCGACATGATGTCGTCGATGCGGCGGCGTAGCTCGGAAAGCTTTTCATTTTTTTCCGTCGGCTCGATTGATGTTTTGATATTTTCGCCGGTCAGGCGTTTTAATTTTTCAATGGAACTCATTTCCCGATTATCAGCTCCACTATCTGCGGAACAATTTCCTTGGCCGATTTCCCCACTTCCAGCGTCGGCCCCACGCAGGAGGGGCATCCGTAAGCGCACGGACATTTCTTAATGAGGTTCTGCGCCGCCCGGAGCAGATTGGCATGTTCGTTATAGAGCAGTTCCGAAAATCCGATGCCGCCGGGATAAGAATCGAAAATAAAGATGGTCGGATCAAATTCGTCGATCCGCAGACCTGCTTTTTCTTCCAAAACTTCCCTTTGTCCATCGCTGAACGTGGTGATGATGCGGCCCGTCTTCCCCTGGCTCACAAACCATTCGCCGCTTTTATCTCCCAGCGAACGGTCAATATCGTGAGAATCCGCCATTAGAAACATCGCCGCCAGATGGTGTAGAGTATAAGCAAGACCGGCCAGACCGTCAATAATTTCCGCCGGTGAAAAATCGAGTTTCCTTAAAAGGTGGCGCGGGATGGTGAACCAATAGCTGGTCGTATGCATATCTTTTTCGGGCAGATTAACGTCGCCGTAGCCCAGATTCTCCGATGTATAAAATTTGATCTTTTTATAGCCGACAACCTTGCGCACCACCTGAACTTCACCGTGCTCCACTATTGCGCCGACATCCTTGTGCTGGTCAAACGAATCAATAACCCGGACGTTGGTGTAGGTCATGGCGTCGGTGTAGTAATCGACATCGACTTGCCGCACGTAGGCCTTTTTGCCCGGCAGATCGAGCTTGTCCACGTGATACTGCCGGGATTCCATCATGTAAATGGCATTGTCGTGCAGGGTGGTAAACGCACTGTCCCAGTCCACTTCGGCGATTACTTTATGTTTGCCGGTGTCGGTCGTATCGACAACCACGACATTCTCAGGATTGATCGACCGCAGGCTTACTTCATCCGCCGGATAACTTTCCGCCGCCCAGTGCCAGCGGTCATTGCTGCAATGCAGCACCCCTTTTTCTTCCAGATACTGGAGAAATTCTTCGAGATTTTCACCGCCGAATTTTTCCCCTTTTTCAAAGGGCAGCTCAAAAGCCGCGCTTTTAATGTGGTGCAGAAGAATCAGCAGATTGTCGGGATTGATGCGGCAGTGCTCCGGCGTGAGTGCGAAGAAATAATCGGGATTTTCCATGATGAACTGATCCAGCGGATGACTGCGGGCGATTAATATGGCCAAAGAGCGTCCGCTGCGCCGTCCGGCCCGGCCCGCCTGCTGCCAGGTGCTGGCAACGGAGCCGGGATAGCCCGCCATAATGCAGGCCTCCAGATTGCCGATGTCGATGCCCAGCTCCAGAGCATTGGTGCTGACGACGCCCATGACGGCCCTGGTGCGCAGGCCGCTTTCGATTTCACGGCGCAGATTCGGCAGATAGCCGCCCCGGTAGCCGGTGACAAAATGATCGTCTTTAGGTTTCATACGGAGAAATTTGTCTTTTAAATATTTCGTCAGCACTTCGACATTTAAACGGCTGGTGGCGAATACTATTGTCTGAATATCGTTGGCAATCAGGTCGGAAGCAATCTTCCGGGCCGGCGTCATTGCACTTTGCCGGATACCCAGTTCGCGGTTGACCAGCGGCGGATTGTAAAGAATAAATGTTTTTGCCGCCGTGGGTGCTCCGCTTTTATCCAGCAGCGCAACTTTGCGTTCCAGTATTTTTTCGGCGTGTTCCCGGGGATTGGCGACGGTCGCCGAACAGCAGATAAAAACGGGGTTGGCGCCGTAAAAACGGCAAATCCGCACTAGTCTGCGGATGACGTTGGCAAAGTGGGAACCGAAAATTCCCCGGTAAATGTGCAGCTCATCAATAACCACGTATTTTAAGTTGACGAAAAGTTTTTGCCACTTGGTGTGGTGCGGGAGAATACCGGCATGCAGCATATCGGGATTGGTGACGACGATATGCCCCTGCCTGCGGATGGCCTGGCGCGCGTCGTCCGGCGTGTCGCCGTCGTAAGTAAAGGTTTTAATATCGGCCTGCAGATCGGCAATCAGCGAGTGTACTTCATGCATCTGATCCTGCGCCAGCGCCTTTGTCGGAAAAAGGTAGAGGGCGCGCGTTTCGGGTTCGTCGAGAATGCTTTGCAGGACGGGCAGATTATAGCAAAGCGTCTTGCCGCTGGCTGTCGGTGTTACCAGGACAACATCCTGACCGTTGCGGACGAAGCGAACGGCCTGTGCCTGATGCGAATAGAGTTTTTTGAAGCCGCGTTTTTCCAATACATCTTGGAGACGAGGATTAATCCAGGCCGGATATTCCTCCCAGTCGCCCGCCTTTGCCGGAATTTCCACAACAGCCGCAGCGTTGTAATTAAAACTTTTGTTTTTCTTTAAACGGGCAACCCATTCATCTAAAGTCAGTTTCGGCATATCTTTTCGTACCACTTGTTCAAGGTTTGATGCTGCATTATAGATAAAAAGCGAAATATCACAACAGGTAATTCCAGACGCTGACTACAATAACTAAACCGGCAACTTACGCTTATTTATCCATCTGGAATTTAATATTTTAAAGAAACTTCGGCCAGTGTTTTCGAAGATGCTGGTAAAACCTTCTTATGTCCTGCGCCCGCCAAGGTGTCACGCAGTGACGGAAGTGAATTGATAATTTCTCGGTGTATCGCCTGAAGAATGCAATTATAGGCGAAAGAATGAAAATATAGGGTTGCAAATGAAAAGTAATTGATTAAAATAATAACATCAAGACGTTATTTAGCAAATATAAGTTCACGACAAAATAACGCTTAGGATGGCAAGTAAACCTTGACAATGTTTCTGTCTCGTTAAGACATCTGGAAACTTTAGAATGTCCTGTTCGGCCGACAAAGGGAGGGCGAAGTGAATTTAAAAAATATCACAGAGCGCTTCACTTTTCTCCTCAATCGAATACGCGAACGACTCTGGGTGAGGCCACTGGTGATTTGCCTGTTGTCAATCGCCGGGGTATTTGTTGCCAAGGCTGTGGATGAGAAAGGGCTATTCTTCATCCCACTGTTTGTAACAGCCGACTCCTTGGCGACAATTCTCTCGATTATGGCCTCCAGTATGCTGGTTATTGCCATTTTTTCAGTATCCTCGATGGTGGCAGCTTATGCATCAGCAAGCGGCACGGCAACCCCGCGATCCTTTCCTCTGGTCATCGCGGACGATACATCCCAAAATGCGCTTTCCACATTTCTCGGCGCTTTTATCTTTAGCATCGTGGCGCTGATAGCATTAAAGAACGATTATGTTGATGCGGCTGGTCGTTTTGTCCTGTTTACCCTGACCATGATTGTATTCGCTGTGGTTGTGCTTACTTTTGTTCGTTGGGTGGACAGCGTAGCGCGTTTGGGTCGCCTGGGGACGACTATTGATATGGTGGAAAATGCTACCGCCGCAGCCCTGAGCAAAAGACGCAAGGCGCCAAGGCTCCATGGAGTTAATGTGACATCAGCCGGTGGACGGCCTGTATTTCCGTCAACTGTGGGTTATGTCCAACATTTGGATGTTTCCGCATTGCAGGCCTATGCAGAGAAAATACAGGGCCGGATCTTGGTCTCGGCTTTGCCGGGAACGTTTGCTTTTCCCGGACGTGCGCTGGCCTGGATCATCTCCGAAGGTGAAAGCTCCGCTGAAGATGAAAGCGCAATCGTGGCCAAAGCGTTTATGATAGGCACCTACAGGTTGTTTGACGAAGATCCGCGGTTTGGCCTTGTGGTTCTATCGGAGATTGCAGGTCGAGCGCTGTCTCCGGCGGTAAACGACCCGGGGACTGCAATCGATATTATAGGCCGATTGGTGCGGCTGTTGGTTCTCTGGTCCGAGTCCATCAGCGACGGTGATGTGGAATCATCCAGTTTCGACCGCATAGAGGTGCCCGAGTTACAGAGCGATGATCTGTTTGATGATGCTTTTACGGCCATTGCCCGGGATGGTGCAGGCTTGGTTGAGGTGGGAACCAGACTGCAAAAGGCGCTTGCGTCTCTATCGCTGGTTGGCGATATGCCAATGCGCAGCGCTGCGATCCGGCATGCGCGTCTAGCTCTGGCGCGAGCGGAACAGGAAATGAAATTGCAGGAGGACTTATCCGTCTTGCGTCATCTGGCCAAATTCGCCACAAATGAAAGTAAAACCTGATGGTCCGCTTAACATTCATATCAACGCGGGTAGTATTTCCGGGAACATCCATGAAAATCACGAAATCAGGGGACGCTGTGCCAGTTGTTATTGGCAGATAGGAAATTTTGATGCCTCTGAGAAAAGGTTGATTAAGAAAGGGTTCAAAAAACTAACATAGTGTTTCCAGATCTTTCTCCAGATCATGCAAAATATAGAGTTGCAAATGAAACGTAATTGATTTACATAATAACATCATGAAGTTATTTAGCTAAGTCAAATTGCTTACAAAATGACGCATAGTGGATACAGTTATCTTTACCTTACATAAACAAACCCAAATAAGACGCAAAAAAAGGAGGCAAACAGATGAAATGGTATAAGTTATTTTGTCTTATCAGTTTTGTATTGCTTGCTAATGTTCCTTATGCTGCAAGCATCGAACGCACATGTGATGCGTACTATGTAATAGAAAGATCTGCTGCAGTATACCCGTCACCGGCACCACCGGCACTGGGACCGGAAACAATTACGATTCAATTTGGGAATTTTAAAGTACAGGGGTCTTGCGGAGCGACGGTTCCCAACCGCTGTCGCCAACGCGCAAGAGATGCTGCCCATCAGTGCATGAGGACTCACTGGGCAAATCCTCCTGACAGTGAAGGATGGGTTTGCACAGACAGTGCTATAAGAAATTATCAGATAACTCGTCCATACCTGAGAGGTGAAATTCAAAATTGGATTTGCCGAACGTTTCGAGTAAGAAACATGACAGTAAGGGTGAAAGCTGTGACTACAGGAGATACGGACTGCCCGCGAACAACGTTGCTGCAAGAAAACTTCCGCGTCAATTGCGAATGATAGAAAAGCAAACCACCGGCATCAAAGTGTGCTAATGACCGGCTCAAGTGGACGTTCTTAACGTAGCGCCACTTAGCCGGTCGTTTTCGGCGCAGACTGCGTCCAGCACCTTGTCCCGGCTTCTTGCGCCAGAGTAAGGCACTGTCTCCGACACCGCGCCATGCGTAAGCACGCTTATGCCCGCCACAGAGCCGGTCAGCATCGCGTTTATGCATATAGAACCGAAACGGAGGATATGAGCGGCAATAGAAAAATTGCAAAGCAGTTAACGCTGGATGAAGATAAAGACGATATGTGCAAGCGGACAGGGCAGAATTAATATCCCCGATGTGGGAAATAACGGAAGATGTACGGTCGTCAGAAGTAGTTTGAGGAGAGACAATGAACAAAGGAAAGTATGCTTTCTGGCTGATTCCTTCAGGTGAAGCATACAATTTGTTGAAAGAGACAATTCGCCATTACAGTGAAATGTATTCGACTCCGCACTTCGAACCCCACATCACGTTGATTAGCAGTCTGCAGGGTTCCGTTTCCGGATTGCGGCAGAAGGCGTCACAACTCGCAAAGATCATAGGAACGTTAGAGCTACGATTGATGAAACCGGCTCATTCCACTTCATACTTCCGGTGTATATTCCTTAACGTGGCACGAGCACCCGCCATAGTAAGGGCACATGCCGCAGCGTCCGACTTGTTTCAGGCATCACCGCATACGGAATACGAACCGCACCTGAGTCTCGTCTATGGTAATCTTCCGGCAGTCGACAGAGAAAGGATCGTGGCGGAAATTGGGAATACGCTCTGTGGCCTGGTTACAGTGAAGCAAATGTCGCTTTACCAGGCATCATCAGATTCACCGCCGGACACTTGGGAGCAGGTATGCTCTTGCTGTCTGCAGGAAGAGCAGCAGGACAAATGAGTAGTTGTTCAAAGTTCTCTAAACATGATTGCTCCAGCCGCAAAATATATTGTCCTCTGTTAATACGCATGTTTTTATGGTAAAAGTTAATCATGGGTACAATAAAGAAAGTT
>Ga0208462_1001558_pt1 | contig 15009 bp, 13 predicted proteins | sample AD_SCU001_MetaG_FD_184452 | JGI IMG/M metagenome (GOLD analysis project Ga0208462, IMG submission 184452) | Active sludge microbial communities of municipal wastewater-treating anaerobic digesters from China - AD_SCU001_MetaG (SPAdes) (version 2) | ecosystem: Engineered > Bioreactor > Anaerobic...
AACAGGCCGGTAATTATTGACAGGCGGAAAAATGCGTGATAAAGCCCTTAAACTCTTCAACATAGTCTGCGAATCGCCCCTGTAGCTCAGAAGGATAGAGCAACGGATTCCTAATCCGTGTGCCGCGCGTTCGACTCGCGCCAGGGGCACCAAGAAAATCAAGGGCTTAATTAAATATAATCAAGTCCTTTTCTTTTATGTCTACTCTTATTACAACTCAGTTACAACATTTCTGCTTTTCAAAAAAAGGTAAATCATTTTTGTTCAACGAGAAAAATTTGCAATAAATCACAGTAAAAAAATAATAAAAAAATAGTAAAAAAACATTCATCACGCGCAACCCCACGTCAGCACAGTGTTTGCTGATGAAAATAAATGTAAAAAATAGTTGTTAAATTTGAAAGTCGCACTAGAATTGGGGGCATGAAGAGATTAAAAATGCCTTTACTGGTTTTTATACTTACATAAATTTCAGAAACACAAATTAATTTTGCAGGGGAAAAGCTATGAAAAATCTTCAGAATATTTCAGTTGATCAGATGGAAAGTAATATTCCGCAAATCAAAATAGATGACAGATATGCTTCTTCAACAGGCAGCAAGATTTTGTGCAAGGTGAATATTTTGAAAAACGACGGAACAATACAATATGTCATAGAGCGCACTAGGGCAGGCAAATATTTAATGCAAAAATAAGATTTAATAGAACAACAATTTAGGCAAGCCAGTCAACGCAAGTCAGTCAATAGCAAGTAGCCAGTAAGCCACGGAGAAACCTTATTCGGGTTATTCGTGGCTTTTTTATTTTGCGTAGAAAGGAAAAAAGAAATGAAAAAAATTAGTACAAGAGAAGTAGATTTGGTTGTGTTTTCTTTAAACGGTAGAGAGTTCAAAATGCCCCCCATTGCCAAACAGTTGGTTGAAGCCGTTGCCGGAGAGATAAAAAGCGATTTCGTTGCACGTAGTAAAGTCAACAAAATTTCTCCGTCATTTCCCTATAATCACCGCACGTGCGCAAATCGAGACGCCTTAAAAACCGGCGTCAAAGAAAAAATCCTAGTCGGTAACAACATACTCTACAAAACAACGTCTTTACTGGAAATGTTGTGCGAAGATCTGAGCAAGGGAGGTTCTAGCCATGAATAATCTTGGTGAAAACGAAGGGCCGGACACTGCAATGTCCAGCCCTTCAGAAAATCTTTTTAAAACCTACTGTCACTGTACTACAGGTTGTAAGAAAGTCAAGATGACAATTCATCGGTCAGGATTACGCGAAATCCACGTCGATAATCAACTGTTGATTTTAACTTCAGATGAATATCAAAGAGCAACCCGTCGCGGCGACTCCGTTTTACGGAATCGAGGTGAGGGGAGAAAGCGCCATGGTTTCTAAGATCGAAGGATTTCAACATGCCATGCGGGAAGCCGGGGGAGCGCTGTATGGAAAATAATAATCAGGGCTGGATAAAACTTCACCGGCAGATAATGGAAACACCAGAATGGTTGGCGGAACCATTCACACGTGGGCAAGCATGGGTCGATCTGCTTTTACTGGCAAATCATAAGCCGGGGTTCATCCGTCGGCGTGGAATCATGGTCATGGTTGAGCGCGGGCAAGTCGGATATTCAGTCGAATCTTTGGCTGAACGCTGGAAGTGGTCGAAAGGAAAGGTTTTACGGTTTTTTCAGGAGCTAATCGAGCTGGAGCGTATTTGCCGGAAAACTGCTGGAACCTGCGAAAACACAGCAGGAAGAGGAATTTCGCAGGAAAAAATAAAAAAAATGATACCGAAGAAAACAAGTGTAAGTAGTTTAATTCACATAGTAAATTATGAACTATATCAAGCAGATAATACCGAAAACAGAACCGAAGATAGAACCGAAGACGGTACTGGAACAAGAATGATAAGAATGAAAAGAAATAATATATCCCCGGAAACCGGGGAAGTACTCTCTTATTTGAATCAGAAGACGAGTAAACAGTATAGGAATGCAAAGCTCATTCAAGCACGGCTGAATGAAGGTCGAACAGTTGATGACTGTAAACGTGTTATCAATGTAAAGATAGCTGATCCGTATTTTATTCAAAATCCAAAATTTTTAAATCCGGAAACCCTATTTCGTCCATCTAACTTTGACCGTTATCTAAATGAGGCAGTTTTATCTTCACCTGCAGAAGTAAAAGATGATTCAAAAGAATCTGTTTCAATTTCAATCTGCCCGCGTTGCAGGGCTCAGGTTCCCCCAGCAGATCGATTCGGCGCCGGCTGTATTCATTGTACGAACCAGGAGGCCACAACTTGAAAAATAATCAATATCGAATTCCACCAAATAACATTGACGCAGAGAAAGCAGTTTTAGGAGCCGTTCTCCTTGATAACAAAGCCCTTAATGTATGCTTGCCTATGGTTACACCGGATGATTTTTATTCCGATGCTACCGGCGCAATCTTCAAATCAATGATTGAGCTTTCGAACACCGGCAGAACAATTGATTCAATAGGACTTTGCGATTACCTGTCACAAAAAAAGCAGCTTGAAAAGGTTGGTGGTCATGTATTTGTTGCCGATATCATGGACTCCGCAATATCCGCGGCGAATGTTTCCCATTATTGCCAGATTGTAAAAGATCATGCCCTTAAGAGGCGGATTCTGGCTGCAGCCGAAGAGACAATTGAAAGTGTTTATTCCGGAAGCATGGAGAACTCATCTGAAATCTTAGATGTCGCGCAACATTCTTTGATGAATATTTCCACCGATAGAAAACAGGGAGATTTCAAAGCCGCGCAAGAGCTTTGTAGAACCACTTTCAAAGACATTGAAGAACGTCACAAAAACAAAAATATCATAACTGGTCTTTCAACGGGCTTTCGTGATTTGAATAACTGGACATCAGGCCTACAAAATGGCGAACTCATTATAATCGCTGGTCGTCCGGCAATGGGCAAAACTGCCTTTGCTATTAATATTGCCGAAAACGTCATTCTTTCAGGCGTACCAGTTGCTATCTTTTCTCTGGAAATGTCCGGCGAGTCGCTTATGACACGCATTTTTTCATCACAATCCGGCATTAACTCAAGTCACCTGCGACGTGGATTTATAGGCGACAATGATTGGACACGGCTCGTATCGGTAGTGGATCAGATCAGCCAAGCGCCTTTATTCATTGATGACAGCTCGGTTTTGACGCCTATGCAGCTTAAAGCGAAGGCTCGCAGGCTGAAGGTCGAGCATAATATAGGGCTTATCATTGTGGATTATCTTCAATTGATGAGCGTTGGCGGAAGACATGACAGCCGGGAAAGGGAAATCGCAGAGATAAGCCGCTCTCTAAAGGCATTGGCTAAAGAGTTAAAAGTGCCGGTAGTTGCTCTTTCCCAATTAAGCCGCAAAGTAGAGGACCGAACCATCAAGCGTCCCCAAATGTATGATTTACGCGAGTCTGGCAGCATTGAACAGGATGCCGACGTTATCGCCTTTATCTACCGCGATGAAATTTACAATCAATCACCAGATAACCCAGAGCGCGGCTTTGCGGAAATTATCATCGGCAAGCAGCGTAATGGCCCTACCGGGAGCTTCAAGATGAGATTCGACGCAGAAAGAACACGGTTTTCAGACAGCTAAATTCACTAAACTACTTAAGGACAACTTTAGAAATGGCAAACGGAAAAATAGACAAAGTTAAATTATCTCAAATGCTTCGCGCAGGTAAACCAGCTAAAGAATGCGCTAAAGTCTTTGGCGTTTCGGAAGGAGCTGTCTCTCAGGCAAGGAAAGAATTGAACCTTGCCGTGGTCAAAAACGTGCAGCTTGAAAATGCCCATAGAGTAGTCGGCGAGAATTTAAATGCAGTCGCCCAGCTTCAAAAAATCAATGACTGCGCCAATGAATTGCTCGACTTGCTGATGCGCTGGAACCGGGGTGACAAGGAAGCCCTGCAAATTCTGGAATCACAGGTTAGACGGGTCAAGGTCAAAGGCTCCGAGGAAGAAGTTACAGAATACCGTTTTAAAGACCCGCGGGAATTGGCGCTCAAGGCCATGGCCGAGATTCGCAGTCAATTGTCGCTGCAACTGGACATTTTCCAATGTCTTTACGACACGGCAGCCATCGCTGATTTCCAGCGAGAAGTCTTAGAAATAATCGGGGAGGTAGACAAAAATGTTCGGGACCAGATCATCCAACGTCTTAAGGAAAGACGAGCTATTCGATCAACTATTGACATCCGTTGACAAGCGTTTCGGGACGACCACCGATTATCAGCGATATCAGCGCGATCCTGTGGCCTTTGGGGAGGATGTTCTCGGAGAAGAATTCACCGAAGATGTCAAACGGATGATGGAATCAGTGCGGGATTTTCCGATTACCGTGGCCAAGTCCGCCAATGCCACCGGCAAAACCCATGGCGCGGCCCGTGTCGCAGTCTGGTTCTATAAATGTTTCCCGGATAGCCAAATATATACTGGGGCGGCCCCTCCTGAAAGTAATTTAAAGAAATTGCTTTGGGGAGAAATCGGATCAGTTATTGAAAGACACCGGGAGCTTTTTAAACAGGATACCGTTACAAATCTTCATATTGCGCATTCGGCAAAGTCGTTTCTTTGTGGCGTCACCATACCGGCAGCCGGCACGGAAGCGCAACGGGAAGCAAAGTTTTCCGGTAAGCATGCCCCGTATTTGCTCTTTATCATCGATGAGGGAGATGCCGTACCCGATGAAGTTTATAAGGGCATTGAATCCTGTATGTCCGGAGGTTTTGCCAGATTGCTTATCATGTTCAATCCCCGCAACGAATCCGGCGAAGTATACCGCATGGAACGTAACAGACGCGCCAATGTAATTAAACTATCCGCTTTCAATCATCCGAACGTCGTCAGTGGTATCGATCAAATCCCGGGCGCCGTCACGCGGGAAACTACTATCCGCAGAATCAACCAATGGTGTCGTCCCCTGGCTTCCAGAGAGGCCATTGACGGATCATGTTTTGAACTTCCCGACTATCTGGTCGGAGATACCGCCCGAAGTCAGTCCGGCCAGGAATATCCGCCCTTAATAGCCGGATGTTACAAGATCGTGGAACCGGCTTTCAGTTACATGGTTTTGGGTGAGTATCCAGCACAGGGCAGTCAGCAACTGATCAGCCGGGAATGGATATCTTTGGCCCGATCCCGCTGGGATGTTTACGTTTCCCAGCAGGGAGAAATCCCGCCTGTGGGAACCTGGGCCACTGCCGGACTGGATATCGGAGAATTCGGCACCGATTCTAACGTCATGTGCTTTCGCTACGGCGGATTCGTGGAAAGATTGCTCCCCTGGGGCGGACTGGACACAATGGCGACTGCCGATCGTGCTGTTGCCGAATATCAATCAAGAAGAGTTTTCTCCGTTAACGTCGATGCAACCGGTGTCGGCGCCGGCGTTGCTCCGGCAATGCAAAGGCAAAACTGTAATGCCTTTCCGGTTAAAGTCGCTTCGTCTCCTACCCAGGAAACGGAAATGGGCGAATTTCAAATCCTGCGGGATCAATTATGGTGGTCATGCCGGGAATGGTTGAGAACCGACCCGTCGGCCATGTTGCCACCGGATGAGATTTTGCTGGAGGAGCTTTTGACGCCTACTTATTCAGTAGACCGTGGAAAGGTAAGGGTAATGCCCAAATCCATGATGAGAGAGCTTTTAAAGCGTTCACCGGACAGGGCCGATGCCCTGTGCCTAACCTTTGCCGTCGACGATTCTTTCTTTGGCGGCCTTACTTTCGAGGAGTTTCCAGATGAAGATTAAAAAAATTATACACCCGTACGCATGGGAACTTAATCAGGCCCGACGTGACGAGGCCATTGTAACCAATCAACCCATAGTCGAACGTCCTTTCTGGTATGAAAATACGGAAACGGGACAATGCTATTATGATCTTTACGGCTGTATCGGCTGGCCAACCGATGTTTCGGGGGGCAGAGTGATGCCCGGTTATGTCGCCGTCGTTGGCGTGGTAAAGCCAAAAGAGGATGGGAAGACACTCCAGGATGTGGTATTTCAACTACTGGCCGAGGGGGAAAGCAGGTCTGTGCCGGCCATGCTGGAAATGATTGTTAGACTGCGCCAGGAATATGGGTTCGGCCTGCACCCGGAGTTGTTACAGGGCTGGTATGGCGATCCCGACAGGTTTATCATGCCAGTTGCATTGAAAAATGAAAGACTGACGCAACAGGGCAAAGAAAGGGCGGAAATATTGATTATTCCGTCAACAGATTATTGCAATCCTGATGCGTTTAAAGATTACATGCATGCGTTACAGGGTGTGCTCGTCGACAAAAGGCTTTTTTTCGGAAACTGCAAAATCTTAAGGAAACATTTGCATGCATTCGAGCGAGGGAATCCGGCTGTCATGGCTGTTGGTGGCCTCGTCTATACACTGTTGGGACATTGCATGTGGGCCGATCCCAGCCAAGATGCGGCGTTCGTGGTAGAGGAAGGTTTTTAGTATGGCGATATGCCGCAGAGATTAGACGCTGTTAATCTATTAAGGCCTGAGAAAAAGGCACAGTCCAAAAAAGAAAACGGCTTAAAATCGATTTAAACGTACCGGTGATTTACCGATTGACATGCAATGACGAAATAATTTTCTTCAAAATTGTGTATTACAGAAAGCCCTCATAAATTAATAGGACAGGAACTACTAAAAGAGAGGTGGCTTAAAATCCGCTTCTTTTGTTTCAATGGGTCCGAATGTTCCGTTCACTTCACCAGAAAAAGATTTGATACCCCGGTTTTTTATCAATGAATTAGGTTATCATAATATCATGATAACAAAAATGATGGAATTACCACTTGATTTCGTTAAAAATCTACCTCATATTATTTTCCGGATCAGAAAATAAAACGATTAAATTTTCAATGCGTCTAGCCCCGGTGAGACTGTTTTGTTCCGCTAAGTTTTTACGCCGGTTCCGTGGTGTAAAAACTCTTATAACATTAGGCGTAGAGGAGAATAAGAATGTCGAACCCACTTCAGTCTGTACATGTTAAGAGATTCAAAGGAATCAGCGATGCTCCTTTCGACACGGCTCCCATCAACGTGTTTATAGGGGCAAACAATTCTGGCAAGAGTACGTTAGCACAGATCATTCATTTCTGTATTGGATTGTTGCAGTCAATAAATCTAGCCGGTAGGTGGGGTTCTGGCCCAACGGTTAGCCTTAGTTTGAGCCCCGGGCAACTTTTATATTCTCCATGTATTGACCTCTACGCACTTGGTGAAAACGGACAGCTTTTGGAGCGACAAGAAAAGGCCATTGAGACATCTCTCGTTCTGCAGAATGGGCAGCAAGTCGATATAATCATCCGTAAAGGGCGCAATGGCAACATCCACACAACTGTTAATAACGTTGGCGAGGCACGCAACCTTGCGAGTCTCGAAAATCCATACACCATCTATTCCCCCGGCCTTGCTGGTATCGCTCGAAATGAAATGTACATTTCCAATGGTGTGCTAGTCCGCACCATTGCACGCGGTGATGCCAACTTGGTTTTTAGAAACATTCTACTACGACTTCATGAGCAGAACGGACAATGGGATGCCTTTATGGGGGACCTATGCGAAATATTCCCAAATATACAGATTAGAGTGGACTATATTTCTGAAACAGCGGAATACATTAATGTTTTTGCAAACAATGGCACGGCCGAAGTACCTATCGAATTAGCTGGCACCGGCGTCCTCCAAGCTGTTCAAATCCTAGCCTATGTTCACTATTTCCATCCATCAGTAATTATCCTTGATGAGCCTGATTCTCATTTACATCCAAACAACCAACGTCTGCTATGTAAGCTACTCCAGCGCGTAGCGGAGGAGAGATGCACTCAGGTGTTTCTCACGACACACTCGCGTCACGTCGTGGATGCTCTTGGCGGCCAGGCAAATTTCCTCTGGGTGCGGAGCGGTACTGTCGAGAAGATTCAACAGGATCATGATCTAGCCGTGCTTCTCGACATAGGTGCTCTCGACGTTAAAGAAATGCTCTCCCAATCTGCCGCGAAATGTATAGTCCTAACTGAAGATGCCATCAAACGTGGTCTTGAGGTTCTTTTGTCTTCGTCAGGCTTTGATATGTCAAAAACTTTAGTTCTTGCTTACTATGGTTGTACCACGCCACACAACCTACGCCCTCTCCTCGATCTCATTCGAGGGTCAAATCAAAATGCTACCATCGTGGTCCATCGAGACCGTGATTACCTCACGGTCGCTGAGTGTAATCAATGGGAGGCGGATATTAGAAAAATGAACGCAGAACCATTTCTTACGGTTGGAGTTGACATCGAATCTCATTTCCTAAATCCGAAGCATCTCGCATCTATTAACTCATTGTCTGATGAGAACGCTAAAGACATTCTTGATCAAGCAACTGTAAATATGCGCGACCAGTCGATAGAAAAATTAATTAATTCCAGAACTGATATCGAAAAGAAACTTGGGACGTTCGGGAAACTGAATCTGGGTAAACTGGCTCTCGAAGCACCCAAGCAACATGACGAAAACCCTAGGCGATACAGGTTCGCAAAGTCTGTGTTGAGGGAAATGAGAAGGATCCATCAAGAAAATACCGGTGAAAACTTGAGGGTAATTGAGTCATCAACGGAAGTATCTAATGACACTCTCGCTATGATTGCAAAAAAAACATTCTGATGACTTTAGAAAATGGAGTCCCGGCATGCGATTCCGAATTCGCGCCAATGCCGGGCGTATATAACCGCATTAACTCGGACTGACAATTCCGCTGTCACGCTTCGTTGTAAGCCGGTAACGCGGAGCGTTCTGCATGTAAACGTGGCTGGGGCCATTAATTTTTATATTCAAGGGGGCCAAATGATTGCATTTGAAAACGAGTATACTTTCACATCCGCTTTAAACGACGGAATAGCTATGTTTTTAGGATCTGGTTTTTCGGTATTAGCGCGGGATCGCAATGACAAGCCTTTGCCTACTGGCACTGGACTATCCCAGGAGCTAGTTGCTAAATTTGGACTATGTGGTGTCGATGGGCTGAGCCTACCACAGATCTGTGCAATATTGGAAGCCCAAAAACGTGATTCATTTAGGTCGTTTCTTACCGAGCGGTTTACCTGTGACCATTTCGACAGCCGCTATCTCGCTTTAGATAGGCTTAATATCAAGACCATTTTTACTACTAATATTGACGATCTCCCCTTTAAGATATACCAATCCAGCAAAAGGCACTATTTAAGCGATGTGGCCATGACTGGACCAACACATAGTGATAGAGAAGCCGTGAATCTCGTGACGTTGCATGGTTGCGTCAAGCACGATAACGAAGATTTCGCTTTCAGCTCTCTTGATTTGGCCAGTTCTTTCTCTACAGATCCAGATAAATGGCACTTTCTTACCGAGAGCTTACAACGGTTCCCGACTCTTTTTTGGGGTTACAGTCTGAGTGATTCCGGTGTGCTGCAGGCCCTTAGCCCAAAGACCGTTAAAGGCAGACCACACATGGACAAGTGGATTGTAATTCAGAAAGAAGAACAACCTGCTGTACAGTATTTCAAAGCGCTTGGATTTCAAATCATAATTGCTGGAACATCTGATTTTTTAGACTTCTTGGTCAACTATCAACCACCTCAGCACGTTCAGATTGCCGACGCATTGCAGACTACTCGCAGTCTCTTTTCGGAAGAAGCAATGCCTGAAGCGGGATCGGTACCCGTAAGGCCATTAATAGAGTTTTACGCTGGTGCGGCTCCAACCTGGCATGACATATTTCAAGGACAGATCCACAGAACGGATCATTTTGCAAAAATAAGAGAGTCGATTAATTCTGGTCGCAACACTATAGTAATAGGTGCTCCTGCCGTTGGAAAAACAACGCTCATGATGCAGATAGCGGCTGATATTGCTTTCAAAGGGCACAAATTGATTACTGAGTCTCTCACAACAGAAAAGGCCAGCCTAATAATCAGGAAGCTTAATGGGGAAAAGGCCCTAATATTTGTTGATAATTTTGGAGACAATATTGAGTCTTTCGATATATTATCAAGGTCTCCTAACGTAATTGTAGCCGGCTTTGATCGTGACTATAATTTTGATATTATCAGCCACAGAATTAACCGGAGTGCTTTCAACATTATTGAAGTTACGGATCTAAGTGATCGTGATATACAACAAATATTCTTGAGAATCCCTAAGGAAATTCGAGTCGAATACTTCAATCGGCCGGTTACAGAAAAAGGGGTTAACCCGTCGCTATACGAGGTAATAGAAGCCAATATTGTTAAGCCCAGCCTTCAAAAGCGATTCAATCATGTACTAAAGCAACTCCTCTCCATTGATCAGGTACTGCACGATGTCTTTGTCATGTGCTGTTACGTACGCCAGTGCCGTACACCAGTTTCCTTCGACATGGCTTATGCTTTTTGTAGGGGATTGATTGAAGATTATAAAGATATCTATTTAATATTCGATCGATTAGGAGCGCTTGTTGCGGATTACTCCGGCCCATTTGTTGATGTGGATCAAGATTATTACACTCCACGATCTACTATCGTATCTGAAGCTGTTCTATCTCAAGTCACCCACTCTAATCTTAAGCGCGTCATAACACGATTTCACACAGAGGTTTCCTCATTTAGGATAGCCCGTTATGATGTCTTCAAACGACGCGCGTTCGACGCAAATTTGATGCTAAATGCTTTCGACTTTTGGGAAGATGGCAAAGAATTCTATGAAATAGCATATGAAAAGGACAAGTCCCCCTATCTACTGCAGCAGGGGGCGCTTTACCTGGCTCACAGAAGACATTTCAGAGAGGCTTTTTCGTGGATTGATCGGGCAGTTCTCCAATCGAAATACAAAATACCATCAATAAGAAATTCTCACGCAATTATACTGTTTAATGCAAATATCAGTGCCCCCCAAAGCGATCCAACGGTCCGACAAACCTTAACAAAAAGCATGGATATCCTGAAGGAATGTTACACCTACGACAAAAGAAAGACTTACCATGCGTTGACATTTGCTGACCAAGCACTTAAATACTACGAAGTGTACAGGGACGATAACGCGGTTAACTACCTAAATACAGCTATCGAGTGGCTTGGCAGTGAGAAGAGCAGGTCACCGTGGAATCGAAAGATTAATCGCCTTTATGCTATTGTAAACAGCAAACTGTTACAACTGCCGTGAAAGAAATGGAAGGAGAAGGATGACGAGAAGAGTACGCCCTTCATCTATTCAATTAATAAGGATAACCTGTTTATCTGCAAGAATAATTGCCGAACTACTACAAGTAGCCAATCGGCTAGAAAATGGCTTTAGCCTTTGGCTCAGCTTTTTGTTGGAAGAAAAGAATGTCATATGAGACACGAGGAGATAAGAGATGTCCTTTGAAATGGCATTGTGGCAGGTTGCTGGCCAGAGCCTCATAGAGGTTCCATCAGCTAATTTAGATAATGAGCAGAGACTGGAGGATTGGATTGTGGCCGATTCTTCCATTCTCGGAATGGATATAGCCATCATAGGCTGACAAGTACAAACCCCTTTCGGAGGGCGAATTGATTTGCTCGGTTTGGATAGAGATGCAAACTGCGTCGTCCTAGAGCTTAAGCGTGGCAGGACACCACGGGAAGTTGTTGCTCAACTCTTAGACTATGGGACCTGGGTTAGAGACCTGGGCTATAATGAGCTTGATCAAATTACACAGCGGTGGACACAAAAGAGCGTGGCGGCCATTTTTCAGAACGTGTTCGGTGATGCCATACCGGAAACAATTAATGAGGGCCACAGTCTTGTTGTAGTCGCATCGAACTTAGACGACTCATCCGAACGAATTATCTCATATCTATCTGAAGGGTATGGTGTCAGTATCAACGCGGTATTTTTCACATTCTTTCGCCGAGAAAATACGGAACTTGTAGGGCGTGCGTGGTTTAAAGATCCAGTGGAAACAGTAGAACGTTCAGAATCGAGGAAACGTGCCCCATGGTCGGGTTACTGGTTTGTGAACGTTGGGGAAGGCTCTCACCGGAATTGGGATGATAACCGCCGCTATGGATATATCGGAGCAGGTCAAGGCGAAAAATATTCCCGTCCACTTAAACACCTCAAAATTGGAGACAAGCTTTTTGCTTATATGAAAGGAGTCGGTTACGTAGGATATGGGGAGGTAACTAAAGAGGCAGTTCCCATAAACGAATTTGTCGTCGAGGAAGACGGTAAGCTACTTCTGGAACACTCTCTTCACGCTCAGAACGCCGCAGAGAACCAGGACTCACCCGAAAAATGTGAGTGGGCTGTAGGCGTCCGTTGGCTTAAGGTCTTTTCGCGTGAAGAGCCTAAAACATTTAAAGGCGTGTTTGCAAACCAGAACATTGTTTGTAAGCTCCGAGATACAAAAACCCTTGAATTTCTTCTAGGTGAGTTTGGCTTGGAATAACAAGGGCACATCCATATACATGCGGCCAACTCGCTACACTTGCGGCTGTTGTTGGCGTTGCATATTTTAATAAATAAAAAGTATCTTTAAACGAGTTTTAAATATACTTTTTTATATCCTTGACACCCACCTTCAAAAAGAATATTCTATAACCCTCAAAACAATCCAAAGCGGAAAGGCCAACCGTAAAATGGCTATTTTTGTTTGTGCCAACAATATAAATTTGTCCGTGGAGTGGGGTAACGGTAACGTCCCCAAGGGTGTCTTTGGCATCCTGAGAGCTCCACGGCTTTTTTATTTTGGAGGAAAGTATCGTGAAGAAGGGAAGAAGAGAAATTAATTTGGAAGAATTTCACCCAGAAGAACAGCTTGTCATTAGATTATGTACATGCTCTGAAAGCGTCAGAGCCGCTATGTTGGAGGAATTGCTTAACGAAAAAGCAAAGGAAAAACAGCAGCAGGCTAAAGCCGAAAAGGTGGAAAAGAAAAAGAAATTGAAGTTTGTCGAAGGTGGGCAGTACACCCCTCCGGCGCCATCAAACCCGTTAATCTCCGAAGAGTTCAAGCAATGGCGGAAATCACAAAAGCCGGAGGTGCTAACATGATGAAGAAAGAAAAGCAAAGGAGCCATCCGAAAGAAACCAAGGAAGGTGTCAACAACAGCACAAAAGACCACCAACATTGCCATACCTGCCTGACCGGTTTGGTTTTGCAAATGTTCGGAGAGATGAACCATTATGTAGAAGACGTTATGGAGATTCTGCAGAAAGATTGTCTGACAGCAGAGTTGCTGCAGCGGATATTTGCAGCCAAGCTAAGGCAGATGGATTTCTATTACGGGGAGAAGTAGCAGAACGGTTAAGAGATGCGGAAGATAAAAACCCAGAGATAATTCCGTCATTCCTCAATGGGAAGGAACGGTTGCTTCGAGGATGACAAGGTATTCCGATAGAGCTGGGCTTATTGCAAAAGGCGGGTGTGAGAGCATCCGCCTTTTTTGTTAATTCTACGACCGGATATTAACCGGCTACAGCTTTATGCCGACGCATACACGCTGCGCCCTGCGCCATAGTAGGCGTCATAGACATGCTGGAACACGGCGGCGGATTTGGCATCAAACAGCTCCGGCGTATAAGCTCTCGGCAACCCCTTATCCAATACCTTCTCAATGGATACCCGTACTTCAGCGCGGGATTGTTGCCTTTTGCGCCAATCCAGCACCAGTTTGCCATCTTTAAGTGTTGCCAATAGCTCCCGGGCAGTTGCCTTCACCTTCTGGCGGTCGCTGTTACTGAGCACAATGTCCGGTTTGGTCAGCAGGTCAAACAGTACCAGCTCCTCCTCTGACAATTGCTCCGCTACTCCGCGCTGCTCTTCTTCATTCAAACTCCGGGCAAAGTCCATCAGTCGCTGGAAGAATTCCTCGGCATTGAGGCTACCGGCATTATAGGCGTCGATCATCGCCTGGAATTGCTCTAAATAGTCCATCCGGGTACGGTTGAGACGCACCATGGCCATGAGCTTTTGCGCCACCGTGCCCTTGAGCTTCTCGTTCATGGTGCGCTTACGTCCTGTTTTAAATTTGTCTGCCAGTTCCTCAAAGTCAATGCCGCTCAGATTGATCCAGTGCTCATCATTGTAATTGGCACTAGGCTCTCGGATGATATAACCTTCCGTGGCTATGGAACGGTCGAGCAAGTCTTCCACTTGCAGCATGACCTGTGATATATCGGCAGGCGGCGTCAGCGCTCTGATTTTTTCGGCAATGACCTGTACCGGTATTACCTCGACAGCAAATGCCCGCGCCTCAGGGTCAGGAAGTATTGCCTTGTAGAGACGCTGCACGGTATTGCCCAGATCCAGATAGCGCCGTTTTATTTCTTCGGAGACCACCAGCGCTTCCACGGCATCGTCCAGCAGACCGATCCGCGCAAATCCATCCGCGGATTTTATAGCGTCCAGATTTACACCATGTTCCCGGCATAATCCGCCAGTGTCTGTCAAAGTCTGGCGCAGTGCCGCTACTAACGAGGCCTTGTCCTCCACCGGTTTGTTGCCGCTCCCTCCGGCGCCGTAAATCGCCAACGCCTGCTCCAGGTTACGGAATACTCCGGCATAGTCTACAATCAAGCCGCTTACCTTGCCGGGATAGACGCGGTTGGCTCGGGCGATAGTCTGCATCAGGGTATGATTGCGCATGGGCTTATCAAGATATAAGGTCGAACAGATCGGCACATCAAAGCCGGTCATCCACATAGCACAGACAAAGACCAGCCGGAAAGGATCGTCCGGGTTCTTGAATTTCGTTTCTAGGTCTTCGTCCAACATACGTTTACGGTGCGGCTTAATATCCAGACCTTTTTCGGCCATCTCCGCAATTTCATTCTGCCCCTGCGACACAACCACCGCCATGTCAGTTTCTTTCATCCGGGCAATTCGTTCTTCGATATCACTTCGGGCTTCGTCCTGCGCTGTATTCCACTCAGACTGCAACTCTATTATCTTTGCCGCCCAGTGTTTCTTTACCTTATCATACATGCGGATGGCCGTGGCCTTGTCGATACA
>Ga0208462_1001559_pt1 | contig 15001 bp, 13 predicted proteins | sample AD_SCU001_MetaG_FD_184452 | JGI IMG/M metagenome (GOLD analysis project Ga0208462, IMG submission 184452) | Active sludge microbial communities of municipal wastewater-treating anaerobic digesters from China - AD_SCU001_MetaG (SPAdes) (version 2) | ecosystem: Engineered > Bioreactor > Anaerobic...
CGCTAGCCAATTTGAAAACTGGGAGATAAAGCGTAATCTTGCAAACTCCAAGAGCATTACTGTAGAAGGAGCAGACGCAATTGCCGCGATTTGTGCAGGGATTGATGTCCAAGTCAAGATTCTCAGAGAGGGAAAGGAAGCCGTTTCTCTTGAGCCAGTAGGTTCTCCCAATTTTTGCCCAGAGACATGGTTAAAGCGAATCTCGTTTGCCAAGTATCAAGCTCAAGAGATATCTGACCTTATAAAGCAAGAGGCAAAGCGTCTAACCACTGTTTTTGATGGAAATAGGATCATTGGATTCGCTGCAATTTCCACTGTTCCAACTGAAGCTCAGAACTTTCTATCAATAAGAACAATTGGCGGCTTGGCATCATCCATTCATGCGCGCTCCGCCAACCAGTTTATTGGTTTCTTGGATTCAACGCCCAAGTCAGCAAAGCGGGACCCTGGCGAAATTTCTGCACCAACCGAGGTGCTCTCAAGCTGGTTAGATTGCCAGCTTAAAGATCCTTCCTTAACGAATCTTTCTCTTCAGGAAGCATCAAAATTCTCATCCAGCTTGTGCAGCTTTGGCCGAGATCCTACTCACTACGCCAAAGTCCTAATCATCCATGAAGGCAAAATTGAAGAACATTCTATTCAAACCCTTGCTTTAAAGGCTGAAACAATAGAGATTGCTTTTTTGAAGTCGCACTTCATGGATCACATCGAAGTTCATCAAAATGTTCAGGGAATCCCTGAAAAAGCACTATTCTTGCCAACCTGCACAGGAAAGATTCTCTCCCTGAAGTTTGTTGATGGTGTCCCAGAAAACAACTTCAGCTATCTTGATTGCCTCCACCGAATGATAATTAAACTGGGGAAAACTCCTAAATATAGAACAGAAGAAAGAATAGCACAGGGCCCCTTTGGTCCACTTCATGCAATATTTGTTAGCTCTGTCCCCTAAAAATACGGTCAATAAAATTATGTCTAACAAGTGCGTCGACGCGGAAAAAAAATACTCGTTTATAGAAGGATTTTTATGCAAGATCAGATTTTAAAAAGCTACCTAGATGACTTTACTAAAGAATATTCGTATGAAGATAAAAATGAAGACGAGCGCTTCGAAAGATTCGTAAACTACTGTATTGTTTCCAAACAGTATCCTAGAGATTTTGATGTCGAAAGCATCTCTGTCGGCGGGGGGAGCGACTCTGGTCTTGATGGAGTTGCAATAATAGTCAATGGCAATATAATCCAAAATCAAGAAGAAATTGAGTTTCTGATAAATCGAAATGGTTATCTAAATGTCAGTTTTCTCTTTATTCAAACAAAAAACTCACCGAAATTTAAAGGTGACCAAGTGGGTTCTTTAATTTTTGGTTTAAAAAGCTTTTTTGATAAGACACCCTCTATTCCTGAAAATGAGGAAATTAGTAATCTTCGAAAAACAAAGGATCAAGTTTACAAAAATACTATAAACCTTGAATCGGCCCCTCTACTTGACATTTACTTTGTTACGACTGGGCAATGGAAAGAACCAGAAACCATTACTGGTCGAGTAGAAAGGGAGCTGAAGGACTTTTACGATTCAAGATTGTTTTCAAGCATAAAGTTTAATTATATTGATGCAGACAAGCTTAAAGAGACTTACAGAGAGATAAGAAGAAAAACAATTAAAGAAATAAACTTTCATAATCATGTTGCGTTGCCAGATATTCAAGGAGTAAGACAATCTTTCATTGGAAGTGTTTCCGCGAAGGAATTTGTAAAATTAATTATGGATTCTGATGGAGAACTACAAAAAAGTCTATTTGAGGAAAATGTTAGGGACTTCCAAGGCAGGAACAAAGTTAATAAAGATATAGATAAAACTCTCAAAACCCCAGAACTTCAAGCGGCACTAGGTATTCTTAACAATGGAATTACCATAATAGCCAAAAAAGTTGAGCCCATTGGAAGCAAAATGAAACTTACTGACTTCCAAATTGTAAATGGATGCCAAACTTCTCATATTTTGTATGAAAATAAAGCGAACTTACTGGAAAATACGCATGTCGTCTTAAAAGTTATTGAAACTACAGATATAGAGATTTCTTCAAAAGTTATACAGGCAACCAATAAACAAACAATTGTTACAGACGAGGCTTTCGAATCCTTAACAGTTTTCCATAAGGATTTAGAAGAATACTACAAAGCTAGATCAGGAAAAATGAAGCATCCAATATTCTATGAGCGGAGATCTAAGCAGTATGAAGGAGTTCCTTCTGTACCTGCAGGTCAAGTTATGACCTTAACTGCTCAAATAAAGGCATACGTTTCAACTACCTTAGCTCAACCACACAGCACTCACAGATATTATGGTGAATTGCTGGAATCGAATCGGAACAAAATGTTTAGAGCTGACGATAAAAAAGAATCATACTTTATTTCTTGTCTTGCATTAAACAGGCTTGAAAGAGAACTAAGAAGTGGTCGGTTGGAACCAAGATTTAAGCCCTTCAAACATCATTTGTTGTATATTGCGCACTATTATCATGAGCTTCTTAGAAAAAACAAAGCCGGCTATAATTATGAATCTATTATAGATTTCTATTCAGAGGAGAAGTCCTATAGTAAACTTTTCACGGTTGCATGTAAAACAATTGATGAATGTTTAAAGAAAGCAAATATTAACAAGCGAGATGCAGTCAGAAGTAAAGAATTTACTGAGGCCATAAGAGACAATATTTTGGCAAGCATCTGAGCAAAATATTGCTTTCTAGAAAGATTGTATTTCGATCAGTCACACTGAGTTATTTTGCTAACGACTGCTGAAATTTTGTTCATGGTTTCTTACCAGTCACGATCACAAAAAAACAAAGAGGTACTATATGGCTGAAAATGGCATGGAAGAGCTTCTTCGAATTGCTTATAGTCCTGGTTTATCTGAATCTGGAGGGAGCCATAACCAGAAGGGTGTTGATTTCCAAAGATATTGGATAATATACCGAATGCTTGAATTGGAGACCCAGGGGGTTGAAGATTTTCTAATTCTAGTTGAAGCTTTGCAAGATGTCGCAGAAATTAACAGTGAAAATAACCCAACATCTCTTAAACTCTATCAGGTAAAAAAGAAAGATCGAAAAGAGTGGACTTGGAATGAACTTACAAACACAACAATTTCATCCAAAAAACCAAAGAATAAGAATGACTTTTTTTCTAGTCCAATTGGTAAACTATATACCTCATTGTTAGCAATCACAGAGCTTGAAGTTGCAGGTTATTTCGTTTCTAATCGCGGCTGTGACATTCCCTTGGTCGATGGCATAAATGTCGCAACAACATTTTCGCCATCGATTTCCGATATCAAAGAAGAGTTTAGAACTGCATTGATAGATACAATGAAAACCGTTTGCAGTGAAGCAAAAGCGGAACAACTTTCAAAAAAAATCTATTTTGAAAAGGTACCAATCAATATAGATGGAATGAAAGAGCATATGATAGGGCATATATTTAGTTTCCTCAGCATGAGATCTCCGCGACACGCAAATCAAGCGAGTTCTTTTTTGGACGCTTTAATCTCCCAATTAGCCCCATTAGGTCGAAATACAGATAGGTGTCAAGACGTTAATGAGTTAAAAGCTAGGCATGGATTTAGCAAAAAACAGCTTTCAAAAGCGTTTTCCACTCTTGAAACAATTCCAGATCCTATCGAAATACTTGATTTGTGGTTAAAACAGCTAGAGAATGATAGGTTTGATTTTTGGGAGGTAACAGCCATTAGATTAAGTGCAACTAGATTCTACCAGAGGCAGGTCAGCGATGCTTTGTTAGAATCCGATGAAAAATTAATTGATCATTGTGACTCTTACTTGTCAAAAAAACCGGACATGAAAAAAATCTCTGAATTTTTAGCCAACGCTTTTGCCCACATATCACCAAAATTCAAAGATTTAAAAAAGTCTGATATTGAGGCACAGATACTGTTGAGGACAATAAAATTATGCGTGAACCAAGCCTAAGAAGGATAATTCGAAGCTTACGGACAAAATCTTATGAAAAAATTAATATTCGAAAACATTACTCTAGTATCGTATCGAGAGAAGAAAGCGAGAAAGGAAAAATTCCATCCTCAAAAGAACCTGATAGTAGGTAGAAATCATACTGGAAAATCAAGTTTGCTGAAAACACTATTTTTGACTTTAGGGGCTAAAGCAAATGGCAAACTTGAGTATTGGGATCAAAATACTGTTTCAATCGTGAGTTTGAGAATTGATGATATAAGATACCAAGTCTGCCATCAGTATGGAAATAGGGCCCTGTTTAATGCAGACGGCGAAATTCTAGCAGCATCTGTTTCCCATCAAGATTGGACTAATGAATTTGCACTTATAACTGGTTTCAATCTGCCTTTGACTGACAAAAATATTGAGACAGTAAACGCAGATGTTAAATGCTTCTTTTTGCCATTTTATCTTGACCAAGACTCCAGTTGGGGCAATGACTGGAACACTTTTGCTGGATTGCAACAGTATAAAGCTCCAGTGCTTTCAATTCTTGAGTATTTTTCTGGGATTAAACCGCCAGAATATTACTCCCTCAACGCAGAAAAAAAACAAAAGCAGACTGAGCTCAATGATTTGAAAAAAGATATGAATTTTTTAGATAGAGCCAAAAAAAGACTTGAATCAAAGTTAGACTTCAATTGCACAAAAATTGACTTTGAAGCATTTGAAATAGAAATTGAGCAACTAACTACAAAGGTTAATACATTAAATTCAGAACAAGAAGCCTTGAGAGAAAAACTAGTTTCACAGAAAGAAATGATAGATAGCATAACTGCTCAAATTGAATCATCGCAATTTGCCTTGGGCACCTACTCGAAAGATTCTACTTTTTTATCAGAGCATGCAGATGTAAAGCTTTCTTGCCCTACATGTGGCGCAGAGCATTCTGACCCTTTTTTGGAGTTTCTTACCTATGCTGAAGACGATAGAGTTTTAAGAGAGTTAATTAGCAGACTAAGAAACGACTTAAGCAAATTGCAGGAAGAATATAAAAAAAGCAATTCAAATCTTGCAGAGTCAAGATTACGGTATGATCAAATCACTGAAATTCTGAACACAAAAAGAGGAGAAGTTAAACTTAAGGATATTATTGACATTGCTAGTGTCGAAAAAGCTTTATTCGCTTTTCATTCAGAAGAACAGACTTTAAAAGAAGATATTGTCTCTCATAGCGATCTAATTGCAGGAATTGAAAAGAAAATCAACGGTATACTCGACAAAAAACGAACTAAATTAATCTTAGAAGCCTATCGGGCTGCATATAAAAATGCTCGATTTAAGTTAAATCTTCCCCCAATAGAAGTAGAAAAGCTAAAATTGAATAGTCGGCCTGATCTTTCTGGCAGTGGTGGGCCTCGAGCCATACTGGCCTATTACTATGCTTTATGGAGTGTCTGCCATTTAGATTCAGGATCATATAATGTTCCAATAATAATAGATTCACCTAACCAGAAGGGGCAAGACAATCTAAATATGCCCATTATTTTGAAGTTTATTTCTGAAGAGCTCCCTCTTTCAGCTCAAATTATTATTGGTTCTGAAATTGACACTGAATACCGGTTTGACAAAGTTTTTGAGCTAGAAGTGCCCTATTCTTTGCTTAAAGAAGAATTGTTTTCAGATTTGAAATCTGAAGCGGATACATTTCTCAAAAAGATGTATGTTTTTCTTGAAACAAAATCTAAAGAGCACGTAACAAGTGCGTGAACTCAGAAAATAAGGCCGGATCACGGGTCTTATTTCCGGTTAACGACTGGCGTTGTGTGAAAATAAAACAAAAACACAACCAAAGGAACCGAAATGTACATCTATCAAACGAAAGTTGGCACGTTTACCATCCTACTTAAAAATGGGCGATGGCATATTATTTATAAGGATGAAGACCTTGGAAGCTACGCTAATCCAAAGCAAGCAGCAGATGACCTTTCCGGCGGTCACACATTCTCACCTTCAAACGGAGTTGATACAGGCACACTTGGAATTCCCGAAGATATAGAAGAATGGGAATTTATAAAATCCTGAATCGCCTAACGTCGAGTAGAGAGGGCAAATGAACATTAAATATTTTTCATTAGATAAAAATCTTCTATTTGATTGGTTTGAAAAATTGATCGTGAAAGCAATTTTAAAACTTGAAACAAATAAAATAGATGGCGAAAAGATAGCTTATTACAAGCTAGAATTTTTTAGGCAGTATTTCTGACAGAGCTTCGCAGCTCTGCCATTGCCTTCGGCTAGTATTGTATGATAAACATTCATCATATGACTTCCAATACAGAGGACTTGACACGCGGAAAAACTGAGGCGGAAAAGGAGCTTAAAGCCGAAAAAGAAAGAACTCAGGATCTGGAAAAGCTGGTTGGCCAGTTGACTCTCGATGTCGACTGGTTGACAGGGACCAACCTTAGCAAGCTGCTTCATTCAAAGTACATTAAGCCGTATTTACTTCGAAATCTCGGAATAGTAAGGCCTGACCAGGTCCGGGGAGTTGATATCACCTACATCCTCATGGAACAGGGATTCATGTATAGTAATTCTGGACTGGCTTAGCCGATGCGTAATCGATTACGAACCGTCCTCAACGCCGGAAAAAGGCTTTTGTAATTGGACAAAATCTCTTTAAAGTATCGAATCTTATTAAAGCCAAGAACTGGTTTATTTGTTGGGAGTGTTAATTGTCAGAGATTTCAAAAAGCAAAAAACATATTAAGATATTTATCTGTTTAATAGTCGGCGTGAGCGCTTTCTTTATCAGCTCATTCTGTACAAGAAAAATTCTAGAATTATCCCCCAAAAATCACCAAACAAAAACCCTGGTAGCTACAAAATCAGAAAAGACTGATAGACTCAATCCTGATGGTCCAAATTTACCTATTTTTGCTGCAATTGAGAGGGAAGAACTTGGTGAAATTGGCCTCATTTTGGAACTTGAACCTCAAGCACTAAATTCTATCTATAAAGGAAAAACACCAATCGAATTTGCTGTCAGTAACGGCAGTATTCCAGCCACAAAAAAATTAATTGAAGCAAGTCTGGATATAAATAATGAGAATTGGTTTGCCAGAAATTCTCTTGTGGGGCAAGCCGTAAAATCTGGAAATCTTGAGCTAATAAAACTTCTTAAGGAAAATGGTTGTCGAATTAATCTCCGGGATATAGCTGGGAAAACTCCACTGCATTATGCGGTATGCTTAAATGATCCGGCAATTGTAGAATTTTTATTGGCAAATGGTGCAGAGGTTGATTTAAGAGAATATTCAAATGGTGAAACACCTTTTTTATTAGCAACATCAAATGTTCTTAAGAATGCTAAGGGGACTGGAACTGAAAATGTCATAAAAATTTTCAAGGCTTTAATTAAGTATGGTGCCGACACAAATAAAAGAACATGGACTGGGTGTTCTGCATTTTTTAGGGCAAATGTTAGAAATACTCCTTCAGAGATAATAGAGTTTCTTGGAGCAATCTGTCCAAAGGACCAGCTGCTGAATGGCTGGCCAAATATTGAAAAATTTGTCAGGACAAATGATCTCGACGAATTGGAAAAAAGCTTCAAGCTGTATCCAGAATCGGTTCATTTCACCAGTATTTTTCACCATAAGTTGAACTCTGCTATTGGTGCGGTGTTTTATGCTGCGGCTGAAGGAAAGATTGACTTGCTAAAGTTATTGCTTGCCAATGGCGGAAATCCGAATCAAAGAACCTTATTAAAAGGTTGTGTTCAAGCCCCGATTCATATTGCTATAAGAAGAAATCACAAAGAAATTGTAGAATACCTTTTGGAAGACGACAAAGTTTTACCGAACCTGCTGGACGAGAATGGCGATTCACTTCTTCATTATTCTGCCGCGGTAAACTCATTAGATCTGATAGAAATTTTTAAACAAAAAGGATTGAACCCCCACAGACGAAATCGCGATGGAAAATTAGCAATTGAACTGGCTAAACCAAATTTTGCTTCAATTGCTCTGCTTAAATGGATGTGGGAAACCCCTCCCTCAAAAGAATTTCCACAAGAAGTCATTGTGAATAATGTTTTAAACCAATTCCCAAGACTCCTAATAAATCTATTGAAAGTGTTTATCTACACTGTTATACCAATCGGTTTATTTCTTATTATTTACAAACTAAAGAATTCAGATTTGTTTTTTGAATTTCTCGACAACAAAGTCGTGCAAAGATTTTCTCAAAACCCGCAAAAAAAATTGAAAGAATTGAATAGAATTGAAATATTTGCAATCTATTTTCCCTTTGTAGTTGGCGTTTTCTGCGTAGCCTTCCCATTGCTTCCTCTGCTGGTCGATTTTAGTGAGTGGACATGGAACAATACAGGCAGAATGATGTTAGAAATAATGCTTTGGGTGACCCCGATTGGGATAAATCTTGCAGGCTTAACTTTACTAGCTCTTGCAAAATTAGCAATTAACGATAGAGAAAAGAGTTTAACCGGGCACTTTCAACTGTCATTTTGTTTCACTTTTTCTACCTTCTTTATTTGCCTTTTCATGCCATATTTTATCTTGGCCATACTCAAAACGATAAAATACTTTGCCGATACGTTTGGGCTAAATCTTTGAGCCTGGCAAGGGATTGTCGGAATTGAAAATTGATTATGATCCGGGGCACAGAGTTTATTTTAAAAAGCAAGGGCAGGAATTGATCATTCTGTTGGCCGGTGGAGATAAAAGCTCGCAGGCAAAGGATATAAAATTGGCTTTGGACGCCTTGTGGGCTTGAAATTTTACAGGCTGCCCTGTTGACAAAATATACTGATCGGTATAATATGCGATTATGGGTAACAAGGAAGAAATTCTGAGCATTGCGACCAGGCTTTTTGCCACCAGGGGCTACGATGTGGTAGGCATTCAGGAAATCGTCGATCAGGCGGGTATTTCCAAGCCGACCATGTATCATTACTTTGGCAGCAAAAACGGTCTGCTGACGGCAATCATGGAAACCAGTTTCCGCAGACTGCTGCTTGAACTTTCCCCCGCAACCGTTTATTCCGGCGATCTGCCGGCGACCCTGACTTCTATTGTCAAAGCCTACTTCCGGTTTGCGGTGCGAAATCCCGAGTTTTACCGGTTGCACCTGGCGTTCTGGTTTTCACCGCCTTCCAGCGATGGATTCATCGCCGCCAAAGAATGGTGGGAAAAACAGCAGCAGCTGCTTGAAATGGTTTTTATGCTGGCCGCCAACGATCACGGCAACATGAAGAACCGGCAGCGCATCTATGCCGCCACCTTTCTTGGCACGATCAATACCTTCATTGCCTTTTTTCTCAATGGCTATGCCGAGCTCGACGACAACGCCTGCCACAGCCTTGTCAAACAGTTCAGCCACGGCATCTATTCCTGAAACCGACCCGATGATTATCTGACAGCTCAGATAATCTTTTAACCCCTGCTGCATGAATGTTCCGCATTTTCATGAGCTTTACCCGTCACTATACCGATCGGTATATAAGATAACAGGAGATTATATGAATAACTGGATCAGCGAAGCCGTTTTTTACCACATTTATCCATTGGGCGCGTTCGATTCCCCGAGAAGCAATGACTATTTTTCGCCGCCGATCGAGCGGCTGGCGGCTCTGGGCGACATGGTCGAACATTTCCTCAGGCTTGGCATCAATGCCGTCTATCTTGGGCCGGTTTTTGAATCAGATGCGCATGGCTATGATACCAGCAGTTTTTTTCACGTTGATCGCCGCCTTGGCGAAAATGCAACCCTCAAAACAGCAGTTAAAACCCTGCACGAACACGGGATTCGCGTTATTCTCGACGGGGTTTTCAATCACGTTGGCCGCAATTTCTGGGCATTCAGGGATTTACAGATGAACGGGCAGGCTTCGGCTTATGCAGACTGGTTCGACGGCGTCGACTTTTCGCGCAGCAGCCCGTATGGCGACCGCTTTTCCTATAACTGCTGGAACGGCAACCATGACCTGGTTAAGCTGAATTCCGGCAACAATGACGTGCTGGAACATATTTTCGCTGCGGTCAGAATGTGGCTGCAGGAATTTGCCATCGACGGTCTGCGGCTCGATGTTGCCGACTGCCTTTCCTTTGATTTTATGAAGCGCCTGGCGGGGGTCTGCAGGCAGCTGCGACCCGATTTCTGGCTGATGGGTGAGGTGGTGCACGGCGATTACCGCAGATGGGTTGCCGACGGAATTCTTGATTCGGTGACGAATTACGAGTGCTACAAGGGTTTGTATTCAAGCCACTGCGATAAGAATTACTTCGAAATTGCGTGGTCATTGAGCCGGCAATTTGCTGAAAATGGCATTTATAAGGGCCTGCAGCTGTATAACTTTGTCGATAACCATGATGTGACCAGAATTATCGACGCGCTTGCCCGGCCTGAGCATCTCTACCCGGTTTATTGCCTGCTGTTTACCATGCCGGGGGTTCCGTCTGTCTATTACGGCAGCGAATTCGGCATGGGCGGCAGGAAAAACAACACCGATGACTGGCCGCTGCGACCTGGCTTCAACTGGCGCGAACAACAGGAAAAAAGCGGCCACCGGGATCTCGCAGCCGCAATCGCCCGCCTGGCTTTTTTGCGCAGGGGTTCTCCGACTTTGTGCCGCGGCGACTACCGGCAGCTCGGCATTAACCACGAACAGATCAGCTTTTTACGGCAGACCGGCGAGGAAAGAATCGTGGTAATGGTTAATGCCAGCGACAAAGCAGTGCCGTTTCGCGTTGAAGTACCATTTGACATGGGGGCTGAAGCATACGACCTGCTGAATGAACAGTCAATCACAGTCGGGAAGCGGCAGATAGCCTGCGAGGTATTTCCGAACTGGGCAAGAGTGCTGCGAGTCTGACAAACCGGGCCGCAGCTCTATGATTCAGTTCTGGCCAAGCCCGGAAGCGATAAAAGACAGAACCAGAGCGTTGACGCTCACGCCTTCGCGCTCTGCCCGCTTTACCAGCCGCGCATGAATATATTTCGGCAACCGCGCCAGAAAGCGCCCGGAAACATCTGCCGCAACATAGTCCACCGGTTTTGTCTTCGGCTCGGGAATGCTCTTGCCCTGATCCATCCTTGCTGAAACCCATGCAATAAAAAGGATCATTGTCAGGCGCGTTTCGGCGAAGCCGGTTTGTCGAAAGACTCTTCGAACATGGCCTTCCAGGAATTGCGAGGAAAAGCGACATTCTTAAAAACCTGTGTCGTTACTTTTCTTTTTTCCCTATTGAGAGTCTGCGACTCGCCAGACAGATACCCGTCATGGCATGAAGGACATATCTTCAGAGTCAGTACCCCAAGCTGACCATCCGGCTGCACGGCCGGCGGTTTCTGCAATAGACCAACCGGGCACGAATCATCCGGCTGAGCCCGCAGAAACTTTTCTGCCTCGGCAATAAAATCCGGCGTGGTTTCGAACTTTCGCTCGTAGTCGACCCAGCGCCGGCATTTCTCACAATAGGGTTCATCGGAACTACCTTCAGCAAGCACTGCCGAAGAGATTCCCGCCAGCAGAAAGTCGATCAGAGCGAGAATCAATGCAGCAGCGTATCCGAAACGAATCCGCTCGTGTCCACGAACTTTTATAGAGACACCTTTTTCCAGCGCGAGGCTTGTCCAGCCCCAGAAGCCGCTGCGACCGGTCTTCATCGTCAGAAACGCATCATGCAGCTCAGTCGCGTTTTGTGCCGGTTGGCCTGAATGGGCGGCTTTTCCGGCCTGTTCAGCCTGTATTTTGGCAATCGCATTGTCGGGATACAGCCGGTAGGCGACATACTGTTTTCCAGCATAGCCGGTAAGCCCCATCAGGAAACCTATAGCGATTATGATTGCGGTATTCCGGCAATGACCTGCCCTCGAACCCATGCTTGTTCCGATTGCCGGCAGAAAGCCTATTAAAATGGGAAAAACGATGCTTATATCAGAAAACGGCGCAAGCAGACCAAAAACAAGACCTGTCAAACCTGCGCCCAGGAGTCCGTATACAAACATCAGCACGATTGAATTCAACTGGTAATTGCCGCTGGGCTGGTAACAACGCATATTGGAAAGCTCCCATGAAAATCGGATACGACAACACGAAATGCCGCGGCTCCAAGCAATCTGCAAATGATAAGCAAAATCCGTTATGTCAGCAACCCTGAGAATATCCTGTCCGGTGCATGATGCAGAAAGCTGTAATCGGCCTTGAAACAGCTGCGTGAAAACTTATCAGAAGCAGAGTCTGTAAATTTCTGAAAAATCTAACCGACCGGGCCAGCCCGTCTGAATTTTTGCATGGGGTTCGAAAAAAGCGGCGATCACCGGAAAAAATTAACGATAATGTTACCGGGAATATTGTCTTATATTATATGCTGAATAAAAGCCAGAAAGTTTGCCGACGCCCTGTTCTCCGTCTACATCGGCAATAATGCGGGTTTACCTGGAATCAGGGATGGACTTCTCGGAAGGTAAAACTTAATATCTGATGCGATTTCTGATATTCGAGGGCAAGAATGAGAAACAAATTTTTGGGAACCGGCCATCAGAGCTTTGGGAAATACTACCTCGCGAACACTTACGATTTCTTTAATTCTTGTCAGCAGGATTACTAATGGGCATCTTCGATTTGTTTCTGCGTTTCAAAAAGGATCCGACACGCGACTGGCCGGCCGGAACAGTTTCTTTGCCCGAGATAGACCAGTCAGGAATGCTTTCCGGCCCCCTGAAATTTGGTTGTAACCTGCAACAGGCGCGTTTTTTCGGCAAACCGGACAAATTTACCTGGAAAAGCAGCGAAAACTGTGAACTTCTCTACGCCCGTTCCGGGTTCCAGATTGAATTTGAATGCGACAAACTTGATTATGTCGCCTTTTTTATTGGCCCCGATGAATTTTTGCCTGATTTTCCGGGCCTTTCATTCTCACAACCAGTTTTAAGAGACAAGGCCGTCTTCAACCAGAAGACAACCAGAGAATTTGTCAGGCAGATTTTTGGAACACCAGTAACAGAAGATATTGACGCCGACGAGACGATTATGACCTTTTCGAAATCCGGTATCATTCTGGAGTTTGAATTCAACCCCGCCGGGTATCTCAAGCGCTGGAACCTTTTTCCGGAAATCGTTTCTGGCTAGGGAATTCAGGTGCTATCGAAGGAGAATATTTATGGAATTCTGGGAAAAAGCATTTCTCGACAAGCAACTGATGTGGGGCGAAGCTCCAGCAAGCGCAGCCCAGGACACAGCCCATCTTTTTAAAGAAAATGGCTTTCAGAATGTGTTAATTCCAGGCTTCGGATATGGGAGAAATGCAAAACCGTTTTTTGATGCGGGCTTTAAAGTTACGGGAATCGAAATTTCCAAAACTGCGATCAGTCTTTCGCGCGAATTCCTGGGTTTCCATGCCAATATATTTGAGGGATCGGTTGATAATATGCCGTTTGATTCAGATGAATACGACGGGATATTTTGTCATGCTTTAATCCACCTTCTTGATGCTGAAAAACGCAATTTGTTTATTTCCCGGTGTTTTTCTCAGTTAAAATCAAACGGCATCATGATCTTTACCGCGATTACTAAAGACGCCCCCACATACGGAGCCGGGGAATGCATTGCAACTGATACATTCAAAACGAAAGATGGAGTTAATCTGTTTTTCTACGATGAACAATCTATAAAGGCCGAATTCGAAAATATCGGGCTAATTGAAGCGAGTATCATAGAGGAACAACCTGCAACAAAATTCTGGAAAATTATATGCAGAAAACCCCTCTAGCACTTCAAAAAAGCCTGCGCTGGTAGATTCAGTCCTATTTTTGCAAGCCGGCTGTCTGGTATTCCGATTTGAAGTGTCTCAGAGCTTTTTGATAGTAGAGACAATAAAACTCGCCTTGCCAAACCTAACTGGTTGGGTTATTATTGCTGTATGCCTACAATCATCAATGAAGACGGCTTTTTGGTAATGATCATGCCAAACGATCATCGCCCGCCCCACGTTCATGTATTCATCAAAGCCCTGAGAATCGTTCTGGCGCATCAGGCAAAATATCTGAGGCTTGGAGTAAAATTCATGGATAAATGCAATATTTCAACAAAAGATCTGGCCGGAGAAATCCGGAAGGCGAAAAAAGCGGGCCTTCTGGCTGACAAAACCGAGCCACGGGCCATTGCCGCAAAATACGACCGCAAATCAGATCGAATTATAATCGACCTGCGGTCCGGCGTCTCATTCATGTTTCCAACCAGCCTGGCGGAAGGTCTTTCTGATGCCTCACCCGATGAACTTGCCCAGGTAAAAGTTCTTGCCGACGGATTCGCTGTTTTCTGGGAAAATATTGACGTTGTGCTCAGTGTTCCGGATCTTTTAATGGGCGTCTTTGGCTCCAGAAACTGGATGGCAAAAGTTTACAGCGAAATTGGCCGCAAAGGCGGCAGCAAAACTTCCCCCGCAAAAGCGAAAGCCTCTAAAACCAACGGCTTACTGGGCGGCCGCCCGCGAAAAGCATCTGAAGCATAATTCAAGCTGAAAAAAAAAATGAGCCGATCAGCTTGTATTCTCAGACAGCGGTTAAAAGGAGAATGTAAATGACAAAGGAAAAGCCTTGTGAAAAGAACGATTCAAAACCTGTTCGATCTGTTATAATTTTACAGTGACCGAATTCAAGAGGTGTGAATATGGGAACAAAAGAAATTTTAAATGCAATAAAAAAGCTACCAGTAAGCGACAGGATGCTGATCGTTGAGAAAACTTTAAAAAACATCCGGGAAGCCGCAATCAAAAAGAATATGGAAGAAGCGGCAGACGCCCTGCTTGAAGATTACAAATCAGACAAGGAATTAACAGCCTTTACTGCCATAGATTTCGAGTCATTCTATGAAGCAAGGTGAAATCTGGCAGATTAATCTCGATCCGACCGTGGGTGCCGAAATACAAAAGGTCAGGCCTGCAGTAATTGTTAATGACAATTCATTAGGCAAACTCCCGTTAAAAATTATTGTTCCAATCACGGAT
>Ga0208462_1001566_pt1 | contig 14959 bp, 10 predicted proteins | sample AD_SCU001_MetaG_FD_184452 | JGI IMG/M metagenome (GOLD analysis project Ga0208462, IMG submission 184452) | Active sludge microbial communities of municipal wastewater-treating anaerobic digesters from China - AD_SCU001_MetaG (SPAdes) (version 2) | ecosystem: Engineered > Bioreactor > Anaerobic...
TGTATCCGGACGCTCTTCGGTGCTTCTCACATCACCTACAACCCCCGGGCCGAAGGGTGCGAGCGGATGCTCAAGGTTCTCCTCCACGGCGCCTGCTCCTACGATTGCGCCTACTGCGACGTCCGCCTCCAGAGGGAGCGCCTCTCGCTCTCCCCGGATGAACTTGCCGGCACCTTCCTCGGTTTCTGGCGGGAGGGGCTCGTCGACGGCCTCTTCCTGAGCTCCGGGATTCCCCGCGACGTCGACCTGGTGATGCACGAACTCGTGGAGACGGGAGAGATCCTCCGCCGGCGCGGCTACGACGGCTATCTTCACTTAAAGATCCTCCCCGGCGCGGCCCGGGCGGATATCCACGACGCCGCCCGCGTGGCAAACCGGATCAGCATCAACCTCGAGGCGACGTCTCCCGACCGCCTGGGGGGAATCGCCGGAGTGAAGGACTACCGGCAGGACATCCTGAAGCGCCAGGCCTGGATGGCGGAAGAGAAACCGGGGCATCACACCACCCAGCTCGTCCTCGGCGCGGCGGGCGAGACCGATGCGGAGGTCCTCTCCTGCGTCGCCGACCAGTACCGGCGGGTCCGGCCTTCGCGGATCTACTTTGCTGCATTTCGCGCTCTGCCCGGGACTCCTCTTGCGGTGCACCCCGATACGCCGGCATGGCGGGCGCGGCGGTGGTACCAGGCCGACTACCTCCTCCGGGACTACGGCGTCACGCCCGATACCCTCCGGGTTGCTCTCGACGAGGAGGGGTTCTTTGCAAACCGCGACCCAAAAGAGGTCATCGCGGCCGGGAATGCGCCGGTGAACGTCAACACCGCCCCGCGCCGCGCCCTCCTCATGGTCCCCGGTATCGGGCCCAAGGGGGCCGACCGGATCCTCGTGCAACGGAGGGTGCGGCCCTTCACCGGCCCGGCCGACCTTGCCCGGGCCGGTATCCGGGGAAAGGCCGCAGGACGGCACCTCACGTTCGGGGGAGGGGAGACGGTTCAGACCAGGCTCGTTCTGTAAAAAATGGGGGAAGATCACCTGATCTTCCCGAACTCCTCGCTCACTTCGGCGGCGGAGCGGTAGGTCCGGTCGCCGAACTGCTCGATCACATCGATCACGCTCTCCGGGGCGCCGTTCTCTTTGGCCCGGGCGACCAGGTCCTGTCTTCCCGCCGGGTAATCCATCCCCCTGAGATAGGACTGCAGGTCGGCCGCGGAGAGGTGGGCCGGGGCTCTCGTCCGGGTCTCGGGCGGTCTCTCGACGGCGGTCTCCCGGCGTTCTCCGTGGGTCTTGCTCCCGAACTCTTCGCTCACCTCGGCAGGGGAGCGGTAGGTCCGATCACCGAACCCCTCGAACGTCGCGATCACGCTCTCCGGGGCGTTGTTCTTTCTGGCCCGGTCGATCAGGTCCTGCCTTCCTGCCGGATAATCCATCCCCTTGAGGTAGACCTGCAGGTCGGCCGCGGAGAGGTGGGCCGGGGCCTTCATCCGGGTCTCCGACCGCTCCTCGACGACGGTGGCCCCCGCGGTTTTCGTCTCCACCGTCGGCCGGGTCTCTTCGGTTCTCGTCTCCGCCGCCGTGCCGGTCTTCTCGACCTCTTCGGCCTTTATCGGTTTCTCTTCGCGGGAGGCCTTCTCCCGCACCTCCACCCGCTCGGTCGTGACGACCTCGCGGAACGGAGGCTCCGTCCGGGTCACGGCTCGCGCTTCTTCCTGGCTCGGGGGGCCTACGGGCCGCCTTGTCTCGATCAGGTTCCAGTTTGCTTCTTTCGGCCACTCCCCCTCCGTAAACCCGGGCTCGTTGTCGAGTCTGTACTTGCTTATGTTCACCACAAAGACGTCGTCCCCCGGCCGGTAGACGATGGCCTCGAGGGGGATCGCGAAGTGTTTCGCCCCGAGACCGAACATGCCCCCGGTCCTGAGCACGGCATACGCCACCCTTCCCGTGGGCAGACCTACCCGGAGGCTTGAGATCTCGCCAAGATCATACCCCTCGGGGTTCTTCACGCGCTTCCCCACGATATCCTCGGATGCGAGGTACTCCTGTCCCTCGCCCCTGCGCACCTGCTGCTCCAGAGTTGCCTCCGCCATTGCAATCACCATCTTCGTTGTCTGCTCCCGAAGGTGATCGCCACCTTCGCGCAGAGCGGGCGATGCGTGCTGAGACTATTTAACGTTTCCCTGGTTTTCGGGAGGAATCCCTCCGCGGCGAAGAGGACGTGCGGGGAGAGCGGGAAGGCCGTCTCTCCCTATCCGCCAAAAAATTGCGGGTATTTCTGTCACCTGACCTTCCCGAACTCCTCGCTCACTTCGGCGGCGGAGCGATACGTCCGGTCGCCGAACTGCTCGATCACATCGATCACGCTCTCCGGGGCGTTGTTCTTCCTGGCCCGGGCGACCAGGTCCTGCCTTCCCGCCGGGTAATCCATCCCCTTGAGGTAGACCTGGAAGTCGGCCGCGGATATGCGCGATGGGGGCCTCGTCCGGGCCTCGGGCCGCTCTTCGGCGACGGTCTCCCGGCGTTCTCCGCGGGTCTTGCTCCCGAACTCCTCGCTCACCTCGGCGGGAGAGCTGTAGGTTCTATCGCCGAACCCCTCGAACACCTCGATCACGCCCTCCGGAGCGTTGTTCCCTTTGGCCCGGGCGACAAGGTCCTGTTTTTCTGCCGGGTAATCCATCCCCTTGAGGTAGACCTGCAGGTCGGCCGCGGAGAGGTGGGCCGGGGCCTTCACCCGGGTCTCGGGCCGCTCTTCGGCGACGGTCTCCGTCCGGGCCGGCGGCTCGTGCCGGGTCTTCTCCCCGCGGGTCTCCCTGCCGAACTCCTCGCTCACCTCGGCAGCGGAGCGATACGTCCGGTCGCCGAACTGCTCGATCACATCAACCACGCTCTCTGGGGCGTTGTTCTTCTGCGCGTGCATAACAAGATCCTGCCTTCCCGCCGGGTAATCGATGCCCCTGAGGTAGACCTGCAGGTCGGCTGCGGAGAGGTGGGCACGCGACGGTGCTCTCGCCCGGGTCTCGGGCCGCTCCTCGACGACGGTCTCCGCCCCGGCCGGCGTCTCGTGCCGGGCTTCCCTGCCGAACTCCTCGCTCACCTCGGCAGCGGAACGGTAGGTCCGGTCGCCAAACCCCTCGAGCACCGCGATCACGCCCTCCGGGGCGTTGTTCTTCTGCGCATGCGCGATGAGGTCCTGCCTTCCCGCCGGGTAATCGATACCCCTGAGGTAGACCTGCAGGTCGGCTGCGGAGACGTGCCCCGGTGTCGGGCCCGGGGTCGTGACGGGTTGTTCTCTCTCCGCCCCGGCCGGCGTCTCGCGCCTGACCTCCACGGTCTCGGTCTCCGTCCGGGCCGGTTCCTCGTGCCGGACCTCCGTGGCCTTTGCCTCCGCCCGTGCCGGCTCTTCACGCCGGACCTCCTCCACGACGGCCCCCGCGGCCCGGGCCGGCTGCTCCTCGGTTCGTGGTTTCATCGCCTTCTCTCCCCAACCGCCCGCGACCGTCTGGACGGGCGGCGGCACCGGGGTGTAACTCTCTACAGTGCGGGGTGCGGGCTCTGCCGGTGCTGCCGGCTTCTCCTCTTTCGGCGGCGGGCGCTCTCCTTCTGCAGCAGGACGCTCTTTTGCCGCAGTCGGGCGCGGGGGTGTCCTGATCACGCTCCAGTCGCCTTCCCGTGGCATTTTGTCACGGGTGAAACCGGAAGCGTTATCGAGCGTCTTCTTATCCGTATCCACGATAGCGATCTTTTCGCGGGAGCGGACCCGGACTGCCTCCCAGGGTATGGCAAAGTGCTTCTCGCCAAACCCGAGTATACCGCCGTACGCAAGCACTGCGTACGCGATGCAGCCACCATCGCGGTCGATAGCGATATCGGTGATGTCGCCGATGTTCTCCCCTTCCGGGTTCTGTACCTTGATGTCCGCCACGTCGCGTGCGCGCATCAGGTCTATCCTCTCTCCAGGCTCCGGCCGGGTTGCCAGTACCTGTCCTGCCTCTCTCTCTGCCAATCGTCTCGCCTCCAACCTGTTTACCTGCGAAGGGATATCCCCTTCAGGACGGGGGAGTAGAGGATCGAGTATACTTAAGGGTTTCCCGCCCCGAAAAACCGGGAGATGAGGCTGCCGGCGCGGCGCTTATGCGCCGGACGGCGAGTAGCGGAGGATAAGTTCGGTTGCCGCCCTGATATCCTGCCCCTGCTTCCTTGCCTCGCCAAGGTAGGTGGCGTAGACCTCGTCGGTCACGAGCCGCATCTGCGGGCGGAACATATCGGCATGCATCATCAGGTCGAAGCATCGTGCCTCGCTCTCGGTGAGGTTGAGCGGCCGGTACTCACCGGTGTGCGGCACGAACGCCGGGTTCTTATCCCGGGGCGTCCTGACCGCGAGGTCGGCAAGCGGCGTCCCCGGGATGGGCTCGGCGCCGCTCACGAAGACGTCGTCGAGGGCGAGGCGGGCGATCAGGTCTTTTGTCGCCTCGTAGTCCCGCTCCGTCTCCCCCGGGTAGCCGACGATGAAACTTCCCGCGACCCGGAGGCCGTGCTCCCGGCACCGCCCCACCGCCTCCTCGACCTGCCGGACGGTTGCTCCCTTGCCCATCAACCGGAGCACCCGGGCACTCCCCGACTCGATACCAAAAAAGACCCACCCTATCGTGTATCGCCGGACGGCGTCCAGGATCTCGTCGGTGATGCAGTCCACGCGGATGTCGGGGGAGGAGACGTTTCGCGCTCCCATCACCTCCGCCATGCCGTGGAGGAGGGCGATGAACGCCTCCGGGTTCATCTCGCCGTCGGCCGACCCATAGAGCGACCCGGTCCCCCCGGAGACCGAGAGCCTCGTCGCCCCGGCTGCCGAGAACGCCCTCACCTCCTCGATGATGCTCGCGAGTTCGCGGCTCCGGATCTTCCTCCCGAAGAACCGGGGCACCTGGCAGAAGGTGCATCCCCCGATACACCCCCGGTGGGTCTCGATGTAGGCGCTCGCGCCCCGGATGCTCTGGCTCCCGATATCGCCCGGTATGAGGGGGAGCGGCCGGTCGATCGAGGCCGGCGGGGCGGGAGGGTTCACGACCGGTCGGCCGCCGTCAAGATAGGCGATGCCGGGGAGGGCGGCCGACACCCCCTCCGCGACGAGGCGGACCACCGTCTCCTCGCCCTCCCCGACCACCACGGCGTCGGGGGCGAGCTCTCCGAGAACTATCTCCGGCGCGGCCGAGACCGGGCCCCCGACGTAGACCTTCCCTCCCTTCTCGCGGTGGGTCCGGACGAGGTCCCGGATGGCGGGGTCGAGGAGGTGCTGGGTCGAAAAAAGGCTTGCGAGGAGGAGGGAGTCCGCCGGGACGGCGGGCGCCCGGGTGAGGGAGACCCGGTGCCCTGCGTCACGGAGGACGCCGCCGATCAGCATGGCGCCGTAGGTGTAGATGCCGGGGGAGAAGATCGCGATATCCATGATGTACAGTATTGTAAGAACAGTATACAAATGGTGGGGCTCTGCCGAATTCTCCGGTCAGAGCGGTGTCGGCTGCCTGGACCGCCGCGCCTCGGCGACGGTGTGGGCCCCTCGATCCGACGCAGCGATCAACCGGACCTGGAGCCGCACGATATCGGCGATGAGAGGCTGCGGATCCTGATCCAGCACCCGCGCCGCCACGGCGCGGGCCTCCCTGAACCGGCCGGTCCGGCGGAGCAGGTCCACGAGGAGCGCCTCGTCGGCCCCTTCCAGGGGGGCCAGGCGTTCGTCCTGCTCCCGGGCCCGCTGCAGGAGATCGGCGGCGCGCCTCCGGCAGACCCGGGCCGGCACATCCTCCCCCTCGTCGTCGCAGACCCAGGCGGCATGGAGGGACGCCCACGCCGCCTGGGCCGGGGCGCCGAGGTCCTCCTGTATGATCGACCAGCAGAGGAAGGTGTTGGCGATATCCGGAAACCCGCGGGCGTCAAGCTGCCAGCGGTAGCGCGGGAGTCTCACCGCATCGGCCGCCCCCGCGAGGGCTTTGCCCGGGTCGGGGGCGCAGTAGCCGCAGGAAGGGCATCGTTTCACCCACGCGTATATGGTGGACCGGAGGGGTTCGGCAGGGCGGGTGTCGAGGTCCCGCGACCCGGCGCTCACGGCGCCCGGGGGAATCGTGAAACGGCAGGACTCGCCGCAGACTGCACAGGTGGTGGTGAGGTAGCGAAGGCGGGTCATCGATGGGCTGAATTGCATAACCTAAAATATATAATTTTCCCCTGATGGAATGCGGCGAGAGAGCGGACCCACCAGAAGACTCCCCGCCGAACCCATCACCGGACCGCTGTCGGGGAGATCTTCCCGACCCGCCGGCCGTAGGCCGCGACGGCGAAGGCGAGGAGCGCCGTCGCGCCACTGACCAGGAGGAGGATCAGCCAGTGAACCGGGCCGGCGGTCCCCACCGCCAGCCTGACCACGATGTTGAGCGGGTTATAGGGGATGGCCATGGCGAGGAGGAAGACCACGACGAGCCCCGTCGAGAAGACGAACTGGGCGCTGGTCCGCTCGCGGTAGTGGAGCGCAATCGCGGCACCGAGCAGGATGAGGAAGAGCCCGGCCGCCGAGACGTGGAGGAGGATCGGGACGGCGTTTGCTACTGCAATACCGTTCAGCTCGAGAAGGAGTATCCAGGCCCCGGCCTGGACCGGGACGATGGCAAAGCAGGCGGCAATCTTTCCGGCGACCATCTCCGTGAACGTGATCGGCGTCGAGAGAAGGGTGTCGAGGGTCTGGCGCTGGTACTCCTCGGTGATGAGGTCGATGATCAGGGCCGCCGATACGATCGCCGGGAGGAGGACGAGCAGCGGGATGAGGAGGCCGTAGACGAACTCGTAGAAACTCTCCGCATCGCCGGCGTCGGGGAAGTTCAGCCCGACGGGGAAGGCGGTCATCCGGTCGGCCCGCACCTCCCTGAGTTCCCTCTCGTAGCCCTGGAGGACCTCCTTGATCTTCACGTTGATGACGCTCGACTGCAGGTCGTTCTGGACGAGGTAGAGGGTTATCGCGACCGGTCCTTCGGCGTCGGGGGGCGTATCGGGGACATAGACCACCGCCGCGATCTTCCGGTCGCGCAGCGCTGCAAGCGCCGGGGAGAGGTCCATCCGGTGCAGGATGAGGTCGTCGCGCTTCTCGAACTCGTCGATGAGGGCCGAGTCCGCCCCGGCGTAACCGACGCCGTAGGTGGCCGTCGAGTAGCCCTCGAGCGCCTCCGGGTCGTACATGGCGGTGAGCCCCACCATCAGGAACGAGGAGAACATGGCGATGAAGACCTGCAGGAGGATGGCAAAGACGATCGTCTTCTCCGCAGAGAGGCCGAGGAGCTCCTTCTTTGCGACGATACCGATGTGGCGGGCGTTCATACCAGCCCTCCGAGAAGGAAGTGGAGGTTATAGAGACTGTGGACCACGCTTGCCACGACGAGGCCGGGCACGTAGGCGCGCTTCCCGCCGGCGAGCAGGAAGGTTCCGGTGATCAGGACGCCCGCGATATGGAGGAGGAGCGGCATCCAGAGCACCTGGAGGGAGAGGAAGAGAACGCTCCCGAAGATCGACTCGGTGATCTGAGAGAGCGTGGCAAAGAGGAGGAGCTTCTCGCCGGCAAGGAACCCGAAGCCTATGGCGGCCGCTCCCACGAGCAGGTTCTTTGGCGTGAGGAACCCCGGCCGCTCGCCTGCTACCGCGTAGAGTCCGACGGACTTCGCGACCTCCTCGATGAACGCCGCAGAGACCGTCAGGAGGACGAGCGAGAGCGGCATCGGGATGTTGAAGAAGAGGACGAGCAGCATCATCTGGGCCATGAAGACGAACGGTATCGTGAAGGCGGCAAGGAGGAAGAGCGAGAAGTGCGGGCGGTCGCGGCTGATCGCGCCCGCGACGAAGTCCATGAGCCTTGATGTGAGGGATTTCTCCGAGAAGAGGCGCTCTTCGCGGAAGTTGATCGTCCCGGCGTAGAAGAGGACGGCGCTCGTGGCAAAGAAGAGCGCGGTCGAGTAGACGTATCCCGCGGCGGTGAACCCTTCGCCCTGGAGTTCGAGGATGACCAGGGTGAGCGGGGATATGAGGCTCACGACGTGGGTGTTTGCAAAGACCGTCGGGAAGAAGAGGTAGGACGTGGCAAGCGTCGAGAAGAAGATCGAGACGAACGAGAGTTCTTTGAAGCTCCTTGCGGCCATCCCTATGATCAGGGCGCTTGAGAGGAAGAAGAGGATGACCGGTATGAGCGGGAGGAGTATCGTGAGCGGTGCGCCGATGAAGAAGGTGATCGCGGCCGAGACGAGGAGCATGATCGCGAAGTACGGGATCGCCTTCCCGACGATGATCGCCGCCGGCCGGACGGGGGCGGCAAGGAGCGCCTCCCCGGCCCTTCCCACCCGCTCGTTCATCACGCTCATCATGAAGAACTGGGAGGTGAAGTAGAGGGGGAAGATGAAGACGAAGACCAGGATGAGCGCATCGTACGGGAGCGGGGGCGAGAGTTCCGACGGCGTCCGGAGTCCGTCTGTTGCCGAACCGCTCGATACGATGCCGGTGTAGCGGGAGAGGGGGTTTTGTTTCTCCATACCGGCAAGGTGCTGCCGGAGGTCCTCCTCGTGGACCGGGACCGTCGACGGCGGGAGGGTCACCGCCTCCACCGGGCCGGACGGGACGGGGGGTTCCCGGGCATTTGCCGGAGCCCCGACCTGCTGTCCGCTCTGGGTCGCCAGGAAGTCGATCTCGCTCTTGACGTACTCCAGATCGATCCAGAGCGGGTAGCCGGCGAAGAGGTCGGGTTCTCCTGCGGCAATCCGGGAGACGTAACCCTCGTAATCGCGTTTGAGCGCGGTGAGGGCCGCCCGCCCTTTGCCGGTATCGGCGGCGTAGACCTCCCCGCGAATGACGACGATATCGTACGCGAACCGGTTGTTCCAGAGAGCGGGTCCGCTGACCGTCTCGACGGTGAAGCGGGTGTCGGCGTCGACTATCCGGGCGACATCGGGGTCATCGATGCCGATCCGGTAGATGCCGTCCTGCATATGGATGCCGCTCTCTGCGGCGAACGCGGTCACCAGGACCAGGAGGACGAGCAGTCCCGCAGCGAGCGGCAGGACGCCTCTTCCCATCGTGGTCATCGACCGGTTCATCTCCCAGACGGCGATCGTCCGGATGGAGGAAGCAAGACTCATGGTTATCCCCGGTAGTCTCAGAGGAGCATACCTCTGTGGAGCAACCTATTAGTAGTCATCGGAGCCATAGGAAGATTCGATGATCACCGCCCGCTCTCTTGCCAAGCACTACGGCGACTTCCCGGCCCTCGACGACGTCACGTTCGATCTCGACGACGCACGGATACTCGGTGTGATCGGGCACAACGGGGCCGGCAAGACGACGCTCTTGAAGATCATGGCCGGCCTCGTCACGCCGACGGCGGGGAATCTTCTGATCGACGGCATCGATGTCGTGAGAAGGCCGTTTAACCTGAAACGGAACCTGGGCTACCTTCCCGAGGAGTCACGGCTCTACGAGACGATGACCACGGATACCTACCTCGCGTTCTTCGGCGAGATATACGGTATGCCGAAGGCGGCCATACGGACCCGGCGCGACGACCTCCTCGCGGGGCTCGCGCTCGAGCCGGATGGGAAGAAGATCGGGGAACTCTCGAAGGGGATGAAACGGAAGGTCGCCATCGCGCGATCGCTGATGCACGACCCGGGTCTCCTCATCTACGACGAACCCACATCCGGCCTCGACCCCATGACGTCCCGGTCGGTGCTCGAGTACATCAAAGGCCTCAGGGACCGGGGGAAGACGGTGATCTTCTCGGCCCACAACCTCTCCCAGGTGGAGGAGGTCTGCGACCGGGTCCTGATCCTGCGCCGGGGGCGGGTGGTGGCCGGCGGGACCATAGCCGAACTCAGGGAGACCTTCGGTTCGATCACCTACCGGGTCTTCTTCCGCATTCCGGACCTCTCGTCCTTTGCCCCGCCGGTCGAGTACTCCGCCCACGACGGCCGGTACCTTGCCGAGGCGCGCTCCATCGACGAGTTGAACCGGACGACCGCGGCGCTCGCGGCGGAAGGTGCCGGGATCGACCGGATCGAGTCGCACTATCCGACGCTCGAGGAGATGCTCTTGAAGATCGGGCGGTGATGGGAGCGTAAGTCCGGCCGCATACTCCCCCTCCCCTTCCGACCCTGCCGGCGCCCCTGCAGCGGGCGGGTGCAAAACGGGGAACCCCGGGCGATCTCTGCCATCCTCACGGAACTCTCTTGAATTTTTTGCCTGAGCAGCATTTATATAGCAGCGGCATATATGTGCCTCCGGAACCCCCGGGAATCCGCAACAACCGGCCTTCTGTGAGAAACCGTGACCGGGGTGAAGGCTGATGACGGTCGACCCGATGGCCGTGCGCCCCGCCGGCAATGAAGAACCGCTTCGGAAGGGCGATCGCGAGAACCGGGCGGTCGTCGCCAGCGATATCGAGTACAGGTCAGGAAAGAATGAGGGTTCGACGGGCCTGAAGGGATTTGAACCCTTGGCCTACGGATTAAGAGTCCGTCGCTCTGCCGACTAAGCTACAGGCCCCTGTATCTGACCTAAAAAGATAGTACGTGAAGAGGTATAAACCTTACGGGGTCCTCCCGTAATTCGCCGATATGGAATCCCTTAATACCATGAGAAGTTACACCATTGTACGCATGCCTGAGGCGGTCCAGAACGTTTCAAAGGAACGTATTAAGTACATCATCTTCGGTTGCGGGAGCACCGGCTATAACGTCGCGGAGGAACTCGGGCAGGAGAGCGAGGACCTCGTCATCGTCGATAAGGACGAGAAGCGGGTGGAAGACCTCCGGGACCAGAAGTATGAAGCGCTCGTCCGCGATCTCCGCGACCCGAACCTCATGGAGGGGTTGCCCGTGCCGGAGGTCGCGTTCATCCTCACCAACGATCGTGACGCCAACCTGACCGCCCTCAAGACCATCAAGAACCGCTACCCGGCGACATACGTCATCGCGCGCGCCACCGACCCGGTCAGCGTCGACCTCCTCCAGCAGGAGGGCGCCGATATCGTCCTCTACCCGCAGGAGGTGGTCGCCCGAACCGCCATCCACCACATCAGGAAACTCCACTCGTCGAGGCTTGCCCTGCGCCTCTACGACCTGCTTGCCGCCTGGGAGGGGACGCTCTGCATCGTCACCCATTTGAACCCCGACCCGGACTCGATATCGAGCGCCATGGCGCTCTCGATGATCGCCCGCCACGCAAGCCACAACAAGCTGAACTGCCGCATCCTCTACGAGGGAGACATCGGGCACCAGGAGAACCGGGCGTTCATCAACCTCCTCGAGATCAAGATGGAGCGGCTCACCCCGCAGATCCTTAGCGAGTGCAACTACATCGCCCTGGTCGACTCGTCCGCGCCCGGCGCGAACAACGAGCTCCCGAAGACCACCCGGGTCAACATCATCGTCGACCATCACAAGAACGGCGAGCGCCCCCCCGGCGCCGCCGACTTCGTCGATATCCGGCCCGGTGTCGGTGCCACGGCAAGCATCATGACCCAGTACCTCATGGAGCTCGATATACCGGTGAGCAAATCGGTAGCCACCGCGCTCCTCTACGGTATCCGGGCCGACACGCGGGATTTCAAGAGGAACGTCACCCCTCAGGACCTCAACTACGCCGCGTTCCTCCTCCCCCTGACCGACTCGGACCTCCTCGACAAGATTACCTCCCCTTCCATATCGCAGGAGACCGTGGAGATCATGGGGAACGCCATACGGAACCGGCGGATAAGGAGCGGTTACCTCTTCTCGAACGTCGGTTTCATCCGGAATCGCGACGCGCTCCCGCAGGCGGCCGATATCCTGATCCATCTCGAGGGGGTGAACACGGCGCTGGTCTACGGCATCAGCGACCAGAACATCGTCATATCCGGCCGGAACAAGGATATCAGGCTCCACCTCGGGAACGTGATGGCCGAGGCGTTCGGGCCTATCGGCGAGGCCGGCGGGCACGCCACGATGGCCGCCGCGATGATACCGCTCAGCTACTTCTCGATGGTGAAGGAGAAGGAGGAACTGCTCAACCTCATCATCGACCCGATACTGAAGCGGTTCGCAAACATCGTCGGCCTGGATAACAACGAGGGCAAGCAATGAGGTTTGCGGACTGGGAACCTCATTACACTGCAATTCTTGATTATTTTGGATTCGAGCGCGATGCAGACGAAGCGGCCGCCCGCCTGCTCGAAGAGGTTGCCGACGGTCGTGACGACGTCGGACTCCTCGAGGCGCTCATACGGGGCAGGGCGGTGACGGTCTGCGGAAACGCTCCCTCCCTCCCCGACGAGCTCGACCGGATCGAGGGGACGGTGCTTGCCGCCGATGCCGCGGCCGAGGTGCTCGCAGGTCACGGCATCCGGCCCGACGCGGTCTTCACCGACCTCGACGGGGCCACCGACGTCTTCGTCGACCTCTCCCGGCAGGGGACGGTGATGGTCGTGCATGCCCACGGCGATAACATGCCGCTCATCCGCCACTGGGTTCCCCACCTCCCGGGCCCGCTCGTCGCCACCACCCAGGCGGCGCCGTTCGCCCACATCCACAACTTCGGCGGGTTCACCGACGGCGACCGGGCGGTCTTTGCCGCCGATGACCTCGGTGCGGCATCGATCCGGATCATCGGGTTCGATCTTGCCGATAAAAACGTCGATCCCGTCAAGCGGGGAAAGCTCTACTGGGCCGGAGAGCTCCTCCGCCTGATCGGGCATGACCTCTAACGCCCTCATCATCGACGGCTACGTCGACGAGCCCGCGTGCCTCGGCGTCGCGCCCTACATATCCCCTTACATCCGCGAGGTCGCCGGCGTCCTCGTCGAACACGGTTACACCACGGGCTACGTCACCATCGACCAGGTCCGTGCCGATCCCTCGCTCGTCGCCGGCCACAGCGACCTCGTCGTTATGATAGCGGGGCTGACCGTGCCCGGCGCCTACATCGGGGGGAAACCCGCGACCCTCACGGAGATCCAGCAGCTCGGGACCCTGCTCCGGGAACCGGCCACCGCCATAGGCGGGCCGATCGCGTTCGGCTACGCCCCCGGGGGCGGGAGGAAAGCCATCCGCCAGGCAATTGCCGGGTTTGACGCCACGCTCTCGGGATCGCCCGCGGTGGCGCTCGATGCCTGGCTCTCGGGCGGAGAACCTGCCGGTGCAGGCGACTACTCCCTGACCGATCCCTGGGCCGTGGCAGGCGCCGGTATCGTCGCCCGGCACCCGGCGTTCCCGTACGTCATGTGCGAGCTCGAGACCGCGACCGGGTGCTCCCGGGCGACGGTCGGGGGATGCTCCTTCTGCACCGAACCGTTCTACGGTCTCCCGCGCTACCGGAGCATCGAGGGGATCGCGAGGGAGGTGGCGGCGCTTCACGCGGCGGGCGCCCGCCACTTCAGGCTTGGCCGGCAACCCGACCTCCTCGCCTACCAGAGCCACGGCGGGGAGTTCCCGGCACCGCGCCCGGAGGTGCTCGCCGAACTCTTCTCGGCCGTGCGGGAGAGCGCTCCCGGGCTTGCCACCCTGCACGTCGACAACATCAACCCGGGCACCATAGCCCATCACGAGGATGCGGCGCGGGAGGCGCTCGGGGCGATCGTCGCCGGCCATACCCCCGGCGACACCGCGGCCTTCGGCATGGAGACCGCCGATCCGGCGGTGGTCGCGGCAAACAACCTCAAAGCCATGCCGGACGACGTCTTTCGCGCGATCGAGGTCGTGAACGCCGTCGGGGGAAAGCGGACGAAGGGCATCCCCGAACTCCTGCCGGGCCTGAACTTCGTCGTCGGCCTCGCGGGGGAGACCCCGGCGACGTTCGATGCGAACGAGGCGTTCCTCCGGCGGGTGCTCGATGCCGGTCTCCTCGTCCGGCGGGTGAACATCCGGCAGGTGATGCCGTTTGAGGGGACGGCGGCCTACGAGAAGAACACCCTCGGTGCGCACGACGCCCGGTTCCGCGCGTTTAAGGAGTGGACCCGAAGAGAGTTCGACGAGCCGATGCTCCGCCGGGTCTTCCCCATCGGGACGGTCCTTCGCGATGTCGTCGTCGAGATAGCGGGCAGGCCGTCGTTTGGGCGGCAGATGGGGTCGTACCCGATCCTCGCCGGGATTCCGCTCGACCTCCCGGCGGGGACGGTGCTCGACGCCGTGGTGGTGGACTGGGGGATGCGGTCGGTGACGGCCCTCCCCTGCCCGGTGGAGGTCAACACCCTCCCGGTCGCGGCTCTCCGGTGGATACCGGGCGTCGGCAAGAAGAGGGCCGCAACCATCGCCGCCCGCCGGCCGTTTGAGAATATCGCGGAGTTTCAAAAGATTGTGGGGGAGACGGGTATCGAGGGTGCGATGAAGTTTTAGTCCTCCTCCCGCAACTCCATCACCCGGAGCACGTCCGTCCGGGTGACGATACCGACCAGGGTGCCGTCGGAAACGACCGGGATCCTCCCGATATCCTTGCCCGTTATGATCTTAAGGGCATCGAGGAGCGGTGCCGACGGCGGGAGCGTGGTCGGGTTTCTGGTCATGACGTCGCGCACCTGCATGGCCTCCCGGTCCTGCGGCGTTATCTTATGGATGTCGGCGAGGGCGACGATCCCCACGAGCGCCCCCCGGTCGACCACGGGAAAGCCGAGATGTTTCGTCTCGTACATCATCTCCACCAGCCGGGAGAGGGGCAGTGTCGGCTCCACGGTGGCGACGGGGCTGCTCATCGCATCCGCCACCGTGATGTCCTGCAGCAGTATGTTGTAGCGGAGGACCGTGGCCTCCTGGCTTGCCCCGATGTAGATGAAGAAGGCGATGATGATCAGGATGGGGTTGAGGAAGAGGAGCCCGACGATCCCGAAGACGACGGCAAACCCCTTCCCGACGTCGGCGGCGATCCGGGTCGCCCGGGAGAGCGGCATCCTCCGGGCAAGCCACGCCCGGAGAACGCGCCC
>Ga0208462_1001574_pt1 | contig 14865 bp, 9 predicted proteins | sample AD_SCU001_MetaG_FD_184452 | JGI IMG/M metagenome (GOLD analysis project Ga0208462, IMG submission 184452) | Active sludge microbial communities of municipal wastewater-treating anaerobic digesters from China - AD_SCU001_MetaG (SPAdes) (version 2) | ecosystem: Engineered > Bioreactor > Anaerobic >...
TGCTGTGCGCAAACGCTGTTCCAACAGAGAAGGAAGGACAGGAGAGTGGCGCAAAACATTTTCCTCTTGGATCTCATACATATGCTCCTGAGTTGCAGACCGCCGAGCCCCTACCGGGCATGATCCAGACACGCGCTCCAGCGCAGCCGTCCGCCATATTTCCGAGGCAAAACGAGCACCTGGGGCGTCTTCGCAGGGTATCCGCCATTACTTGCACCGCTAAGAAGAAGCCGATTATCCTGGATACCCCTCCCGATGTCAAGCTCCTCTGAACTCACCCGCGCGCGAGCCGGGCGGAGGCGCTTCGAGCACGGTCTTGACGCCCATCACCCAGACGCATCCGCGCGAGCGGATTGCAGGGGTAGCAGCTCGAAAAGACATCTCGTTTGCTGCTGACGTATCCGCGCCCGAGCCGATTGCAGGCATACCGTTTCGGTGTGAATCTGATCATATCGCGATGTACCCGCGCGTGCACAGCTTGCAGGGGTAGCGTTGCCCTCTGCTCATCCCATGCAAACGACGCATCCGCGCCACGGAGCGAATATCAACAATGTCCGGGAGATGACCAAATCCGGAACCCGGCGTCCGTGCCCCGCCGGGCGGAAGCGATGGTTGCCTTGTCTTTAAGAACCCGGTCCATCCGGAGTCCGCGCACGCCGGTCCGGAACATCGCGCACGGCAACCGAGAGGCCGTCGCGGATCGGTGAGCCATCGGAGCGAGGGATTGATTGGACGAGCTTTTGTGGGCATTGCCCGAGCACAAGGCCGGTGGATCAGCCGCGCGGGGATCAGCCCTCGAAGCCCTCCGTGGAGCACCAAACGGCACACTGTGTATCTGCCGCACCGGCATCCGCGCCCTGCCCGTCCGTCGCACCCTTCTCCTTCCCCACCTCGCATCGAACCCGCGCGACCTGTTTTTGCCCGTCGACAATTGCCTTGACCTGCTCTGAGAGCGCATGATATAAGGCCAGACGTTTCAAGGGCCGGCGTAGCTCAGGGGTAGAGCAGCTGATTCGTAATCAGCAGGTCGCGGGTTCGAATCCCATCGCCGGCTCCAGAAAAATCAGTGGGTTACGGTCGATCGATCGTAACCCATTTTTCTTGGTGTGCACATAGTATGCACGCATGAACGGTGAATCACTCCGCTGAATTCGTTGCGGGGCACTCCGGCAACGATTTTCTGATGCAGTTCCCCTGCAGAATCAGAACACACGAACAACTCACCCTCTGGGTGGGGTGGTCCTCCCCTGCCGACTTTTAACTATCCCCGCGAACCCACGCTCGCTCAAATTTTGAATATGGGGGTATATGAGAAATAAAACCCAATGGCCGTGCGGATCTAGCTGCATCCAGATGGTCAAAAATTCAGGTTTTCTGTGACTCTCCGGGGATATCACCTTTCCACCCTCGTTTTCTGTCGGGGTGAGCCGCCACTTACTTTCTCAGCATATGCAGATCATTTTCGCTGTGCACCACCCTGAGATGCGAGTTCAGCACAATGGCAAGATTTTGAGCGACTCGATACGAGGTCAACACTTAGGATGAAGTGAACGCAACTTGACATAAACTGCAGGTTGAACGGAGCCGGTCTGGTGGATATTATTCAAACAGTTAGGGCGAAACACCGAGCTCGAGGCATCTCTGACCTTGATGAACCGATATTGAACGATTTGCTTCTGGAGAGAATGATTCTTCCGGGCATGTCTCTTGGTCTTACCCGGGCCCCAGGGAGGGTATTCCATGGACACGGAGGGTTTCAAGCGCAAGCTCACGGCCATTTTCAGTACCGACGTGGCAGGTTACAGCCGCCTCATGGGTGAGGATGAAGCAACCACAGTGAGGACGGTTGAGACCTATAGAAGGGTCATCTCGGATCTGATCCGCCAGCATCGAGGCCGGGTGGTGGATTCTCCCGGGGACAATATTCTCGCAGAATTTGCCAGTGTGGTGGACGCAGTACAGTGTGCCGTTTCGGCGCAGAAGGAGATCCAGGCCCGAAACGCTGAACTGCCGGAGAACAGGAGGATGCAGTTCCGCATCGGGATCAACCTTGGGGATGTGATCGAGGAGGGAGACCGCCTCTACGGTGACGGGGTGAACATTGCGGCAAGACTGGAGTCCATGGCGGATCCCGGTGGGATCTGTGTCTCCAGCACCGCCTTTGAACACATCGAGACCAAGCTTCCGTTGGGATATGAGTATCTGGGATGTCAGACCGTCAAAAACATTGCCAAACCCGTATGCGCTTACAAGGTCCAGATGGAGCGAAGGGTAACCGTAAAGGATCGGACTGAGCTGACTCCACAAAAGAGCTCAAAGCGCTGGCTTTTTTTCATCGCCCTTGCAGGCGTCCTGTTGGTGGCAGCGGCTGCGGCAGTATTCTGGACCTACTCCCGTCCCCCTGCCCGACCGCCTGTGGAGAAAGCCTCCACGGAGAAGATGGCATTTTCCTTGCCGGACAAGCCTTCCATCGCCGTATTGCCCTTTGACAACCTGAGCGGTGACCCTAAGCAGGAGTATTTCAGCGACGGACTCACTGAGGAGATCATTTCTGCACTTAGCGGAATACCCAAGCTGTTTGTAATCGCTCGAAATTCCACATTTGCCTATAAGGGCAAGGCCGTCAGGATCCAACAAGTCAGCGAGGAATTGGGTGTTCGATATGTTCTGGAGGGGAGTGTAAGACAGGCTGGAGACAAGATACGAATCAGCGCCCAGTTGGTCGATGCCCTCGATGGGCATCACCTGTGGGCGAAACGCTATGATCGGAATCTTAGCGACATATTTGCCGTGCAAGACGAAATCACCAAAGAGATTATCACAGCCATGCAGGTAAAGCTGACGGAGGGGGAGGGAGTAAAATCTGCTTCGAAAGGTACAACCAACCTCGAGGCCTATCTGAAGTGCCTGCAGGCCAATGAACTTTTCACCAGAATCAATCCGGAGAGCAATGCTCTGGGAAAGCAACTGGCAGAGGAAGCCATCGCCTTAGACCCGGATTATGCCTGGGCATACTATATTCTGGGCAAAGGCCACGCGGTGGACGTGTGGGTTGGAACCAGCAAAGCCCCCAAGGAGTCCATAGGGAAAGCCATGGAACTAATGCAAAGGGCTATTGCCATGGACGATACCCTTGCGGAGGCATACGGCCTCATGGGCTTCCTGCTTGCGCAGACAAGACAGTATGATAAGGCTGTTGCCGAGGGGGAGAAAGCCGTCGCCCTCAGCCCCAACACAGCTCATTCGCATTACGCGTTGGGGAAGGTACTCACCTGGGCCGGCAGGCTCGAGGAATCCATTCCGGAATACAAGATAGCGATGCGCCTGGATCCCATCCCGCCCAATCAGTACTTATGGAGCTTGGGAGTGTCTTACGCTTTTACCGGGCAATACGACGAGGCCATAAAATGGTGTGAAAAAGCGGTCCGCCAGGAGCCTGACGATCTACTGGCTCGCATGATGATGACTGCGGCTTATAGCTTCTCAGGACGGGATGAGAAAGCTCGCGCTGAAGCCGCTGAAATGCTCAGGATACAGCCCAGGTTTTCCCTCGAGCAACTTGAAAAGAAACTCACATACAAAAGGGAAGAGGATAAAGAGCGGCTTCTCGGCGCCTTGCGCAAGGCGGGGCTTAAGTGATGTGGAGACATCGATCATTCCCTTCAGCTAGGAGTGTGTCGGGATAATGACTTTCCGGAGCCGGACTTCAAAGCTGTAGTGATCGAATGGAGCAAACAAGCATGATTTTGGGAGTTCAACTGAGCAATCACTCTTGGATAAGGACAATTCTTCCGGCAATCAGTGATCTGATGGTGATAATGGGCTTCCCCCTTCTAACGAAGGGGGAAGCCATGCCGGTATATTTTGAGGAGATTGTGGGTAAGGCACCATATCTGCCACTCGGCAGAGACATTCTTGTGCCCTCTTAGCAGAAACTGCCGCAACCCCCTCACTTGCTTGATCTGGCCGAAGACCGGTTCAACCGTTGACTTTCTCTTGGATTAGACCTTTTGACCGCGCTTTGTGGAAAGCTTTCTTGTCATCCGCTCTTTGGGCGTCAAGTCCGTCGGCGGCCGACCCCGAACCGATGCAAACGCATGTCCGTGCTTCATCTTTCGGGTGGCAAGGTACGGATCGAGCAGCGCGTCTTCAAAGAGCATGACATTGGTTTCACTGAAGTAGCCCGCATCGGCTGTCACCCCCATACCGGCTGGAAGCCGGCTAAGATTCTCCTCAAGAGCATTCAAAATGGGCTCAACTTCATCCGAATCGTTTGCCCGTTGCGACACCCCGGCCGCCACGATCACCTGAAAAGAATCATCAACCACTTGTCCGGTAAGCCACAGTATACGTTTGTCGTTCATCACCGCACTCCTGCCAGCACTCCTGTGTGATTCTCGAAGGAACAACCGGTTAGCATACCGAGCTTGACGGCCTCACTAATGGGATCGGACCTATCCCTGGATTAGCCAGGTTCGCCCCGGGGCGCATCAGGCGGAAGCATAGAGTCTGCATCTGAGGCTGAGCGCCCGGCAGACCTTCAGCAATGTGAGCACATTGCAGTTCGCCCCGTTCTCCACCTTGGAAACCTGCTGCTGTGTAACCTTGGCGCGTTTGGCCAGATCAGCCTGGCTCATTCCGAGCTTGGCCCTGGCCTCGGCCACTTCGATGCCGATCCGGACAAGTTCCTTTTCTTCATCAAAGAGTTCTCCGAACCGTTTGTCCTGCAACTTCTCCTGCAGGTGATCCCTGAAAGTTCTCATCGAACAAGCTCCCTGAGCTTTTTCTCATCCACCCTGGCAAGGAAATCGCTTCGGCATCTCTTGGCTTCTCGGATATCGGATGCCGGCACCCTGGCGGCCGACTGTCCGCTTAACTCCATCACTCTCCAGCCAGAATGAGAGATGATTTCATACTATACTCTTGTTCAGTCCCTCCCCGGTGATGCGGCTCTGCTTTCCTTCGCCTATGCACCGCCGAAATAAACTGTCGCCAAATTGCGGTGCAACTGTTTTCTGCAATCCGGTTGTCTTCAGGAGTCTTTCCATCGATATCCCGCGGTCTGAATGTCCGAGCATTGCCAAGGCTCTGATGGCGTTGGCATCCCCAGAGGAATAGAGCGCTTCTCCAACGAGATTCTCATGGATCAATGCGAGCGCCTCGAGTTCCCCTTCGTGAAGTCCCTCGACAAACCTTCTGTCGAAGCAGAGTCTCAGGCCGGCCATTTGGGACGCTGTCGCAGCAAACTCCTGCACTTTTCCTTCGGCTATCAGTCTTTTCATATTGATAGGTTCCGGCAACCGCCCTTTGACATGAAACAGAGTTTCTTCGTGGGCAACAATCGAGGAAACCAGCACTTCGGCTCTTTCGATCAGACTTTCCCACACACCCAGGTTGAACGCTTCAATGATGATGCAGGCATCAAGCAACACGCACTTTTGTTTTGCCGGCGTTGTCTTTTTCATCACCAAACCCGTATTTTCTCAGGACATCATTGAGATCGGCAATACTGGCTCCGAGCAAGGAGGCGAATTTGGATCGGGACAATTTGCCTTTCTGGTGGGCCAGGAATGCGAGTCGAACGAAGCGTTCCGGAATCTCCGGAGGGCTGTGCCAACATTCGGACATGGAGCAGCGGTCCAGTTCCCTGAAGGCTGGGTCGCGCAGCATTTTGGTAACCGCTGCCCTCGGAAAACAATTCAAATTCAGGAGACGATAGAGGAGTGCCTCAGTCGAAACATCGAAACTCCGCGCCAAGTCAACTAGATCGCTGTACGCTATTTTGCTCTCCGTGACTCGAGCGTAGAATACCATCCTCACCGGATCAGCCGGCAGCAGGAGTTGTGACGCGAACGCGTTGGCAATCGATTCCACCTTGCTCCGCAGATCACTCCGTTCGGAGAGCAGACCGGGCGGGAGGCTATTCCAGGTTATGAGATGAAACACCTCGTGAGCAAAATTGTAGTTTCGGCGCCACGGCGCCTCCCTCGAATTCATCAGTATGGCGGGTCCGAACTTCCCCCAAACCGATGCGGCAGAGCCTTCCTCCAGTTTGTCATACCAGATCTTGACTCCGTAAACATCCTCCAGGGTTTTTTCCAAGACTGCAGCGGGCCTGTTCCCAAGATCGAATTGCCGTCTGACTTCATCTGCGAGCCTGGTTGCATCGCTGAGATTCACTCGTTCCGGGTCGACCTCCAGCGAGGGAAATCGGGCGAGACGCGTGACTCCGACGGCTTCCTCAAGCCAAGCATATTGGTTACATCTTTGAAGGAATCTTGCCTCTGTAACCTCGCGTCCCTGCATCGGCTCCGCCCTCCACAAGATGGAGGGGTCCGGCTCCGCCTCGACCGGCATCAACAAATCCGCCACCGGAACCAGGAGGATCCTTGACAATTGCGCAATCTCTACGGCCTTGATCTCCCGGTCGCCGCGCTCAATTGACGATATAGTCTCTGCGGAACCAAACCCCATCTTTTCGGCCAGTGTTGTCTGATTCATGCCGAGACGCTTCCTGAGTTCCTGTATTCGTCGACCGATGGCTTCCTGTATGCTTCCACTCACGACTTTCCTCCCAAGCTTCCAAGATTCTATGAATTTCTGCCTAAATGGTAGCATATTTTTTTATTTTTTCAAGATTCTCTTGAAATTGTTTTTTCATCAGATCAGCCATTAAATTCTCAATGAAGAGCAGAAGCGTCTTCTGTTGGCCGTAATATGCCCTTTGCGCGGATTCGATATCATTCTCAACGGCTTCTTCCTTCTTCTCTTTTGGCGTGATCACTTCGGCACTCTTCTCAACTGCCCGGCGCATGGCCTCATCGCTGAGGTGTGCATAACGTTGCGTGGTAACAGCTTGTTTGTGGGTGCGCAACCCTCCGACGGTGTAGAAATCGACGCCGGAGGAAACCAGGTTGGAGGCAAACGAGTGCCGAATCCCGTGAAAATGGAACGACGCGGGGAGTTTGGCTTCCTTCCTGACCATCTCCCACGGTCCCTTGAAACCGGTCAGCATGGCGCCTTCCCTGCCGGGGAAGACATATTCACTCTTTCGGGCCAGGTCCTCAATCGCCGAAAGCGTCGTGTCGCTCAACGGGATGATCTCGGTCTTGCCGCCCTTCGGCGCCCGGAGGGTCAAGATCTTCCGCTCAACGTCGACATCGCCCCACTTCATTTTGAATAGTTCCTCGCGCCGGCATCCCGTGAACACGGCAAACCGGATGGACGCCGCCGTCTGCTTGAACGGCCAGGCGTCCAGAACTTTGAGAAGCCTCTCCGTCTTCTCATCACTGAGGAACTCCGTCACCTTGTTGTCGAGCTTCGGGAGTTCGACGCCGGCGCAGGGATTGGCACCCTTATGGATCCTCCACCGGGTGGCCAGGTTGAAGAGCCTCTTGAGCAGCACGACCACGTGTTTGATGGTCTCCGGTGTGCAAGGCCGTCCCTGCTTGTTTTTGGCCTTCTTCATGGCGAGCTTCATCTTGTTGATCTCGAAGGCGTTGATTTCCTCCAGCGCTTTGCCCACGAATCTGGGCTTCAGATGGCAATCGTAAAGGTATCGGTCATTCCGCCAGGTCCGCTTGTGTTCCTTCGCCCAAGGCAGGAAGTGGTTATCGAAGGAAACGTTGAGCGTGACTTTCTCCGCCGCCTTGTGGTCGACGATGTCGTATTCGACACGGGCCAGGTCCCCCTTGATCGCCCCCTCCACCTTCCGCGCCATGGTGAGGTTGTCCACCACCCTTGTATGCCGCCTCCCTTTGTTCGACACGCTCACCCGGTATTTTTTTGAACGCCCGAAAGGTTTTCCGCACTTCGAGCAGTGGCCCGCATCCAGACCCTAGCTCGTTTTGCAGCTGGCACAAAATATGTGGATTGCCATGGTGCCCTTCCCTCCCCGGTACGCACGACCGTCTGGAAACCCGCATTCCACGGTGAGCAAATAGTGTGCACGAAAACATCACAAGGCGTAAGAAATGGCCCTACCCGATGAAACGAGAATACGGCTAACATGCTGGAAATATCAAGAAATGCGACAAGAGACGAAAAGGAGTGAAAAGTAGTATAACCTGATTCATAATTAACATGTTGCGGGTTCGAATCCTATCGCCGGGTCCTTGAAATTCAAGGGGTTACGAGTTTCTTTCGTAGCCTTTTTCTCATTTATGGGGAGTTTTGTTTGGATTGATCCTTGCACTCCTCCCCTATTCATGATATGCAATCACCTGCTCTTTGCCCCCCCCAATGAAATGGCATCCGGTGATCTTCGGGAAGATGCACCCCGGGGCTCTTTGGAAGTCATGTCGTAATACTTATTCAAACGAGAACCCAACATTGGATCCCAACGCTTCTGTCGCTCTTGGGGCGCATTTCTTGCGCCTTTGGCTGATCTTGGCAAGAAGCGAATTTCTCGGCGCGATTCAGACAGAGGGCGGACCGGGAGGAAGAGACCGATCGTTTCCTCCCTCATCCTGGCCGCGGTATTTGCTATGAATTCAGCAGTCGGCGCGGATGCGGTCGACATCGTCGGATATTTGGGCCTCGAGGCCGGGAACCGGTCGATCAGTCGTAAGACAGGGGCCACGTCCAAAAGCGATTATGTTGCCGTCAATTGGGCAGATGGGCGGATCGAGCGCCGGTTTCCCAAAATGAATGAAACAGCCGGCTCTTCGAAAGCTCGGACGTCTTCGAAGTGACATAGGCAACTATATGAATTTATAAATAATATATGGAATCATCAGTTCGTGCGATGGCTGGGAATGACTTGTGTCTTATTGAACTCGGGTTCACGATTTCAGGATTGCTCACCCTCAACACCGCCAGCCAGCATAGCGGAGCAATGAAGAATCGGAGAACGAATGCCGCTATGATCTTCGTCGCCGGTTTGCCTGGCACGTATAAGCACTTGGCTGTCTGTACCACGTCAGGAACCTTCGCCAGCTTCATTAAGCCTATGACTTATAGCTACTGGTCAAGGCAGGAGAGAAATATCAACACGCTGTTCGCGCCCGACAGTTCGAACTCGAAAACATATACTTAAATGATCACTAGAACAACGGAAGTTGCAAAAACTCGAAGTCAACACAGCATAGATCTGATTTCATTTCATAAATTCACTCTATCAATTAACTATCCTAATCTGATTTTGACAAATACAAAATAGAACATAACACACTGTTCCAATTTGTTTAATATGATTTAAATATTAATATCAATATAAATTTAAATGATGATAAAACATAGCACAACACACTACAGTGCTTGTGACCAATCAACAAATAATGACAATTTCTGAATACATCCTGCTTGTTGCATCACCATTTCGTCGATTGAAATGTATACGACTCCAATGCGCATTGTGGAATCTGTTGGGGACAAAATTCATGCATTATTAGGTCGAAATCGCCGGAAGAATTTCGTTTGCATTGCATTTTTCAGAGTTGAGGTAAACAAATGAGAAATACTGAAAGCATCGGTCATTCATCCCTTCTGAAGATGATAACCTTCAACTTTTCCGCTCGACTCCGAAATTCGATTTTCGGATGTCTACTCTTTTGGGCCGTTCTGCTGTGCTTTTCCCACCCCGTTCTTGCCGGCGCCGAAGAGACGCCGGCATGGTCCTTTGAGACAGGCGGCCCTATTAAATCTTCACCGGCGATAGGGACGGACGGGATGGTTTACGTTCAGTCAAGCGATGGTAGCTTGTATGCGATCAAGCCCGACGGAAATGTGAAATGGTCTGTTGGAATTGAAGGCCACCCCAATTTGTCCCCGGCTGTAGGCGATGATGGAACAGCCTATTCAGCCGGCGCCGGGAATTTGCTTCACGCCATCAATCATGACGGAACGCCTAAATGGTTCATCGATATCGGCGGCGCTCCAACTTCATCCCCCGCAATGGGAGCAGACGGTTCAGTAATCATTACCGAGGGAGCGAATATCTTATCCATCAATCCGGATGGAACCCACAAATGGATTTTTTCACCCGGCTCGCGAATTCAAGCAGTTCCTGCGATAGGTAAAGATGGAATGGTATATGCCGTGACGGAGAATGCAGTTCTGTACGCAATCGATGGTTACGGAATTGCCAGGTGGTGCTTTGAATTGAAATCAAAGCAGATGAATTGCTCCTCCACGTTGGATCCGGACAACACGATTTTCATCCTGTTTGACCGCATTCTCTATGCTGTCAACACCACCGGATGCATTCAATGGTCCCTCGATAAGATCCTCTCATCTTCCGCACCTGGTACGGACGGAATTGTCTATGTTACTGCCGATTCCAGAATCTGTGCGGCCGGTTTCAATGGAGCCCTGAAGTGGTCTCTCCCGATTTCCGATCGCCTGGACAGCGCTCCGTCGCCAGCCGTGGGTTTTGATGGACGCATATACCTAGGCAGGCGCGACGGACGTATAGATGCGATCGGCTTGGACGGAAACCAGGTAGGCTTTTTTGATTTGCATCAGCAAATCGATGCGCCGGGAGTTGTGGGACCGGATGGGACCCTCTACGTGGGCTCCGAGGATTCCCGCCTCTACGCGATAAAGAGTCGTTCGAGCACAAAACCGGAGCTTGCCGGTCAGGAACGCGAATCTCCTATTCCCGGCATCACCGGCTCGACAGCCTCCTGGACGGGAGCGGTCAGGGGGGTGCTGCACCAAAATTCCGCCACCGGCCCGGTCCTGGCGGGAGTAACCGTAACCTGCGGCGGGAAAACCACCACCACGTCATCCACCGGGGCCTATGTACTCACGGGGATATGGCAGGGGAGACAGGTTCTTTCCTTTTCCCGCAATGGTTTTCAGGAAAAATCCCGGTTGATACTCATCACTGCCGGACAAACTCTGAACGCGGGAAATGATTTCCTGGTCAAGACCCCGACGGGAACGGTCAGGGGGGTGCTGCACCGAAATTCCGCCACCGGTGCTGCCCTGGCGGGGGCAACGGTAACCTGCGGAGGGAAAACCACCACCACGTCGTCCACCGGGGCCTATTCACTCACAGGGATTCCGGAGGGCAGACAGGTCCTTTCATTCTCACGCAACGGTTTTCAGGGAAAATGCAAATGGGTGCTCATCCCTGCCCGACAAACTCTCAACGAAGGAAATGATTTCCTGGTTTCAGCAGCTACGAACTATCTGACTCTGGTCAAACAAATATCAACCAAATACCGTGCAAAGGCCGGGACAACTATTTCGGACAAAATAGACGCGACCGTTCGACCGCCCGCCAAAGCCACGGCCGGCGCCGACTTGGCGGCGTTCTTCCTGTCGGCGGGAGCGGGTTCCGCCGCAGTATATTCGGCCGCCTGGAGTGCGATGAAAAATCCTAACGATGCGATAGCCGCCAACACTCTTGCCGTTGCACTGGATGGTATGGGAGACTCCGATTCCGCGCTCAAAATATTGCTCTATGCGGACGGGATCAAGCCCAATTTGCCGGTGATCGCCCTGGATCTTGGGTGGGTCTATCTTCACAAGGGAAATATAAAGAATGCGACGTTATACTTCAACAAAGCACTCGCGCTCTCTGCCGGCCTTTCCTCCGCCAAACTCGGACTGGGACTTATCGCCGAATCGCAGGGCCATCACAAATCGGCGCAAACCAACCTTATAGCCGCCTTGACGACTTCCGTTTCGGCTTTCGGAGCCAGCCAACTCCATGATGCCGAGCAGGCGATATCCGATAGCGGCGGAGCGGAACGCACCGACCCGATCAGCAACAAGACGGCATCGGATTCCACAACCGTAATTCCGCCCATTCAGATTGCCTCCGGCATCAGCGGCCAGGATTCGTTGTCTTCAATCGCAAGCTCCGCTCAAAAGTTTGAAAACGCGTACGCCAGACTGAACAACTCGATTTCAACTGCTTCACAAGAATTTGAGGCTTTGGCGATCAAGGTGAATGAAGAGGCCCAATCCATGGTTCAAATCAATACGGATGGGATCAAAGAATACTTCATGTTTGACAAAGAACATTTTCTTATGACAGATATACAAGATATCATAAATCACAAGTCAACTATTCTTGTAAATGCATATATGGATTGGTGGGCTACAGAGAATGAGAATTATATGCAAGCAGATTCCACTTTAATAAATCAGGAAACTGCCGAGATCTACGCTTGCAATTACGATGAGACCTGCGAAGCCCAAGTCAGATATAAATACTGCATGAAGAAAAACAACCTTGGAAAGACACATTTTCTTGCGGATGCTAACAAGATTGCTTCAACGAGCAAAAGTATGGCTTCTGTTCTTACGAAATTTTCTGCATTGGCTCGTCCTATCATCAAGAAAATTCAATGGCCGACACTGAATCAATTTGAAAATAAATTCCTGCAGCTGAATACGCTTAACCTATACTACTTTCTGTCAGCAGCTGCCAAGAACTGCACCGAAGGCGCTCTCAATCTAGTCAATAGCCTTTATCTTTGCGTCCCGCCTCCGGAACCCGACACCAGCGCCACCGATGACCCCTCAATCGGAAGATCGGCCACGAAGTGGTGTCCCTTCAAGGATGCACCGCTTAAGCTCAACTTGATCGTGTTCAGCTATGAACTGGCTTGTGACCATGTTAAAATCGGCGGCACTTATAACTTCATTACCGGTTCCATCAAACGCGACTTCCTGAAGCACCAGACCGAAGTCTTCATAGGAGCGGGCGCCGTTGTTAGCTACGGCAATGGGGCCATTGGCGGCAACGCGGCGGTCGGCGTTGTTTTCACGGTGGCGGCCGGGCAGGTCCAGGACATCGGCCTGAGCAGCACGGTGAGCACATCCCTTGGCGGTGTTTACTCCGCTTCCGTCAACGGGCGCATCGGGGTCAACAGCGGCCCGAGCATAACCGGCCCCTTTTGAACCGGATACCGAAAAACTCGTTCAATTGCCGTTCGATGGGGCGTCTTGCCGCCGGAACCGAGCCTGTCAGCCCCGGTGTGCATGTATTCGGGGACGATTTGTCGCGGCGTTGTATCGACCCCGTCTGCCCCGATCGGGCAGAGATGCTTCCACGGAGCCTCGGCTTGCCCGCAACTCGAACATTGCGCCGAAAACCGGACGGGAAAAAGGCGCCTGACAATCGCAAGATAGCGGAAGCAATCGCACCGGAGAGCCAGAACAACGGGAATCCTCCGGTATGTGCTTCCGGGAGGTTTGCCGCACGATTAAGGTCCTTGGCCTCGGAACGGGAGTAGCTCATTCTACCTTTCCGGCATCGGTACTGCCCGGAACCCCGTGCAGCGGAGCCGTCCCGACGGCGCGCCGAGCACCACGCACCCCCGGGTGCGCGGCCCCCATGAAACGAGGCTGCCCCACAAACTCCAACTACAAGCGGGCCGTGGTGGTATGGTGCTCATCAGTCCGTGAATGCGGCATTGCCGTCGGTTTCATGCCAAGGGAGCAAGACATAAGCAGGATCAGGCAATCCCCCTTGAGACCGCACGCAACTCCCGCCGGCACGCAGAAGATTCAGGCACCTTCCATGTCTGGAGAAGCCGATTTTTCACGAATGAGCAGAGAGACGTCGACCTTCTGGTGTCTCTGTCGCTCCTAGCGTTGCCGGGCGCCTTTGGGCAGTTCGTACCCGTACCGCGCCGGGTCGCTCAGGACCGCCTTGATCGCCAAAACCTTGAAAACGTAGCGCTCCGTCTCCTGCGGCAGCATCATCTTGTAAAAATCCGACTGTCCCTGCGCGCGGGATTCGTCCATGATGCGCTTCTCACCGCAGCAGTAAGCCGCCAGCGCAAGAGACCAGCTCCTGAAACTGCGGTGAAGATCCCCCAGATACTGGAGAGCGCTCTCCGGGGACCGTTCGAAGTCATTGCGCATTTCCGCCCATCTTTTCCTATCGGCGGTGCTCAGCGGAGGCTCGCTTTCCGCAAGGGCCACATATTTCAGGTCTTCGGGCAGGTTGAGGCGCCGCAGGCGTTCCTCCATCCACTGGAAATAGCCGTCCCTGCGTTTCAACCACCGGTAAACCTGCGCATGGTTGTAAACGATGAGAGTGAACTCCTTGTCGAATCGCTCCATGACCTCCTGGTTTTCCAGAGGGATGTGCTCCCCGCAGAAATCCATCCTGCCGGGCGGAGGATAATAGGTGACCATGCCGGGGCTCTGATATGCCGGACGCTGGACCTGTACGGGCGCCGCCGTCCTTTCCGCCTGAACCGCCGCCTGGACGGGCGGACCCGCGGGGGTGCCGCTTTCCGCGGTTGCACAGCCGATCACGCCGGCCGCAATGAAAAGGGCCGCCACGAGGTAGACCAATCTCCGGGGTTTAGAGCAATCGTGCATAGGGTGCCTCCACATCCGATAATCCCTTCGACCCATATCCCTTACGAGTTAGAAACCGTCCACCGCACAAACCCCTCAACGTCCCAAGGGGTCACCCGCACATTTCACGAAATTCCATGAGCCGCCGCCCCGCAACGAAGCATGGAAATCTGTCGGGCCGGGGCATTTTCACAAAAAAGGGCCTCCATCCATAATAAGGCATCGACTTGCGCGCCACGCACCCGAACCGAATCATCAGGGTGGATTCTGCCAAGAATTTTGGAAAACAACCCCGGGGGCTCTCAAAACCATACGATTCTCCAATCGAAGATGCAAGTGATAGCTCATCGAACCCGATTTTTTCCAGGGCGCCGCCTGCCGTCCCCCTCCCCCGTCTCGACGATTCGGCAGGTGATACGGATTTACCTAGAAAATAGATTCACGGGCGAAACTGTTTTCATGCTTCACGGGTGTCGCAGGGGGCATGGATAATTGCGTTCAAAATGATACTTTAAAAGCGTGGGGGACGTATCCCCCACACCCCCTCGCCGCTTCGCGGCTCCGTGTGGCGCTGCGGCGGCGGCCTTCGGCCAG
>Ga0208462_1001584_pt1 | contig 14800 bp, 17 predicted proteins | sample AD_SCU001_MetaG_FD_184452 | JGI IMG/M metagenome (GOLD analysis project Ga0208462, IMG submission 184452) | Active sludge microbial communities of municipal wastewater-treating anaerobic digesters from China - AD_SCU001_MetaG (SPAdes) (version 2) | ecosystem: Engineered > Bioreactor > Anaerobic...
CAGCCCGACCGACAAGTTGATAAGCTTTCTGCTTGTGGCTCTGGCAGTGATTCTCGGTGCGCCTTTTCTGCCTGGGTTCGATACCCCGGCGTTTCAGGGCGTTTCGGTTTTTCTCGGTCTGTTGCTGTCACTTGGCTCGACTGCCGCTGTCGCCAACGTCGTCGCCGGCGTAACGCTTATCTACATGCGTGCCTGCCGCCCCGGCGACCGCGTTAAAATCGGCGATATCGAAGGCATGGTGCTCGAAACCGGCCTGCTGGTGACCCGCATCAAGACCATGGAAAACCGCGTCATCACCATGCCGAACGGTTTGATGCTGAGCCAGCCGGTAATCAATCTGACCTCTCTCGCTCAGGCCGAAGGCGTGGGAATGAGCGTCGACCTGACTCTCGGCTACGACCTTGACTGGCGCCTTGTTCACAAACTGCTGCTCGACGCTGCTTCTAAAACCGAAGGGGTTACCGGGCAGCCGGCGCCAATCGTTCTGCAGCATGGACTTGGTGATTTTTCCGTTGCCTATCGGCTGCAGGCTTTCACTCGCGACCCTGTCAATCTGCCACGCATTCATTCACACCTGCGCGCTAATGTTCTCGATACCTTTGCCGAAGCCGGTGTTGAAATTCTTTCGCCCGCCTACGAAGCCAACCGCGAAGGCGCCGGCCCCATAATTCCCAAAAAGCAGCCCGAAAAATAGAATGCCGGCCTGCTAAATCTGAATTGCAGGGTTCTTTGCCATTTCCGTTACACAGAGGGCTTGATCAGACTGTTCAGTCGAAGCTGGCCGGGCTTTCTTTAACGACGCGCAACTCCGGCGGCGTTGGCGGAAAAAACTCTTCTAATTTGATTTCGAGCCCCTCGACAATCGATACGTTGATCTTGTCGGTGTCGCCGTAAATTTCGGGCTTGCCGAACTTTCTGTCGGCGCCCAGAATATAAACATTAACAATGCGGTTCGCAGGGTCGACGGTCCAGAATTCTCTGACCCCGTGCCGCTCGTAGAGCGCCCGTTTCTGAATACAGTCGCGTGCCGCGGTCGATGGCGAAAGTATTTCGATAATCAGGTCGGGTGCTCCGCGACAGCCGCGGTCGTCAAGCTTCTTTTCATCGCAGACAACGAGAAGGTCAGGCTGCACCACCGTGTCGATTTCGTTGTCGGCTTCGTTGCCGCGTGGCAGGCGAACGTCGAATGGGGCAGAATAAACGACACAGGGTTTGCCGCGAAGAAAAAGCTCGAACTCGACCAGGAGCTTTTTGCTGATATCGGCATGCCGCCGCGACGGGCCGGTCATGTTATAGGGCACGCCGTCGATTATTTCCCAGCGTTCATCTTCTTTCCAGCCGCAATAATCGCCGTAAGTGCAATACTCGAGTTTTGGCAGACGCTCAGCCATTTCGTTCTCCCGTTTACAAACTTGTCGAACCTGTTAGAAAAATATACCACAACTTCAACCTTTTGCCTCCCCCTCATCGCCACCGCTAGCAACATGCGAATCCCCTTTCCTCACATCGGGCTGTCTTTACGGCATTTTAATTGAATGTCCGACAAAATAAAAGTTTTGTGTTTGTTTTTTTTGCACATTAAGTCTGCAATTGCTCTCTGAGAGAGGTCATGCGCTCTGTGTAGAGCTGGGCGAGGCTGATGAGAAAACCGTGCGGGCAATTCTGAGCCGGTTTCAAATTTTCCTGCATCGACAGTGCCGTCGAGTTGGATATAACCGTTGTATTTACCGCCCTTCGCAAATAGTGCGTCTATGAGCGCCTGTTTCTCTTCTTCGCTGATGTCTGACATTGCACTGATTTGAGCGATGTCGGACTGCATTGCCGGCGTAAACGGTATAACCAGTGTGTCAGGCAGATTGTCGTTGTCTTGCAGATAGAGATCGAGCCAGGGGCGGTTGATCGTGCCGTCATTATTGTAAAGGCCGTGAAATATGCCTTTCTCGCTCAGAAGAAAGCTGACAATATCATCGTAATCGTCCAGCGTTATGTTTGGATTGATCATCTTGAAGCCACGAAAAAGCTCCTGCAGACGGACCTCGATAACCGGCGGAATCGCTTCCCGCCAGCTGCGTTTTTGAAACTTTCCCTTCTTCCGGCAGACTATACTTTTCATAATGCCTCCTATTGCAAGACTCATTCGTCAACACCTCTCAATAATTTTTCTGCGAAATGAAACCAGCACGGCTGAAGTTTCATTTGTTGAGTTTTTTGTTGATTACACCTGTTAAGAACCTGGTGCAAAGAAGGCAAATATGGTGACGACTGCCAGTTATGTTCGAGGCATTGTTGGCCTGATTAAAACGCGTCAGCATTTAAATATGGTTAACGTGCCTGCCCGGATTGTATAATGCTCTGCATGCAGAAGACATTCACCGGCAAAACCGAAAAGACAGCATATCTTCTCAGACTCTGGCTTAGTGGGCGCTCAGATGCCAGAGATGAGAGCATATTCGTGGAGCTGCTGTTGCCATATTTTCGCGTAGTTCCGGCGCAAACCCTCGATTGTGTTGAGTATAATGAAGAGCGCCGGCAGCTGATCGGCGAGTTTCTCGGGCAATATCGCGAGGAGCACAAAAAGTTTCTGGCATACGGCAATTTTAGCGATCTTCAGCTCGAACGTCATTTTGTCAGCAGGCTGCAGAACTTTGCACTCTCCTGCCAGAGCACGTTTCGCAGAAAGCTTGTTGGGCTGGTTAATTCAATCGTCCGGCCAGCTCATGGTTTTAAAAAGATGTTCGGGCGCATTGTCGGCCGCATTGCTGATATTGACGGCCGGCGCCCCAGCCATTATGATGACAATCATCTACACAATCTCTGGCATGGCATTACCCCACCAGTAATTGCTCCGGGGCACTGCCTGCCCAGAAAGAGATGCCCCCCCCCTGCGTCAATGACTGCATCATGTGCGGCATGTGTTGCGTCGCTCTAACCATTGACGACGAAAACCTGCAGAAGCCTGCTTTTAAAAAGTGCCAGAATCTGGTTTATCGTGGCAACAAGGCTTTATGCAGCATTCACGATGAGCGCCAGCCACAAACCTGTCGTGACTACCAGCCGCCAGGCGCTTCAAACTGCTGTGGTTCGACGAGCGTCTCAAATACTACCGGCAAAACGACTATATGTTGCACCTTCTCTGGATGGCGCAACATGGCTATCTTGCTCACCTTTCCATAATTAAGGCATTAGCTGCGAGAGATTACAGCCGTGCCCCTGATGTATACAAATACTTCATCAGACCTTACCTGCTGGAAATAGAGGGTACTTTCGCAGCCCGCCCGGACTGGCCAGTGAATTGGCCGGGCCTGGCTGAATATCTGTTGCATGCTCCAGGGTTGGTTATGGCCGATTGGCAGGCCATGTCATGCCGCGAAAGAATTGAGGTCAGGCGCTCAATTGAAGAGATGCTCTGCGTCATCAAAAATACCGCTTCAACAAAGATAATAAGCTGTTTCAAAAGGAAGGGGGAATTGCCATTCGGTGTGGCTTTTAGCCGGTAATGACCGGTATCAACCGGTAGTTTTGCAGGCTGTCTACTAAATTTATCGGGAGGTTTGCTATGAAAGCTGTAATGATAATGACAATAGTGCTGACTATGGTTTCTGGCAGTATGTTGGTAGCGGCAACGGTTATTTTGAGCTGTGATGTCGGCGGATCTCAGCTTGAATTGTATGATGATGCCACTCGTAGCTGGCAGAAATCAAGCTTTCCAAAGGTTCTCAATCTGCCGAAATATGAAAACCTATAAAAAATCTGATGCGCACCAGGTCTCACAGGACATTAACTACAATGACGGTGGCGGCTGGTTTTCTGGCGTTTTTGCGAATTTCAGCACCAACAGGTCAGCAGCAACGGGTGACCGCATTTTTATCGGCGTATTCAATAGCAACCTGACCCGTTGTTTCGGTTATGTAGACAAGACACTCGACGGAGACGATATCAGCAATGCAGGTATTCTGGTAAAGGTTTTCATAAAATAGGAAAAATGAAAATTTCCGCCGCCTTTCGGGAACATCATAATTGCGGGCAAAAAAACGCGATCGATGCTTTAAAACCCTGACACGGAGGCCAGATATGCTTGCAACCAGCAAAACCATAGTTGATAAAAGACGGGCTTTACAATCAATATGCTTGAGTATATATTAAGGTATATACTTAAATTCGCGGAGGTCGATATGACGAGAACTGCAAAAATCTTTATAAAGACTGCCGATTCGAAGAATCTGAAGTGCTGGTGAAGAAAATCGGTGACCTCGTGATTTTGTATCCGGCCGGCTCGGCTTTCGATCTTTTCGAAAACTCACTCGAAAAGTTTCCTGACGATTTTATGACCGACAGGAATCAGCCACAACTGCCAGACAGAGAGTTATGAAAAGCGGCAAGAGCCCGGTAGTAAAACCTCTCTATCTGCTCGATACCAATATCTGCATCTATGCAATCAACATGCGCTCAAAAAGCGTTGTCGAAAAAGTGAGGCAAAGACTGGTTGACGAGATTGCCATTTCTTCCGTTACAGTTGCAGAGCTTGAATATGGACTGCAGAAAAGCAGCCGGAAGACTGCCACACGCGCTGCTCTTATTGAATTTCTCGCGCCATTTGCCATCATTGATTTCACTTCCCTGGATGCGGCCGAATACGGAAAAATAAGAGCATTTCTCGAAAAAAAGGGCACGCCAATCGGCGCTTACGATCTGCAGATTGCCGCACAGGCAATTGCCAGAGGCCTTGTTCTTGTTTCAAACAACGAAAGAGAATTCAGCCGCGTTCCGCAACTCAAGCTCGAAAACTGGGCGGGTTAATTGCTCAGGCAGCAATTAAAAGGCTCTTGCTCAGCAAGGCGAACTTCCTGGTGACTTTATACTATTTTCTGGGAATCGGGCATGTTGCTTTAACATCGGGGTTGGTTATATCATGTTTCAATTGAAGCCTCTTGAAATTGCGCGAAACTTCGGGGCAGCCCCGGATCGGCAGGAGAGTAACATGGCAGAGATTTTGCAGAAGCATCCTGAACATTGCACCTACGCTGATTATTGCGACTGGAGCGAAGATGAACGCTGGGAAATCATTGAGGGCGTACCATACAACATGGCCAGCCCCTCGCGGCAACATGCCGATATTTCCCGCGAATTGCACTTTCAACTGACTTCCTTTTTCCGCGGGAAACCATGTGTTGTTTATTCAGCGCCCTTCGACGTTCGCCTGCCACGCCGGGACGAACCCGACAGCGATGTCGACACGGTCGTTCAACCAGACCTGCTCGTTGTCTGCGACGAAAAAAAACTTGACGACAGGGGCTGCCGTGGTGCACCCGATCTGGTGATCGAGATACTCTCACCATCGACCGCATCACGTGACTGCATTCAAAAGCGGGCACTATATGAGCGCCACGGGGTCAGAGAATTCTGGACCGTCGACCCGTCGAACCGCATTGTTACAGTCTACCTTCTTGGCACCGACAAAACGTTCGGCAAAGCCGAAATCTACGCCGACACCGACAAAATAAGGGTCTCAATCGTCGAAAACCTCGAAATAAACCTCGAAGAGATCTTCCCGTCAATGCTGCGTGTCGTCAAAGAAAGCCCAACCAGCTTCGGCTGAAATTAGAATTATGGCAGGCACTGCAAAGCGGGAAAGATTGACTATTGATCTGACATCGGAAGAACAGAGATGGCACACTGCTCTTTTTCAATTTCAAGGTTGTATCTGGTCTGCAGATTTACCCAGAAACCTTCAGACAAGCCGAAAAATCTCGACAGGCGCAGGCCCGTATCAGCGGTTATGCCGCGCAAGCCGTGCACAATCTCATTGATGCGCCGTGCCGGAACACCAATCGCCATGGCTAGACGGTATTGCGAAATACCCATCGGCTTTAAAAATTCTTCAAGCAGAATTTCGCCCGGTGGAACCGGCTTTACCTTTCTAATTGTCATTTAATCAACCTCGAATTAATGATAATCAACTATTTCAACCTCGAAAGCATTGCCTTCGTTCCAGACAAAACCTGATAGTAACGGCGAGCGTTATTAAGGTCAAGTTTGACAAAATATGAAAAAATGCGAGGATTTTCCGCAATATAACAGATGTGGCGATATTCTCTTCGTGGAACCCCGCCTGCTATGTTGTGAGAATATCTCGAAAAAACCTTCAATGACTGCAAGAAGCAGATATTGTTCTGTCGTTGCGTTTGTACTATTGACTGCAAAACCATTCAGCGGTATTCTTGCCCTTCATGAATAAAATCGTTGACAATGAAATACAACAATTGATCACGCAGGGTGAATGCAAACGAGCTATCGAAGCGGCAAAAAAAGCTTTCAAGCGCAACCCTGGCCCCGAGAGCAGAGCCGACCTCATTTCAGCCTATCTGGCCCGAATCGATGAACTGGAAAAGCGTGGCGACACTGCGTCGGCAATCGCCACCAGAGCGATGCTCGATGAGCGTTTCCCTGGCAGCGCTGAAGAAATTCATCAGCTGTTTCTGACGCAGAAAAATACCGGCGGCAGTAAGGTCGAGAGGGCTCTGATCGCGCTTATAGAAGCGTCAGACCCGGCAACCTGTCGGGCCTGCGAAGAAGAATTGGCTCGAACTGTGGTTGATCCGCAACAGATTGCACTTTCAAAGATTCTTGATGACAGTCATCCTCTGAAACGCCAGGCGTTATCCGTTTCCCGGGCGTTCAATGAAGTTACCACAAACGGCTCAATGGCTGATCAGACTATTCTTAGCCAGATGAAGGGTGCCGTAGACCGCAACTCGCCGCTGTCTTCGTGGCGCCGGGCGATTATGGCCATACACGCTTTTTATTCCGGCGCATACGATAGTATGCGGGTGCACCTGTCCGGCATAAGCACTGACTACCCGGTTTATACTGTTTGCCTGGCGCTCAGGGCATTGGCCGGGCAGTCAGCTTTTGAGGCTCACCACCCGGCTGCTGCGATTTTTACGCATTTGAAAAATGAGGCAACCGTTGAATTGACAACGGAACAACTGCGCGATCTTGACGACATTTTTCTCTGTGCTGCTGCCAAGAAAATGCCCAAAATGAACTTCCGGACCGCAGAGTTGTTTAAAGCTGTAAAAAAGCGGTCAAATGCTCTTTTTATGCGCCTGGCAAGACTGTGGCTGCATACGCTAGCACCCTGGGAAAACGAATGTGACCTGGATAACCCGCTGCAGTTCCTCGCAGCACTGGGAGTTCCATATAAGAAATCAATCATATGGCTTGCATACGGCCATGCCGAATCAGACCAGCTGATTGGGGCTCAGGTTTTGGCGAGCTCTGCAATTCTTCCTGATGTCAGCAGTTTCTTTAACGGTCGTGAGCTCGGCTGGATGATGTATAAGGCCGCTTTTATTGCGCTTCACGAAGATCAGACTGGCATATCATACGGCCCGAAAAAGCAGATGTCCTGTGAAAAGCTTCTCGCTTTGGCCAAGGGACTGTGGCCGGGGGCTCCAATTCATTCGTTGCGGCTGATGAGCATGCGGCTTGGCGATGAACAGCCCGCAAAAATAGAAGAAGAACTTAACAAATGGCACAATGATGAACCAGACAATATTCAGCCGGTTCTGGAATTACTGGAATCAGCCTGTTTTAACAAAACTTTTCGCAAGGCCCTGAATTACCTGACTGCCGCAGAGAAAATCGACCCGTTGCACCCCTTTGTTAAAAACGCCAGACTCCAAATAATGCTGGCAAATCTGCTTGATCGCTTTGCTACCGGTCGTGGCTCAACCCTCATTCCCGGAGAAATCAGAGCCTTTGCCCGGCTGATTGCGCCGGGCGACCACCGCAGGTTTGTCGTCTGGACCCTGGCCGAAGCCTGTCGCCTTGGCAGTGGCGGTGAAAAGGCCGGTCTCTGTCCGGAATATCGGCCTGCCCATCCTGCGGTCGAGCAGATTCTTGCCTGGGGCGCAGGCCTATGGCTTAAAGCCTCTAAACCCTTGATATTGCCTGACCCAAAAAGTTGCAGCGATGCGGGGATTTTTCTGAAAGAATTTGGCAGAGCCTGCGCTGGCTTTCTGGCCTTCGGTAAGGCGATACCGGTTGATAAACGGTTGGTAGCTTATATGCAGGCACTGATGCAGGGACTGTTACCATGGGCTGACCTGGAAGATGACCTTTTATTGGCCATTTGTGACACTCTGGCGAAAAGTTCCAGGTTAGAATTGTTGTTCCACGCATCAGGAGCCGGTTTGCGCCGCAATAGTCTGGCAGCATACAAATACCTTTTCTTTCGCCACCTCTCTCTGAAGCCTGTAAACGCCAGGCGTGCCAGAGAAGTTCTGCAGGCTGCGGAATTCTATGCTGAGTCTGCCAATGATGGGGCTTACATTAAAAAACGCATTCTTGATGATGCCGTGAAAAACAGTTTAATGGCTGGCCGTAATCGTCTGCTGGAATTGATTACCGGGAGTCCGCTGATAGATAACGCTCCGCCTAGCAAAGACGCCTGTGTTCGTATTCTTGAGGCTGAAAAGGCTTCGCACGACTGGAAAAAGACCCGCAAAAAGCGGGCAGAAATTCAGCAGCCAGACCTGCTGTTTTAAGCGGAGGCTTATTTAAATGAACCCATTTGAAATTCTTGAAATCTCAATCGATGCCACCGATGCAGAGGTCAGACAGGCATATCTCGATAAATTGAAGCGCTTTTCCCCCGATAAAGACCCCGCAGGTTTTGAGCGGCTCCGGGCTGCATACCAGGCAGTTGATACTGAAGAGAATCGCATTGCGGCCTCCCTGGAATGGTTATTCGAGGCCCCGGAAAAAGCTGATATTGTTTCGCGATTCGCCCAGAATGGCCGTCACTGCGCTGTTGGGCCAAAGCTCTGGCTTGATCTGATTAAAGCTGGTCATAGCAAATAGAGGGCAGAATACCATGGAAAGCCTCGCTGAAAAAAAAGCCAGTTTGAGAGCCCTGCTCCTTGAGCAAATTGATGGCTGGGTTGATGAGTTGATAGATGAATCGCCGGCTGAACTGAACCCAGTTGATATGCCGGAGCGCATAAGAGTGCCAGATCTTTTTTCGCTCTGCGGCGCAGTCACAGCTCTTACTGAAGAATTTCGCCTGCAGACCCGGGGATACCGAAAGCTGAACGACGAAATTGCCACTCTGCGTGATCATCTTGACAGAGCCGTTGCAGAACCCGTCAATTCGACCGAACTCCCGGATAACAGCGGTAGAAACTCCTGGTCTGAAGGCCGCCATGAGGCGCAGGGCGAGCTCATCGGCCATTTTGTCGAAGTGCACGATCGCCTCTACCAGACGGTTCAGCAGCTTCGAACGCGACTGACAGGTTATGGCTTTTTTCGCCGCATTTCAGGCGAAAAAGCAATGCTGCAGACAATAGTTCAGGGGCTTGAACTAAGCCTGGAACGCTTTGATTCGGCTCTTGCAAGCTGCGGTCTGCGTCGTTTCGGCAATGTCGGTGACAGGTTTGACCCCGCAAAAATGCGGGCAGCAATTTTGAATGAATCGTCGGGCAAGCCGGCCGGTGAAGTCACCTGCGTGGTGCGCAGCGGCTATTTTCGCTTCGAACAGGTATGGCGGTATGCAGAAGTTGAGGTTGCGAAATGAAATGGCAAAACGCAATGCAGGCATCTGATATTATTGTTGGTATAGACCTCGGTACAACCAATTCAGAAGTGGCGGTTTTTTACAACGGCAAGGTCGAGGTGATTCAGTTCAACGGCGAAGCAATCATGCCCTCGGTTGTTGGTCTCGCGCCCGACGGCAACCTTCTGGTCGGCACTCCAGCCCGAAATCAGAGCGCCCTTTACCCGGAGCATACCGTGGCTTCGGTCAAGCGTCTTATGGGGCGCAACGAGCCGATTCGCCTTGGCAATAGAAATCTGCAGCCCCAGGAAATTTCGGCCATGATTCTGCGCGAGCTGAAGTCGCGGGCCGAGGCTTTTTTGCAGCAGTCGGTAAACCGCGCCGTAATCACTGTACCGGCCTATTTTTCAGATGCCCAGCGCCAGGCAACACATGATGCCGGCGTTATTGCCGGTTTCAAGGTCGAGCGTATCATCAACGAGCCGACTGCCGCTTCACTCGCATATGCTGCCGAGCCGGGAAAAAGGCGTCTGGTGCTGGTATACGATCTGGGTGGCGGCACCTTCGACGTTTCAATCGTTGAAACCCAGGACGGGGTGACCGAAGTCCTGGCCAGCCATGGTAACCCGATGCTGGGTGGCGATGATTTCGATCGCCTGCTGCTCAATGAAATTGTTGAAACCCTAATTCGCGATGGAAACCCTGATGTTCGCGGCAACCGGCTGGTGATGAGCAGGCTTGCCCGGGCTGCCATAAATGCCAAGCATGAATTGAGCAGCGCTCCATTTGCCAAAATTATCGAAGAAAACCTGATGGAACGGAATGGGGTTCCGGTTCATTTTTCGATGGAAATATCGCGGACGCGCTACGAAGAACTCATTTATCCGCTTGTTGAAAAAACATTTGAAAGCGTTGTCATCGCTCTCCAGGATTCCGGTAGAAAAGCTTCTGAACTCGATGCCGTTATTCCGGTGGGCGGCATGACCAGAACGCCGATGATTTTGAGTCGTCTCGAAGAAATGCTTGGCAAATGCCCACGTCAGGATGTCCACCCGGACCTCGCCGTGGCAAGCGGTGCAGGCATTATGGCTTCGAGACTCAGCGGGCGCGATGAAGGCAGAGTTCTGGTCGATATAACGCCCTATTCGTTTGGCCCGTCAGTAGTCTCTGAGGGCCCGATGGGATTTCCGGTCGAAGGCATTTTTTCGCCGATCATCAGAAAGGGAACGCCGCTTCCGGCAAGAAAAACAGAAGTTTACAGTACCATGTATGATAATCAGAAGGCCTGGAATGTAGAGATATACCAGGGCGAGAGCCCTATGGCCAGAGATAATATCAGGATCGGCAAGTTTCTGGCCGAAGGATTTTCTGACGCTCCCGCTGGCAACAAGGTTCTGTGCACCCTGGAACTTGATATAAACGGGATTTTGCATGTAACTGTATTAGAAAAGGCAACAGGCCATACCAAGCGAGTGCGCATTGAGAATGCCCTCGGAAAAATGGCAGACCAGGATATTGAAAATGCCCGCCGGAACCTCGATGCATTTTTTGCAGCTCCTCCTGACACTGGTGAAAATCCGCAAAATTCATGGCTTGCAGACCTGAAACCGGAGTATGCTGCCTCTAGTGCTTCCGGTGAGACATCAGACATCTCGTTTTCTGACAGCTCAGAGGCTTACGCAGAAGCGCGAGGCCTTATTGAACGCGCGAATAATCTTATGCCGGCAGCTTCAGGCGAAGACCGAGAGGAACTTGCGGCACTTGTTTCCGATCTCAATACCTGCCTTGCCGGCGCTTCTGAAAAAAGCGCCGCTGAAGTCATGGCTGAACTCGAAAACCTGTTGTATTTCATTGAAGAAAGTTGAGTTAGACTCTGAATATACTGCCGTTTTGCTGCCCAGTTTGCCGTGCTTCATATCGTCAAAAGCCGGTTTGCCCACGTTGTGGCAGCGATATGTCTGGTCTGATCGCTCTGGTCATGAAGGCCGGTGCGCTCAGAGAACAGGGCCGACAGGCTCTTCTCAAGCACGATTACTCAGCCGCCAGAGCCTGCTATTTTGATTCTCTTCAAATCCACAACCACCGCCAGGGCCGCGTCGGGCTGCTTCTGGCGTTGCGTCTTCTGAAAAAACGCTGACTGCACCGGTTTTGTTGTCGGCTTCATTGCCGCGATACGCTTACCGAAACTTTCTCGTGAAAGTTGCACGGGACTTAAGCATATAATCGAGTTGTCGGAGGTCGATATGCGAGAAGGGCAAAAACATTGCGCTTGCACAGACTGCGATAAAAATGTTCAACAGAGGTATCAGCTCCGAAGCCATTGCTGAAATAACCGGCCTGACCGTCGAGCAGATCGAAAAACTCATCGACGGCAAAAACCGCGTCTCAGACTCCGCCGCTTCCTTCAAGTCGGGCACCCGCAAGCCCCGCACCCGAAAACGCACTTTTTGAGGTTGAACTGGTCTGATGATTATGGTGGCAGATGCCATCTGGGCATGGCAATTCGCGATTGCCGGTTGCTCTGGCTGGCTATTTCTTATTTGACAAATGCTTCAAAAGGTATTGGTATCTGCAACGGCGATGGAGTTCGCCATTAACCGCTTGAAAAGCTGATGACTCCTGCGTGAAAGTTTGCGCAGGAGTTTTGTTTTTTTCCGGTCAGGAGGCATTGAGGTGTAAGCGCTCAGTAAACCGCATCTTTTAAAACTGGCCGGGTTATGGCATCCTCTGCGCTGTAATTTACAGCAGAAGGAGCCCAGAAATGGCCGTTGTCAGAGATAGCGTAAATGCCACGATCATGCTGAACCACATAAAATCATGGCAGCAGAGTGGAATAACCCAGGTCGAATATTGCCGCCGGCATCAGATCACGGTGAAAAAACTTGAATACTGGCTGCGCAAAAGCCGTAAAGCTTGCGCTTTGCAATTTGTTCCGGTGCCGCTGACACCTGAACCACCTGTTCGGCAAACATTCAGCGGTTTTGAACCATCGGGCTTGGCCGTTAATTTTGGCGGCTCTGCTCAACTGGAAATCGGCAAAAATTTTGACGCCGACACCCTGGTTCGCTTTATGCACATTGTTGCAGACTTATGATAGTCAGCTCAACAACGCAGGTCTACATCGCAATCGGTTCGGCCGATATGCGCAAGTCCATAAATGGTCTTTCATCACTGGTTGCCAGCTATTACTCGTTGAACCCGCTGACCGGCAACTTTTTCGTTTTCAGCAACAAGGGCCGTTCGATCGTCAAAATTCTGTATTGGCATATCAACGGCTACTGTTTATGGCAAAAGCGCCTGGAAAAGGGGCGTTTCATCTGGCCGGAAAGTCGAGATGACGTTTTACAGGTCGGCCAACGCGAGCTTTCGTGGTTGCTTGAAGGCCTGGATATTCATCAGGCCAAAGCGCACAAGCGTCTGGAGTATTCGAGAGCCTATTAAAAAGAGGACTTTGCGAGAAAAAAGCATATAAAAAAGCTGTACTTTGAGCTGGGAAAATGTTATAATCATTGGCATGACACCAGCTATTGATCAGCTTCCTGATGACATAAAAGCCTTGAAAGAAATCATTATCGAGGGTTTCACTCATCGCGATCAGGAAAATGCTCTTCTTAAAGAGCAAATAAAGCTGCTTCAAGCCATGCTTTATGGCCGCAAGACTGAAAAAATGCAGCCAGCAACAGATGATCACCAGCTGAGATTGGACTTTGGTGATGAGCCTGTCGTTGAGCCGGAGCAAGCGGTTTCCACTGCAAAGGAAACAAAAGTTCCGGTCAAAGGGCACTCAAGACGGAAAGGCGGCAGAAAGCCGCTACCGGAAGAGTTCCCAAGAGTAGAAAATCTCATTGATATTTCAGACGCAGAAAAGCTTTGTGAATGCGGCTGCATGAAAACTCGTATTGGCGAAGAGACTTCTGAACATCTTGAGCACGTTCCTGCATCATGGATCGTCAGAGTTAACATCAGGCCCAAATATGCATGCAGAAACTGCGAAGGCACTGAATCAGAAGGCCCAACAGTCGCGATCGCACCTGTTCCCGAACAGATAATTCCCAAAAGCTTTGCCACGCCAAGCCTGCTGGCTTTTCTCATTGTCAGCAAATTCGTAGATGCCCTTCCATTCTACAGGCAGAGCAATATGCTTGCCCGAAATGGCGTAGACTTGAGTCGCGGAACAATGTGCAGCTGGGCAACGAAAGTAGCTGTGCTTTTAAAACCGGTGATAGAGCTTTTTCTTGAACTGATTATTCAGTCGCCGGTCATAAATGCCGATGAAACACGAATTCAGGTTCTCAAAGAGGCAGATCGAAAGGCAAAAAGTCATTCGTGGATGTGGGTTTTTCGCGGCGGCGGCCGCGACAGGCCAACAATTTTATTTCATTATCATCAAAGTCGCGCCGGCAAAGTTGCCGAGAATATTTTGCAAGGCTACAAAGGCGTTATTCAAACCGATGGCCATTCAGGTTATAACTTTATCGAGGATAACCCGAATCAAACCAATGCCGGTTGCTGGGCGCATGCGCGGCGAAAATTCTTTGATGCCGTTAAAGCTGCTGGAGAAAATGCAACGCCTGGCCTGGCCCATGAAGCTATTGATATAATCAAGGATTTATATAAAATCGAGAAGGATGCACGAGCGACTAATCTGGATTTTAATCAAATCCTGGAGCTGCGGCGAGCTGATTCCAAGCCTATTCTAGATGCATTTAAGAAGAAGCTGGATAAATGGAAGCTTGCCGTTACTCCGAAAAGCCTCACCGGCAAAGCTGTAACCTACGCTTTAAATCAATGGGAAAAGCTGATCGTTTATTTAAATGATGGTCAAATCTCAATCGATAACAACAGCGCAGAAAATGCGATTCGTCCGTTCGCTGTCGGCAGAAAAAACTGGCTTTTCAACGATTCGGCCGAGGGCGCTGCCGCCGCCGCAATATTTTTCAGCATTCTTGAAACCGCTAAGGCAAATGGTCTTGAACCCTACTGGTATCTGTGCTTTTTGCTAGAAAAGCTGACTGAGCTGAAAACCAAAGAAGATTTCATACCATTCATCCCGCAAAACATTGATAAACAGCTGGCTCTAGATTTACGCGCCAAGCACATGAATTTAAATTCCACAAATTGAAACTGTGTAATGCCCCCCGCCGTCAAGACAATTTTCAGAAAAATTTAAGGTGGTTCCTTTCATGATTTTTCAAGCGGCCTTTTGAATGGCGTTTTCGAAGTAGATAGTTGCCGGAGTCTCAT
>Ga0208462_1001586_pt1 | contig 14771 bp, 17 predicted proteins | sample AD_SCU001_MetaG_FD_184452 | JGI IMG/M metagenome (GOLD analysis project Ga0208462, IMG submission 184452) | Active sludge microbial communities of municipal wastewater-treating anaerobic digesters from China - AD_SCU001_MetaG (SPAdes) (version 2) | ecosystem: Engineered > Bioreactor > Anaerobic...
CTTGTCAGGTTTTTTTTGAGTGTGATAGAAATTTCAACAGCACAGTCGCCTGGGTGGTGGAATTGGTAGACACAAGGGACTTAAAATCCCTTGGCGCTTGTCGCCGTGCGGGTTCGAGCCCCGCCCCAGGCACCAGTTTACAGGGATTGTCTTTTTTTGATGGTCCGGGAATGTCGCTTTTGCCCCGCTCCTGCCCCGCTTTTTGAAATGACGGTCTCCATTCACAGGGGGGCATGCCATGATCGGCGCTCCTATTCCGCATGGATCTGCGGAATTGGGAAAAGGACGTGAAACCCGCGACATTGCAGCCAAGAAGGCCGGATTCGGAAGTCACTTCGGATATGAATCGGCCAAGCGGGTTGTAGATAAGGGCATCCCGGAACTTGTCGGCTTGCGAGGATACCCCTAGAATCAACGATCCCCCGCCCGAACGTGTGTTTGGTCGTCCGGGCAGGGAAAAGCGGTTCTAGGGCGTCTGAGCGGGTGGGGTTATCGTAACGGCTTTGGAATTCTGGATGTCTTCGGCATTCATGACTTGATCCCCAAGATCCCGCAGAAAGTCGCCAATTTCAGGAAGATTGTTCGCTATGCTGTCGAGGAAGGGCATTGCAACATCTTTCAACCACACGTCGTGGTTGCCCATGCGTCGATCTTCACCTTCGTTGATTTCGGTGAAGAGAATTTCGGCATAGTTTCCAAGCGTCTTCAGCAAGGAAGCGTGGTGCCAAGCTTGCCAAGCCTTGCTCCCCCCCCTCTTCCGGCGCGGAAACCTTTCGCGGATCGTAGATTGCGGATTGCAAATCGTCCATGGGGCATTCTCCTTTCAAAAAAAATGGCGAGAGTTTGCCGGAGTGCAACAAGACACCCCCCCCGTGCGTCACCACATGGGGACTCTCGCCCGTTTCGTGCACAGACAATAAGAGCCATTGTCGGATGGCCTCCCGCTTGTTGATGTTTTCGGCGGATTCAGAATACCATATCCGGGAGGCTGTTCAAGAACAAAATCATTCCTCTCTGAACTGATTCATTGCCGTCATCCCCGCCGCCGTGGTTTTCTGACGTTGTGTAGCGGATTCGGCAAACCGGCGCAGCAGCGTTTTCCCTTCGGGACCGAGCCACTTCATTGCGGAAAGAAAGGCGAATCCGTTGTATAGCCCAACACCGACCGGGGCAAGCGGCCCTAGAAAATGTCCGCCTATCCCGCCCGAAACGATGTTCTTTGTTGCAAGGCCAAAAAACGAATTTGTTGGAGTCACCGGCTTCAGGTATTCTTCGCCTTTGGTTATCATCTGCGTCCAGGTATCCATGCGCTTGTGAAGCGTGGGGTTGAACGCCTCCACCTTCGGCCCAAGAGTCTCCCATTGCTTTGCCCATCTGGCCGGGTAGAGAATTTTCCCAGTCTTATCCATTGAGCTGTCAAGGCTGTTCTCCAGGAACCGGGCAAGGCCCATGTTGAACACGTCTTCGGGCATCGCCGCCTTGATGGCTTGAAGCCCTTCAACGTCCCCGGATGTGAACGCGGTTCGGATGATTCGTTCCGGGGCTGGAAGCGCCATGGATTTCCCGACACCGGGGATCTTCATCTGCGGGTCGTACTGGCGCATGAGCTTCACGTAAAGCGGGTTGCTTGACCAGTTTTGCATGACGTTCTTGTATGCGTCATCCGCTTCCTGACGGAGCGCCGCCAGTGCCGAACCTTGCGCATTGTCGAACGCCACGAGGTCACTGTTTATCGAATCCTTCATCGCAAGTTTTACTTCCGGGCTTAGAGCCCCGGCCTTCTTGCCTCCAAGCATTTTGCTGATTTCCTGAGTGCTGAGACCGCCACGGCTCTTGAGCCGATCGAACCATTGCCTATCGGCAGGTGAGCCGGTTTCGTAAAGTTGCTCTGCAAGGCTCCGGGTTGCGGGGAGGTCGATTTGAACACCGGGCGCGCCTTCCTCGAACGCCTTGTAAGCCTGTTTTGGCTTCTGTGCGAGTTTCGAGAGTTCATCACCCCATTTTTCCCCCACGGCCATATTCGTGTCAAGAACCGGGGCAATTTCCTTGACGAACGCTTCCCGTTCGGCAAGTGCCCAATCGTTGAATTGGCGCTTGTAGCGGTCAACCTTCCACTTGCCCCCAGGTGTTGCCTCCACGATATTGTTCAACCACGGGCGGGCCTTCACCACCATCTGAGGAAGTCCGTACATTCGAGCCGTTTCCTCAAGCACATTGCCGACCACGGGAGCCGTGAATTTTGCGAGTCCGGCCACACCTTCGCCCAACGCCCCCGCAGCAGCGCCTTCCCCCAATGCGCCAGCAGTGCGTGCCGCAATCTTCGGGTCGAGACGTTCCGGGATGCCCATGAGCGGTAAAGGTTCCGTATCCGGTGGCGCGGTTCCTCGGGTCCGGTCGTTCATTTGCGAGAGCAAATCGCCGACCATCGCGCCAGCCCCGGAACCCATGATGTTGCCAAGAGGTCCGAGAGGGGAACCGACAATTCCACCGACAACCGCGCCCTTCATCCTTGGGTCATCGGGCAACACGGCATTGATATCCGCGCCGGGGAATGGGGATGAAGCAGCGTTCCATGCCGCGTTCTGTTCGTCACCCACGCCGAAACCGCGTTCCAGGAATGATTTTGGCTGTGCCGGTTGCTGAACCGGAGGGGATTCCGATTGCGCCGGGGGTTGTTGGGGAGCTGTTTGAGCAGGATAGAATTTTTTCTGGATCACCTGCTTGACCTGCTCCAAGGGCATATCGTCCGGGAATTCAAGCTCGATGTTCGTACCCTTTAGTTCAACGATCATGAGTTTTTCCCTTTCTGGCCGTGTCGACCATTTGCGCCTAGAACCTCTCCAGCGCATGCCGCTCCCGCTCCACTGCTTCGGCGGGCTTCGGCAAGACTTCGGGCAAGTAGATTATGGGACGATCCAGCCTGTGCTCGTTCGTTGCAATATCGATTTTCTTTGCTGAAACCACGTTGTAGTAGAGGCTGAGCGCCTTCAACCGTACATTTTCGTTTTCGCTTCGGAAGGCCAAGCGTGCCAATTCTTTTGCCGCACTCGTGCCAGCAAGGACGCCCTCCCGCATGAAAGCCTGAATCAGCGCATCGACTTCTTTTTCTCCGGGAAGTTTGCGTTTGCGCCCGGCTCCCGGTCTTGCCCCCCCGCGCTTGGATTGTTCGATGATGTCAGCCATTTTTTTGTGTCCTTTCTAAGGCGTGATGTTTCGCCGGACGATGGATTGCATTACCGCAAAATTTTAATTGCTCAACTGCCCCGTGAGCAGGGGGTTTTTGACAAGGGAAGCGGTTTCTAGCTATCTGTCGCAACCGCTCCCTGGTCTCCTCGGTGATGTTTGGATTCTTCCCCATCGCACGTCCCCCTTTTCGTTGAGGTTGGGAAATTTTTGAAATTCAAAGTTTTGACCACGCGTGGGCTCACGGGGAGTATTATACCGCGCCGGGGGGAACCCCTCCCCCCAGGGGGGTAGTCTGAGATTTTTGAACGCCATGGTTCTCCGGGTTGGCGCTCCACCACGGCCAAGGGCTTCGGAAGGCAGTCAAGAACCACGTGGCCGTTCCCGCAGTCATCCAGGATCATCCGGCCAGCAGTGGTGCCTTGTTCATCCAGCAAGTGAAACGTTCTCATGGCGATTTCCCTTCTCGAAGAGCCGAGCGGCCCGCAAGAGGTTGTGGCCGTACTTCGCCAACAGGCTGTACGTCATGCGCTCCCCGCCCGCTCGATTGCCACAGAACAGGAAGGGTGTGCGATACCTGGTTGAGAACGCCGCGATAGTTTCCACCACAGCGTTCGCCTTCATTTGTGAACGATACCGTCCGGCCAGGATGTCCGAAAACGGGGCCTCGACCACAACCGCGAAGTAATCCAGCGCCCGTGCCCGGCATAGCTCCCGCTCGAAGCGTTCCCGCCCGACGCAAAGACACGCGATGAGGTCGTCCAGCGATTTTCGCTCGATGGCAACCCGATCCTCGAATCCGGCAAGGGAGTAATCGCCGGTCGACAAGGTGCCCCGTTCGGTTTGCACGTCGTAGGTGGCGAAGGTGTAGGGTGCCTGTTCCCTGGAGTCAACGATCACGATCATGGGTTTCCTTTTTTGTTTCCATCTTCGGAAGTTTCCAAACCCAAAAGTTTCCAGTTTCCACCCCTTATAGGGGGTGGTGGAAACTTACGGGTGAGTTTCCAAAAAGTTTCCAAAAAGTTTCCATTGGCTGTTCGCGTAATTCCTTTCCTGGAGCGGGTTTACGGGTTTTGCCGTGTGTTCGAGTTTCCAAAAGTTTCCAAGCAGGAAACTTTGGCCGAGTTTCCATGAAAGTTTCCATTTTTTCACCCTTCCAAGGCAGTGAATCCCAACTGTGTCAGCTTGTTTTTTTCCGTCAACCAATGGTCCCTGATGGCTGCCGCTCGAACCTTGGAAACCTGTCCCTTGCTGACTTTCAGCAAGTCGGCAACGTCGGTCTGGCACATGCCTTCGTCCAGGCTCTTCAGGATCTGCACCTTAGTCGCCTGCTGTGCCGACTTCCAGGTCCATTCCTTGACGTCCCCGATGGTGTTCATAAGCTGGAATTCGGTGTCAGCAATTAGGGGTAAGTGTTCGGTTGGGATTCGGGACTTCGTGAAGCTGGCGATGAACCTTGCGCCCTGCTCTGCCAGATAGTCGTGGGGCTTCTTCAGGGATATACACACATCAGCATGGTCTTCCCGGCCTGATGTGCCGCGTTGCTGTCCGGTCTTGCCCTCGTGGTGAACGAGTATGCTCGTGATTCCGGCAAATCGAAGCTGGAGCAGCCAAGCGCCTATGGGATCCCAAGCTTCTTTTGAATTTTCATCGATGCCGCCGGTCAGGCTGGCCAAGTTGTCGCAAACCCATAACTTGACGTCGAGGTCCAGTAGGGTCTTTTTGAAGCCGTCGCGCCACTTCTCATCGAGCAAGTTTGCCTTGGGAAGTCCGAGAGAGTGCGCGTGGGCATCGCTGTAAACGTAGAGCCTGGATTCCCTCCCGGACATTCCAAGGTCCAGGATTCGCCGTTGCACGTCCACAGTGGCCATTTCGCCGTCGAGGTACAGGCAGTTGACGGGGTCGCCCGGCGTCCACGGCCCGAACGGTTGCCCCTTTGTGACGGCATCGAGCACGCCAAGGACGAAGCCCGACTTGCCCACACCACGCCAGCCGACGATGAAGATGATGGACTGCTCGTTGAGCCAAGGATGCAGGTAGGATTTTTTTTCGGGGAGTTGGAGCGAGACAAAATGATCGGCGTCAAGAATAGCATCCTGGAAGCAAACCGGGTCCGGTTGTTCGGGTGTGCCTTCCTGTTTGGGCGGGGTCTTGCCGTTTCCCCGCTCTCGCTGCAAAAGTCCAAGCAGGTCGCCGGTAGTGAATTCGCGGTTTTCGTCCGGACAGCGTGCCGTGTCACTGCTCACCGTCAGGGTTGCTCTGTTGCATGAAGGACAGATGAATCTTCCGCCAGATCTCAAGTTCCCCGGCCATGCCGCCAAGAGGGTGTCTGTGATCGTCATCGGCTCCCCCCCGTCGCCCGCCTGAGTTCAGCGAGTTCGTCCCGGATTTCGGCCATGCTGGATTCAATCGTCGCCCGGATTGCTTCGTTGAGGGTCGAAATCACCATGCCCAAGAACATAAGCTGCCGGGCTGACAAACACTCCAGCCCCTTGGCGAAGCTTTGACGGAGTTCGTCGGGGTTCATCGCCGGTCCAGTCTGCCGACCAGCCAGTCGACAAATTCTTCGCGCCGGTAGCCGATTTTGCGACCGAGCCGCACTGTCCCGGACGGGCCTCGACCACGGCAGTCCAGATTTGCAAGCGTTCCGGCGGCCAGCAGTCCCCCGGTGAGTTTTGCCGCCGTCCGTCGTGTGAAGACGGGAGGGAGCGCGTCCAGCAAGGTTTCTTTCAAATCTTTTTCAGCCATTGGTGGTTTCCTTTCGTCCATAAAAAAAGCCACAGGTCAAAGTTCCAACCTGTGGCCATTATCAAGAGTGCGTTCAGGTTTGTCCCGACACGAAAATTTTATGTCGGTTTTGGGTTTCCGGCAGCCTTCAGCAGTTCGATTCCGTACTTCCTAAAGCCGATTCGCAAGAGAATTTTTTGCAGAAGCTTATATTTGAAGTCCTCTCGCTCCTTGCTCATGCGAAAATAGTAAAGGTCCAGGTCTCCCAAGTCTTCACGCGCGATTGCCTGGAAGCCCTTCTTGTTGGCGTCATAGCGTTTCAAAACAGCGTCGCGCCAGCGATAGGAAGTTTTGTCCTCACCGGCGACCACATAATCTTTGAGTCCGATTTCCTTGATTGCGGAATAGAGCGCCTCGATTTCATCTAGCGCCATAGGAATCACGTGCTGACGCAAAACCTGCAATTCTTGCCACTTCGTCCCCCGCTTTTCATCGAACAATGCCAAAACCAAAAGCCCCAGGTCATAGGTAAGCGCGTGGTCCCCGGTCTTTAGTTCATCGGGCAGAGAGAGCAACCCCGCCCGTTCCGCGTCGAGCAACGCAAGCATTCCAAGGATTTTTTCGGTCTTCGGTCGCGCCACGAGTTCGGGCAGTGATTCGTTTTTTTTCGGCATGTGCGTCTCCCTTTGCGCTCCCTATGAGGTCCAGGGAAACCGGGTAGGGATTCCCGGCTTTCGGTCGAGGTAGCTAATCCCGACCTATCCCTGGAAACTGATTATGCGTTCCCCGGTGCCTGAAACGGCAACACCTTCCCTTCCTCCGGTGCGGTCCCAAGCATGGCAAGTGCCTTCGCCTTCGCCGCCTCGTTGCCGTGAACGTACCGCATCGCCATTTGCACGGTACGCCAGCCCATAACGTCCATCAGGTCACGCGGTCCCAACCGCTGGGCAAGCCGGGTTGCCACGCTGTGCCGGATGGAATGAAAGACGAGCCGGTCGCGCTTCCCCCGGCCCTCATTCAATCCCAGGTCGTCCACAACGTACTGGAAAGGATAAGGTGCCTGTTGGTACTCGGAGCCGTCTTCCTTGATGAACACGGGCGCATCAGCGGGTCCGGCGGTCATGGTATCGAGGAGTCCCGCCAAGGGCTCGGTTATCGGAATGGTGCGGGAATCGCGGTTTTTGGTGTCTGCAAAGACGATGCAGCCGCGTGCATGGTCAATGCTCCCCCAGGTCAAATGGAACGCTTCCGATGCCCTACAGCCGGTCAGGAAGGCAAATCGGGTGATTCTCCATGCGTGGATGTCCCGGCGGGACAGTTCGTCCATGATGGCCGCTTCCTCCTTGTGGGAGATAACCCTCAAACGCCGGTTGTTGCCGGGTCCGGTAACCCCGATCCGTTTTCCCGAAGGCGGGGGGTCGGACACCATGCGCCGGTCGTAGGCGTGCCGGAGAATTCGGCGAAGGGTGCCGGTGATGTATTCCTTCGAGCGTTGGGACAACCCCGCCGTCGAGAGCACCTTTACCAGTTCATCCCATTGCTTGAGAGCGATGGACTTGAGCGGCATCTTGCCAAGCAGGGGGGAAATCCACATGCGGAAATGCTGCTCTTCCCGGCCCCAAGAGCCGGGCTTCTTCGACCTTTGAGCGGCAGGGAAGTATGTTTCAGTCCAGTATTGCGAAAGGGTCTTTTCTGCTTGAGCCTTGGCCTTGAGCGCGGCCTGTTCGGCTTTGCGCTTCGCCTTGGCTTCGGCCCTCTGTTCTCGTAGGGTAGTCGGCCCGGTTCCTTCCCGGCGATTGCGTTTCAGTTCTATGAGACGAGAAACAGCGTGTTCCTCCAGACTGATATCTCGATCCCGCTTAAGTTTCCATTCGGATTCCCATCCGAGAGCCTCCTCGACGTCCTTGCCGTCGAGTTTGAGCCTCACGAAATAGTAACGATCCGGCCTTGCTCCGTACTTCCGCGTAGGGTGTTCCCGATACCTGATGCCCCGGTGTTTCGTCTTGATGTATTGAGACATATCTGCCTCCAAAAAGTTGCCCCGCTTTTGCCCCGCTTTTTTGTCTGAAACGGGGTGAATTTGCGTGATGCTCAGTGAAGACAGGATATCCGAAAGATTGGGTATAGTCAACAGGTTTCGTTATGCTAAGTGATGGTCGGTGAAGGCTATGGAGTCGGACTTAAAATCCCTTGGCGCTTGTCGCCGTGCGGGTTCGAGCCCCGCCCCGGGCACCAGTTTACAGACTGCACAGCTTTTATATGGTGAAGAAAGTCGATTTTGCCCCCTAATGTCCCCACTTTCAGAGCGAACAGCATTTCCAGCCTCCAGACACGAGGGTTGAGTGTCAAGCACCCTCTCCTTGCAGGCCATGCAAGTCCGAACTCCATCTGCAGCCTTACAGGATACGAGGACCCCAATTTTTCAACAGGAAGCTCGGCTGATTGACTCTTTCGTGATGTCGAAGACCGGATGAGGTCGATGTTTCGATTTTACCGGGTTTTCTCTAACATTTTGATGAGACTGCCGATCGCGGAGCAGGTGACCGGAAATGCGTGCCCGCATCGTGAACAGTCCTTAAGAGTTGCGCGACATCCCGATATCTTCCGGCACTGAAACCGGACAGAACCCACATGAACTCAATGCACTTCATCGACCGGGAATCGGTGGCCGGGAGGATCACGGGACTGTTGCCGCCATCGCGCATGAACGTGCCCGCGCCACGTGCACGTCGCAGCCCGCTCACCATCGGTGGAGGGTGCCACGGACGCAGATGCGGAGAAGCAAGTTGTTGTTTCTCACGAAATCCCGAGATAACCTTCATGAACCTGCGAATCCCGGATCGCTCTCACCCGTGGTGCCCCGCGCCGCCGACCGATCACGCGTCATTTGCGCGTTGCACTCCCAGTGTTCCCCCTAAGCCCTGCGAATCAGGGCGCCGTGCAATCGCGACGTCCTCCGGGAAAGAGTAGTGGCCCTCAATCGTGCGATCCAGGAGCTCCAGCTGCCGGCTCAACTCGGCATGACGGTGCGGCGGCAGGGTGTGCACCAGGTTTTCCAGCATTGAACGCATCCGCCGCATGATTTGGACGCTGCCCGCTCCGCAGTGACGTATTTCGATGCAGCTGAGGTGCACGTAGTCTTCCCAGTTCGGCGTACGGAAAATGAGCCTCGGCCGCCCGTGGGCGTCGCAGAGCCGCTCCCCGCCCAAATGCCGCATTCCGACGCGCCTGAGCAGACGGTGAAGCTGGTCGATGGCGAGCACAGCCGTCGTCGGATCGTTGATGGCCGGTGACAGCGCTTTGATCGCAATATCGACCAGAATGCGGAACGCAAAGGTCGGGTCCTGCTCGATCGTGCGTTCGGAGCCGAGTGCAACCGCCCCGGCCAGATGACGCTCATCGATGGCGCGAGCACCGTCAAACAATTGAAACAGCGGTTCGTCCTTAGCCACGAAGTCTCCTATCTGCGGGACGAACTCGATGATTCCGTCGGCCGTCCGCGCCTGCTCGACCAATCCTGCCAGATTGACGGCAAGCACAATGCCCGAGGCGCCCTCGTTGGCAACGGTCCGACAAGGAGCCGTGGGCATGTGGGGTGGCTCGACAGCGCCCGCCTGCACGGTAGGCTCCGGGTAAACCACATCGATGACCGCCAGCCCGGCCTCTCCCACGCGGCGCACGAGGCTGACAGGGCGCAGAAATCGCGCCGCGTAGTCGATCAGGTAAAGGAAAACCACCATCGATACCACCCCCAAAAACGCCGCAATGAAGATGTTGAACTGGTGGACGATCTGGCCGCCCATTCTGAACAAAACCCTCAAGCTGAACATCAGGGTGAAGATGAAGTAACTGACGGTGAACCGGATCGTATTGTCCCGCAGCAACGTTGTGGCAATGATCCGAGGCGTGTACTGTCCTCCCGCGACTTGAATCGCCACGAGCAGCGAGCCGAATGTGAAGACGACGAAAGACAGATTCAACGTGACGATCGTTTCGAGCAGCGAGCGCGCTCCAACCATCGTTACGCCCATGAACGCGGCCGACTCATCGATTCGGCCTGTTCGCAGGAGCCACCCGCCGATTCCGTATGTTATGCGGCTGGTCACCCAGAAAGCCAGCAAAGCGAAAAAGGGCATGATCCACAATGACGATCGGATGTAACTCCTGATGAGGTACCGTCGATTCCAGTCCATTCGACCGTTCTCCTTGATGCCGGATGTCACGTGCATACCCGGCGTCATCCCGGTTTCCCGCGCCGATCAACCTGCAGGCCCACGCCCGTTGCAGGAACCTTCCGCAAACCGTCTGCATGCATGGAACGTGGAGACCGTTCTCTTCATGGCTGCCTCCGGCAGGCTTCAAACGCTCACGGTCCGGTCGCAAATGCGCCGCGGGTTTTGTTTCGAAGCCCGTTCGAGCAGCCGATTTCACTCTCCCGCACAGTGGACGGAGAGGCATGACGGCACCACCCCGGGATCACTTCCCGCACCGGAAATCGTCCGGCGACGGCGGCCCGCCCGAGGACGGACTCCTGTGTCCCTGCTGCCGGCACCACTCGACGGCTCGTTTCTTGTCGTGCACGTAAGGAATGATGAAATTGGGCCGGGGTTCAGTCGGTAAAGCCGCCCGGCGGCGGGTGAAAGACTTGTCCCGGCTTGAAAGCCGGATCGGCCGTTCCGGCTCGGTTTGATATTATGAAAGGACAAGGGTCAAAATGCAACCGGCTCCGACACCGGGTCCGGCACCGGATTGAAAAGTATTTCGGCGGGGGGAAAGAGGCGGATGCCGTTGAGCGTTGCTGAAACCGGGTTTCGAAATCCCCCGGCGTTCGTCGCCGTGCGGGTTCGAGCCCTGACGGGGGCAGGTGCAGAGGCTCCGCCCGGCCGTCCGCGCCCCGCCCCAGGTCAGCTCACGAGGCCGGCATCCGGTTCAGGATGGAACGGAAGCAGTACGGGTCGGCGTGAAATCGTCCGGTTTCCGAATAGGACATGGCGGAGCAACCGCCCCGGCACTCTTCGCCCACCTCGCAGCCCAGGCAATTCCCGCTCAGGTCTCCTTTGCCGAACCGCCGCGTGTGAGCGAACGCGTCCGAGCGGAACCAAATCTCCCAGAAATCGTTTGCGCGCAGATTCCCTTCAACCAGATGGTCGGGCCAGGACAGGCAGCCCTTCACGCTCCCGTCGCTCATGATGCCGCACGTCGTGATCCCCGCGCTGCAGCCTTTCCACCGCGGCCCCGGGACGTCGAGCTCGGAGAAATATCCGACTCCATCCGCGGGAAAAATCGTCAATCCCCGCTCCGCCGCAATCGGGTGCCAATGCTTGACGAATCTCCCCAATTCGAGATAATCCGTGTCGCCGAGCAGGAGTTGCCGGCTGTCCCGCATGCGCCCGAAACCAAATACCGGCTGCAACTGCCACCGTTTCACGCCCATGCCCTGCAAGAGCTCCAGCATGCCCGACAGCTCCCGGACACTGAGTGCATTCACCGTGGTGATGACCGTGATTTGAAATCCCGCTTCCAGGGACCGTTCAATGCCTTTCATGACGCGACCGTGCAATCCGGGCACGCCGCGGATGAAATCGTGCGTATCCGAAAGTCCGTCCATGCTGACCGCCATGGCCGTTATGCCCGAATCCTGCATTCGTTTCAGCATTTCGTCCGTAATGAGGGTGCCGTTCGTGACCACCCCGACGTGAATTCCCAACTCGCGCAGACGCCTGGCAATGGCCTCCCAGTGAGGGCTCAGAAGCGGCTCGCCGCCGGTGAACACCACTTCCAGCACCAGCAAGGGAGGAAGCTGGTCGCAAATCGCCAGGGCCTCGTCCAGGGTCAATTCGTTGGAGCGTTGTTCGCCCGCGGATGAAGCGCAGTGCCTGCAGCGCAGATTGCATGCCAATGTCAGTTCCCAGCCCACGAGCACCGGAAAGCTTTCGAACTTGTTCGACATGATCGTCTCCCGGGAAACGCCCGGGGCCCAAAACCATGCCCCGGGCATTCCGTCATTTGCTCGCTTTCTTCTGTGCCCGCATGAAATTCTGAACGGCAATATAGTCGCCGGCCCTTACCGTGACTTCACGACCGCTCGCGATATCATCGGCAAAGTTCTTGATCGCTCCGGCAATTTCGGCGGGCGGCTCCTTGCCTTTGACCATAAAGGCCTTGGTGTGCGTCTGTATGACCTTGGCGAGCTCGGCCTGCTGAGCCTTGGAAAACACCTCCCGCAGCTCGCTGAGGTCCAGAATCGGCGGCTGCAGATACATGACCCAGTGTTTCCTGTCCAGGATTTCCTCCCAAAACTGGTAACGAAGCGCAGTCAATTCGCGTGCGTTTGCCATAGGCTTCTCCCCTTTTCATGAGTCTGTGGTCAGGTTGTCGGTTTCAGGCCAATAAGGATCGGTCGCGGCAATCGCACCCTGCCGCGAATCCGACCCGACTGCTCACCACTGAACGTCTTGAGGCTCGACACGGTTCGGGAGACAACCGGATTGTCATCGAACGCGCACGGCTCCGTCTCGTAATGGTCCCCCCGACGATAGCCTGTTGAGATTTCAACGTGACATGGATCAGTTACGGATAGAGCAAACACACTCAAATTCGAGAAACCGGATGAACACCCATTTTGAACGAATATGACCCGAATCCGTGAAGACTTTTACTGGAAAATCAGCGCCTCGATCGTCCGCGATTTCCGATCGAGCAGGCGCATCGGACATCACGAGCTCCCTACAAGGTCCCTCATCCTGATGGACTTCGGTTTCAATTACTCCCCACTGGAAAAGGATAAGCCGCCGGATAAGGATGCTGTCGAAAGCAGCTGCAAGGACGCCACCGATCGATGCTCACTGAACGCATGATTCTTGAAATTCACCTGAGTCTTTAATTATTTTGGGATCTTAGGGCTTATTGCGATATTTAAGATATTCATTGCCGAAATGAGCCCTATGGACTCAGGCGATGCAATAAGCTATCAAAACGGTCAAATTTCGTCAACAAAAATTGTCTCATACAAGAATTGTCTCATGTGAACATGCGTTTGAGGTTTCAGTATTGACGGGAGGGCATGAAGTCAGTTCCGGGAACCTGTTTTCATGCCTTGTGGGTGACGCAGGGGCCATGGGCAGTTGCGTTCCAGCCGGCAATATCGGCGGGCGGGCAGAAAGCCCCCCCTGCCGCCGAGCAACACACCTCTGCGAAGCGCTTTAAGACAGTCTGGTCGCTGCCGACCGGAGCACCCCTGCGAGGAGCGTCAAAAATGGCCAGGTCGCTCGTTCCCGTGGGTTCGCCGTTTTCGGTTCGAATGCGACTCCGTCGTTCCGGTTCGCCATGCGGCCGCTTCCCCGCGCCTGACGGCAGGGTGTTCCACAACGGTCGCAACCGGCCGCCGTGACCTTTCTCTTGCCTTTTCCGGGAGGATATTACATGATCGGTGAGGCTTCATCGGTGTGCCTCAAGGGTTTTCCGGCGTGAACCCGGAATCGGGATGCGTTCCGTGATTCCCTGGTGGTCGAATGGTGAAGCGTTGCTCGGAACGACGGAAAGGCTGCATCCGGCCGTACAAAGTGAAGACGCGAACCCCCCGGCCGGGAGCGGCCATGTGTTTTTTTTGACCCTGCAGTCCGGAATTCAACACGAATGAACGCGCGAGAAAACCGGTGCGGTGGATCGCCACGCACAATCGTCGTTTCCAGAGCCTTGTGCGTATAAAGGCCGCCGGCAAGCGTGCCCTTTTTCCGCCGGAATTCCGGCAGCGGGACGTTGCCGGGCTTTCGCGCGATCGTACAACATGTCAGGCGGGGGTTGAGGTTATCAGCACATGCATGAAGTGAATCTCTTGTCGAACATCGGGCTTGCCATTGTCGTCGCAACCGGCTTTGCGCTTCTTGCCAGGGCTTTCAAGCAGCCGCTGCTTCTGGCCTACCTGGCGGCCGGGATCGTGCTCGGTCCGAAGATCGGTTTCGGACTGATCGAGGATGAGGCCAGCATCACTCTCATCTCCGAAATCGGGCTTATTTTGCTTCTCTTCATCATAGGCCTCGAGATCGACCTGAAGAAGCTTCTTTCGGCCGGGCGGACTCTCATCATTTCGGGGGTCTCCCAATTCCTGATCTGCACGGCGCTTGGAATCGGCTTTTTTGTCCTTCTCGGCTTCCAACTCGGGGGAGGGAGGTTCGACGCGCTGTATCTTGCGGTCGCCATGGCCTTGAGCAGCACCATGATCGTCGTGAAGATCCTTTACGACAAGTTCGAGCTCACCACTTTGCCCGGCCGGATCACTCTCGGGATACTCGTCTTTCAGGACATCTGGGCCATACTGTTCCTCTCTCTCCAGCCGAATCTCCTGAGCCCCGGAGTGTCGACCATTCTGCTTTCATTCGTGAAGGGCGCCGGACTCGTGCTGTTCAGCCTTTCGGTGAGCAGGTATCTTCTGGCGCACGTGTTCTCGTTCATCGCGAAGATCCCGGAGCTGCTGCTCATTACGGCCGTGGCCTGGTGCTTTCTCATCAGCGGCATTGCGGACGAGGTGGGGCTTTCGAAGGAAATGGGAGCCCTGGTGGCCGGAGTGAGCCTCTCGACATTTCCTTACAACATCGATGTGATTGCCAAGGTCATCAACATCAGGGACTTTTTCGTGACGCTCTTCTTTGTCGGGCTGGGGCTCCAGATCCCCGTTCCAACGGTCTCGCTGCTTGCCTATGCGGCCGTCGCCTCCACGTTTCTCGTCCTCACCCGATTCCTTTCCATTTTTCCCGTTCTCCATTCCATGAAGAACGGCCTGAGGGCGAGTCTCATCCCCTCCATCAATCTTTCTCAGATGAGCGAGTTTTCCCTGGTCATCGCGTCCCTCGGGCTCGGGTTCA
>Ga0208462_1001588_pt1 | contig 14736 bp, 11 predicted proteins | sample AD_SCU001_MetaG_FD_184452 | JGI IMG/M metagenome (GOLD analysis project Ga0208462, IMG submission 184452) | Active sludge microbial communities of municipal wastewater-treating anaerobic digesters from China - AD_SCU001_MetaG (SPAdes) (version 2) | ecosystem: Engineered > Bioreactor > Anaerobic...
CCTGCAATACAGCCCTTTTCCAGGCAGGTCATGGGACAGAGGACCCCCTTCTGCTCCACCCGTTCCTTGACCCGCTGCCTCTCCGACAGCCAGTCTGAATACGACAAGGGATCTAACCCATTTTCGCGAATTGGGTGATAGAGATTGAAGTTGAGCAGGTAAGACCCTGTTTCGATACAGAGATCTATGATATGATCGATGCACTTCAGGTTCTGTTTGTTGGCAGTAAATGAGATGCTGTGGCGAATGTTGTTCTCGTCCAGTAGCCGCAGCGCTCTCACCGCTTTCTCGTAACTTCCTTCACCACGGATAAAGTCGTGAACGCGATTGTCTCCGTCGATGCTGATCTGAATTCCGTCATTTCTTCGGAACAGACCAATGTATTGCGGGACAAGGATCCCGTTCGAACTCAGGGCAACATATCCGTTCAAACCTCGTACAATGCTGCAGACTTCCCCAAACTGCGGATGCAGAAGAGGCTCCCCGCCACTCAAAATGATCGTACTCTGCGGAAGAGGAAGATCTGCCTGCAGGAAGTCGGTACTTACCTCTCTTATCATCTCCAGCGGCATCGAGGTATTTCCTTTGTTCAGGTAGCAATGCCTGCACGCCAGCTGACAGTAATCAACGACATGGAGGTCAAGGAAGTTCGCAGGCATTCATACCACTATCCTGTTCGGCACATTTTCTTTCCATTGCAATATCGTGTCCCACGGGATTTCGTAATACTTAAATTGATATTTTTAATTATGTTTGCGATTATTTTGAAATTACTTAACATTTTCCCTTTGAGATTACGTTCCGGGCCCATCATATTCTGTGCACCTCCGGTTTGATGGCCCCCTACTCCAGCGCACAACGCTCTGCCCCTCTCATCAACCCCCACCCTGCTCCCGGGGGGGCAGGCATGGCGATATGCGGGGGTTCGTTACGCGACTGGTCAGAGGGCGGGAGCGTGAGCACCGTGAGGTGAGAAGAACCGGTAGTGCTCCAGCAGAGAACTGATAATCGATCTCGGCGGATTCGACCGAAAATTTCCATTATCGGGCCCCGATAAAGCCCTATTCCGGCTGTCGTTCATCCCTGACGAGATTGGTGCCGGACCCGGCCTGTCCCCGAGTTCGACCTTTTCTCGCAAGCATGTCCTCATGCTGTGGACCGTGGTGGCTATCGCCATGGGGGTGGGGTTGACGGGGAGGGGTCTTCCCCTCCCCTGTCTCCAACGCGTAAAGATTCGTGCCTGTCATCAACCCCACCCCACCCGCGCTTCGCGATCCTCCCCCGCCCCTCAAGGGGCGGGGGCAGTCATGGCGATACCCAAGGGAAAGCCGTGCCCCGGATTGCATGCAAGCGGGAACACCAGGATGGGATCTCAGATGACCAGTTGTTTCGTAGGGCACTACCGGGCTTCGAGCAGGAGCATGAGAAAATACGAAGTGTTTTCGAGTTGCGATGGACGGAACGTCCGAAGCAGGAGCACCGTCAGATGCGCAGCCCGGTGAACCGTCGTGCCCGGGAATTGCTATTCTCCGGGAGCAGGCGGGACGGGGTTCAACAAATCCGGTTTTTCTCGTATCGGCTGGTTCCCGGGGCACTGCCCGGCATGACGGAGGAGCCGGGGTCGGTCGGGCGGCGAAAAATCGGGCCGGTGGCGCTGTCGGGGAAATTCATGTTACTAATTGTTAGTATTATGTTACTTAATCTTAATAATAGGAAATTATATAATACTCCTCGCCGTATATCTGCCTGGCGGGCGGTGGCGGGGTCGCCGGTGCCCCGGCCCGGGCCACAGAACGGCCATGGCCACCTCACCGGGCTCCCGGAGCTCATCTCCGCCGCCTGCCGAACTGCCCTGCCGGTGGCGGGGCGGCGGTGATTGACCATGAAGAAAAGCATCACCCACAATGAAGGCAAGATCGTGCTGGACACCGACCGTGACGCCTGCATCTACTACGCACCGCGGGGCAGCCCCGACGGGGCATATGTGCGCGGAAAAGACCTCTACGTGCATGTAGAGGGCGGTGTGCCCGATGTCTACTACATCCACTCCTGGTCGATGGATCCCGGCGAGGACGAACTGCTCCATCCGGTCTCCATCGTCTCTGCCGAGGAATTCCTGGAGATACGGGGGCTCATGCTCACCGCATACCCGGAGCAGAAAGGGAGCCTGGCGTTGCGGTCGTACGGCTACGGCATCGCGGAAGAGTTCTGAGAACCCGGCCCCGGGCGGGGGCGGCGCGCCCTCGCCGGGTCAAATCCACTACTAAATAGTAATTATTTAACACCTCTTACGCCCTATTCTCATATATGTCATACCAGGCGCAGAGGAACGTCCTCCCGTTCACCGCCATCGTCGGCCAGGAGACGATGAAACGCGCACTCATCCTCAATGCCATCAACCCGGGAATCGGCGGCGTACTCGTCCGCGGCGAGAAAGGGACGGCCAAGTCCACCGCGGTCAGGGCGCTTGCCGGCGTGCTCCCCGAGATCGACGTGGTCCGGGGCTGCCCATACAGTTGCGATCCTGCCGGCGACGGAGGCATCTGCAGCGCCTGTGCTGGGAAGAAGGCCTGCGGAGAGGACCTGGATGTGGAACGCCGGCGAGTCCGCGTTGTCGACCTCCCGCTCGGGGCGACCGAAGATCGGGTGGTGGGCACCGTCGACGTGGAGCGGGCGATCCGTGAGGGGACGGTGACGATCGATCCCGGTATCCTTGCCGCGGTCAACCGCGGTATCCTCTACATCGACGAGGTCAACCTGCTGGACGACCACGTGGCCGACGTCCTCCTCGATGCTGCTGCTATGGGCGTCAACGTGGTGGAGCGCGAAGGCGTATCCTTTTCCCATCCTGCCAGGTTCATCCTGGTCGGCACCATGAACCCTGAGGAGGGAGAACTGCGGCCGCAACTGCTGGACCGGTTCGGGCTCCAGGTGACCGTGGAGGGGATCGTGGACCCCGCTGAGCGTGTGGCGATCGTCAGGGCCGCCGAGGCGTTCGAGCGCGATCCCGGCGAGTGCCGGCAGGCATACGACGCGGAGCAGGAGGAACTGCGCGAGAAGATCGTCGATGCGCGGGCGCTGCTGCCGTCGGTCACGGCTGACGATGCCCTCCTGCATGCGGTGGCGGAGGCATGCATCAGGCTCGGGGTCAGGACCCACCGCGCCGATATCGCCGTCGTCCGCACGGCCAAGACGATCGCCGCGCTTGATGGGCGGACCGCAGTCACCCGCGACGACGTCCGGGAGGCCATGGAACTCGCGCTCCCGCACCGGATGCGCCGGAAACCGTTCGAGGAGCCGAAGATCGACCCGGAGCAGCTCGACGAAGCACTGAAGAACGCCGGGAAGGGGCACGACCACTCTCCCTGGGATGGCGGGGGCGGCACGGCCGGCGATGAGCGCCCCGCCGGGAGCGGCGGAGAGCCGCCCCCCTCCGACGGGGGTGCCGCACATGAAACCGTTTTCCCGGTCGGGAACCCGGTCGACGTCAGGAAGATGAGCCTGCCGGAGCGGCGAGACACCCGGGAGCGGCAGAGAGCCTCCGGCAGGCGGCTTGAGACCTTCTCGGCGGGAAATGCAGGAAGATACGTCTCTGCGCGGTATCCGACCGGCACCGGCGACGTCGCGCTCGATGCCACGCTCAGGGCAGCCGCCCCGCACCAGGCAGTGCGCGACAGGAAGGGGATGGCGGTCGCCGTCCAGAAAGAGGATATCCGCGAGCGGGTCCGGGTGGGGAAGGTCTCTGTCGCGTGTGTCTTCGTGGTCGACGCCAGCGGTTCGATGGGAGCCACAAAGCGGATGGAGTCGGCCAAGGGCGCGGTCCTCTCGATGCTGGCGGACTCCTACCGGCACCGCGACCGCGTCGGCCTTGTGGCGTTCCGGGGAAACAGCGCCGATCTCCTCCTCCCGCTCTGCTCGAGCGTCGATCTCGCACAGAAGCGGCTGGAGGACCTCCCCACCGGCGGGAAGACGCCGCTAGGTGCCGGCCTGATGAAAGGCATGGAGGTTCTCCAGCAGGAACAACGGAAGAACGGCGAGGTCATCCCGATGATGGTCGTCCTCTCCGACGGACGGGCGAACGTCCCTATATCCGGTGACGTCCGCCCCGAGGTTCTCGGCATCGCCGGGAAGATCCGGGCGCAGGGCATCAGGACGGTGGTCATCGATACCGAGGAGACCGGGGACTCTTTTATAGCGTTCCGGCTCGGCTACTGCCGGGCTATCGCAGAGCATACCGGCGGCGGCTACTACCCGATCGCCGACCTCTCCGCCGGGCTCCTGCACGATATCACGGCAGCCGAGCGGGATGCGATGGTGCATCCCGCCTGAAAGCCGTTCACCGGCAGAACGGCCGGAGTTTCTCGATCAGGCGGTCCACCTGCCTGACCGCCGTCCCGATATACGCGTCCGGGTCGAGGAGCCCGTCAAGTTCGTCGCGGGTGACGAACACCGTGACTTCCGGCCGCTCGCTGAGTACCTGGGCAAGGTCCCGGTCGAGAGCAAGGGCCTGCATGCTCGCCGTCCGCATCACCTCGTGGGCCTCCTGCCGGCTCATGCCCCGCTTCGTCAGTTCGATCATCACCGACTCGGCCAGATTCACGCCCCGGAGCATCATCAGGTTCTTGCGTATCCTTGCCCTGTCAAACTCAAGCCCCTCCACCACGTCGGTCATCACCTTCAGGATATGGTCGGCGAGCACCGACGCCTCGGGGAAGATCACCCGCTCCGGGGAGGAGTTCGTCAGGTCGCGCTCGTCCCAGAGAACATTGTTCTGCAGGGCCGGCTCGACCGCGGACCGAACAATGCGGGAGAGGCCGCAGACCTGCTCGCTCTTGATGGGATTTCGCTTGTGGGGCATGGTGCTCGAGCCCACCTGCTTCTTCCCGAACGCCTCCGCGAGTTCCCCGATCTCGGAGCGCTGCATCAGCCGAATCTCGAGCCCGATCTTGTCGAGCGTTGTCGCGACGTTTGCGAGGAACATAAAGTATTCCGCGTAGCGGTCCCGCGAGACGAGCTGGTTTGAGACATCAACGGGCTGGATCCCGAGGAACTCCATCATCGTCTCCTGGACATCGATACCGATATCACCGAGCGCCGCCTGAGTCCCCACTGCTCCCGTGAGTTGCCCGACGACGACCCGGGGGCGCATCTGGCGGAGTCGCTCGATGTGGCGGGATACTTCGCTTGCCCAGATAGCGAACCGGAGGCCATAGGTAGTGGGGACACCGATCTGCCCATGGGTGCGGCCGGCGCAGACGAGGGTCTTGTTCTCGGCACTCCGGGTGAGGAGGACGCAGAGGAGCTTCCCCAGTTTCTCCTCGATGAGCGCGAGGCTGTCGCGGAGTTGCAGGGCCGTTGCCGTGTCCAGGATATCGTTTGAGGTCGCCCCGTAGTGGATCCACCGGCCGGCATCCCCGCAGACCTCGGTGACGGCCTTGACGACCGCCATCATATCGTGGTTGATCTCGGCCTCGATCTCTTTCGCCCGCTCAAGGCGTGCCTCCGATGCGCAGGCGGCGATAGTCTCCGCGTCCTCGCGGGGGATCATCCCGTGCACCGCTTCGGCCCGGGCCAGCGCCACTTCGGCCATGACGATCGCCCGGAACCGGTTCTCCTCGCTCCAGACGGCACGCATCTCAGGGGTGCCGTACCGGTAGTCGATAGGATGGATTGCCATAGTGGAATACGGTTAGCGTTCCCGCGTAAAAAAGGGGTCGTGACGGCAGAGTGCTCGAGGGCATCTTCTTTTGAGAGGTCTCTCGTGCAGGCGGATCATGATAACCACGCGGTCTTCATGTCTCGCACCTATCGGCCTCGAACTCCGCCTGCCCCTCCGGCCCGTCGTCTATCCCAACACACTGCCCCTCCCGGGGGCCAGGCGGAGTGGAGTTATAAGTATCGCTACCTGGTGAGACAGAGGAGGGGGACTTGCCCCCCTCTCCATCAGCCCATCCCCCAGGGGCGATAGCCACCATGGTCCACTGCATGGGGACAGGCTTGGGAAAGAACCAGATCCGGGCTACCCCTGCACTCCACCTGTGGCACCCAGCACGGCTTCCCACTGGGTATCGCCACGCACTGCCCCGCCCCCTGGGGGGCGGGGGAGGAGCGCGAAGCGCGGGAGGGGTGGGGGTTAGCGGGGAGGAACTACAAGTGTCCCCCAGCGGGAGGAGGGAAGCCCGGTCCCCACCCCTGGCGCGATTAACCGCCACGGTCCACTGCATGGGGACAAGTCCGGGGAAGGACGAGGTCCGGGCATGTCCCCACATCAGAAAGGTCGATCCCGGGGAACAAACCGGATCCGGCACCCGCCCCACCAGGGCAGGGACGAGCATCAAACAGGATCCGGCAGTTAGGAATCTATGCGCGCTCCCCCGGAAAAAGAGAGTGCTGCGGGCAAGAGCTTGCTGCAGAGCATCGTGTGGGTGCTCGTGCTTCGGCAGTTCCCTGTTCATATCCACCTCTTCTTCCTGAAGTAGAGGAGCATCACGGCTGCGATGCCTATCATGAGGATAAGGAGTGAAGGAAATCCAAAGGGCGAGTTCACGATCGGCATATTTGGGAAGTTCATCCCGTAGAACCCGGCGATGAAAGAGAGCGGGATGAAGATGGTCGCGATGATAGTGAGAAACTTCGTGATCTCGGCGAGCCTGTTGCTCTGGTTCGAGGTGTGAAGGTCCATCACCCCGGCCAGCGTGTCCCGGGAGAACTCGGCGATCTCGGCAGCCTGAACGCACCGGTCGTATGCATCACGGAAGTAGGGGACCGTCTCCTTTCTGATGAGAGCCGACTCCCGGCTCGCAAGCGAGCCGAGAACCTCGCGTGCCGGCACGACTGCCCTTCGAATGATCACAAGGTCCTCCTTGAGCGCGTAGATCCGCTTCAGGGCAAGCGGGTCTGCAAACGCCAGGACTTCACCCTGGAGGTCCTCAACCCTGTCATCGACCTGGTCGAGGATAGCAAGGTACACACTCACGATGGCGTCGAGGAGCGTGTAGATGAGGAAATCAGGTCCTGCGCTCCGGAGGGCGCTCTGCTCGTTGTGGAGTTTCTCCCTGACCTTGTCGAAGACATGGAAGGGCTGCTCACGGAACGTTATGACGTAGTTCTCCCCAAAGACCATGCTGACCTGTTCGCTTGCGATGCCGCCCCCCTCGGCCGAGAGCATCCTCACGATGATGGCAAGATAACTCCCGAACTCCTCCATCTTCGGCCGCTGATCCGGGACCGCGATATCCTCCATCGTGAGGGGGTGGATGCCCGCCTGCCCGGCCAGCACCACGAGCTCGTTATGCTCCGGCACCCCGACAACGTCAATCCAGGTGACCGTCTGCCGGCTGATCCATGACCAGGCCTCGGTGAGTTCGATGCACCCCCTCTCCTCAAGGTGGTCTTTGGTATAGTCGATCACCCGGATTGAGAATTTTTCACAGGATTTTTCCGACTGCATTCCATCCCCCGGGCGCAATCACCCCCTCCGCCGCGCACATTCCCCGACGAGCCGTCCGGCAAGGGCCCGCACCGCCACCCGCGCCGGGCTATCCACCGGGATCCCGACGATCGGCGTCCCTGCGAGGTCCGCATCCCCTACGCCCGGGTCTTCCGGGATCCGGGCGATGAGAGGGATATCGCCACCGGCGACGGCATCGTCCCGGTCCCGGTTGACAATAAGGTAGATCCGGTCGCGCGAGAGCTCGAGCGCCTCTGCAAGGTCCCGGATGCGGCCGGCGGTCCGCATACCCCGGGCGCCCGGGTCGCTCGTGATCAGGAGGATATCAGGACTCCTGACGGTTCCCCGGGCGATATGCTCCATTCCGGCCTCGGAGTCCACGACAACAAACCGGTAGCCGCACTCAAGCGTCCCGATGCACTCGGTGAGGAGGGCGTTTGGGAAGCAGTAGCACCCCGACCCTTCAGGGCGCCCCATGACAAGAAGGTCGTAGCCTTCCGCCTCAACAAGCGCCCGGTGAAACCGGTACCTGATATAGCCGGTCCGGTCCATTCCGGGGGGGATGTTCCGGGTGAAGGCCTCCTCCCGCATGCTCCCGAGCGTCTCCGTGACCGCGACCCCCAGGGCCTCGTGGAGGTTTGTGTTCGGATCGGCGTCCACGGCAAGGACCGGCCGCTCACCGGCCGCGACCAGCGCGTCGATTAAGAGCGCCGCTATCGTCGTCTTCCCGGTCCCGCCCTTCCCTGATATGACGACAGTGCAGGGCCGGATCACGGCTCCTCACCCCGGAGGCGATGCGAGAGCGACGCGGCCGCCGCCATGATCTCGACGGCCTCCTGCTCGCCGGCGTTCCGGATTCCGCAGGTCGGCGTGATCAGGGACTGGCGGTCGAAGAGATCGGGGTCGATGGTCTCTGTCGCCCGGACGCGGATATCCCGGAACCGGGTGAAGAGCGAATCCGGAGCCTCGGCCGCAAAGACAGCGTAGTCAGCGGGGACGATTCCCCACGCCACAACGCCTCCGGCCTCCATGTAGCGGGCGACGTCGTCAGCGTAGAGCAGGAACTCCCGGGCGTAGGTCCAGGCGTCGATCGAGACCACAGCAGGCGCAAGTCCGAGGACAAAACCCCAGTCGGTGTTGGCGCAGCAGTGGATTCCAAGCCCCCCGTCGAGGAGACCGGCGATATCCCCAAAGGCGGATGCCGCGACCCCGGGATCCACCGGGACAACCCCTGAGCCGAGCGACGCAAGATAAGGCTCACTGAGCACCACCAGGGTCGCGCGTGCGCCCATCCGCTCCCGCATCACCCCCTCACACCACCGGGCCCGCAGACCCAGGAGTTTCCCGAGCAGGTCGGCGTATTCGGGATCATAGAGGATGGGGCGGCGTGTCTCGTCCACCACCTGCATCCCGAAGGTCACCGGGCCGGTCATCTGGCACTTGACGAGAAGGGCATCCGAGAGGTCGCGGCCCATCATGGCGTGGAACCCCGACCCGTAAGCCCCGCCGACCCCGTAAGGCTCTGCGTTTCCCTCAAGGTAGTCGAGCAAGACCTGCTCCATCGCCCCCGAGGGGTCGGCGCTCCGGTCGACCGTGAGCCTGCCGTCCTGAATAACCCCGCCCGGGAGATGCTCGGCATCGGCAAAGACGATCGTCTCGAGGACGCCCCGGTTCGGCAGGGTGGGGATAAAGGGGATCTCCGGGAATGCCGCGAGCACCGCCCGGCACGCCTCGTCGGGGTCGCGGTGGGGGAGCGCTCCCACGCCGGTCGCGCGGAGTTCCGGGGACGGGGCCGTGCCTGCCACGCCCCTCACCCCTGCCTCGCCCGGCACGCCTCAAGCATCTGCTGCACGTGCGGGAAGAGCGCAAGATCGGTGTGCGGCAAAAAGCAGCTCGATGTGTAGCGGTCCATGAAGGACGGCTCCGCATTCAACTCGATGTAGGTGATCCGGAGAGCAATCCCATCGAGCGCCTTCCGTCGCTCCCGGTTGACGAGGGCGATGTTCGCGCCGGCGATCGCTCCGTTCCCGATGTTTTCTATCCGGCTCAGGGGCACCTCGGGTATCAGCCCGATGGTGATGGCGTTCTCCTTGTTGAGGTAGTTCCCGAACGCCCCCGTGAAGTAGATCCTGTCGATATCCCGGGGCGTAAGGCCCGCCGCGTCGAGGAGCGTCATGCAGGCCCCGTGGATCGCCGCCTTGCTCATGATCAGGTTCCTGATGTCGTTCTCGGTGATGACGATATCTTTCCCGATCGATGTCTCCTCCTTCCAGGCCACTACAAACTCCGGATGGTACCGCCCCTTCCGGACCCGGGGATGGTCGATATCCAGGTTGATCCGTCCCGTCCGGTCGATGACGCAGGCGCGGATCAACTCCGCAAGCAGATCGATCAGGCCGGAACCGCAGATCCCCCGCGGCCGGACATTGTTGATCGTCGAGTAAGACGGCGTGAGCGTCCCGGCATCGATCCGGGCCCGCTCGATCGCACCGGGGTTTGCCCGCATACCAAAGAGCACCTCCCCGCCCTCGAGGGCCGGGCCGGCCGCGCCCGCGCAGGAGAGCATCCAGTCGCTGTTGCCGAGCACTGCCTCGAAGTTTGTGCCGATGTCCACCAGGAGCGAGACCTCCTCGCGGTCCGCCATCCCCGTTGCGAGGATATCGGCGATGGTGTCGCCCCCGATGAAGTTCGAGACCGCCGGGAAGGTGTAGACCCCGGCGTTCCGGTGGGCCGCGATACCGATCCGCCCGGCCGCCGTCGAGAGCATCCGCCGCACGACCGGGATGTAGGGTTCGGCGATCATGTAGGAGGGGTCTATCCCGAGGAGGAGGTGAGTCATCACCGTGTTTCCGGCGATCACCACCTCAAAGATCTCCTCGAGATCGATCCCCGCGGCATCGGAGGCGGATTTCAGGGCTTCGTTGATGCTCTCTGCCGCGAGTTGCTGCAGGCGGGAAAGACCGCTCTTTTGCGAGAAGTTCACCCGGGAAAGGATGTCTTCGCCGCAGGAGATCTGGCGGTTGTAATTTGACGCCGTGGCAAGGATCCGGCCGTCGATGAGGCTCCGGATGTAGACCACGATCGTGGTGGTCCCGAGATCCACGGCCGCCCCGTAGAGCCTTGTCGTGGTGTCGCCTTCGTCAACGTTGAGCAGACGATAGCCTCCGGGCACCAGGGCGACCGTGCCGGTCACGTGCCAGGCACTCCGCCGGAGCGCCTGCGGGAGGTAACAGAGGACCTCGAGCGGCGCGTAGACCCTGTTCGGGGGCGGGCCTCCCCGGCCTTCGATCCCCTCCAGCAGGCGGGCGAGGTCAGGGGCGGTGTCGTCAAGGGACGGCGGCGTGAGGCGGACCTCGTACTTCCGGACGGCGGGATTGAGCGGGACCTCTTCCATGCCCGGAATCTCCACGAGGATCCTCTGCTCCTCTATGAGCGACCCGGCCGGGACCTCCACCCGGATATCCCCGACGACGGTTGCCCGGCAGGCAAGGCACGCCCCGTGTGCGATCTCGTCGTTTGAGAAGAACCTGCGGTAATTATCAACATCGAACGACACAGTGCCGCCTCTGATGAAGACAAGGCACTTCCCGCACTTTCCCTGTCCGCCGCAGACCACGTTCATGGGAAGGCCGGCCGCGAGCGCCGCGTCAAGGATGGTCGTCCCCTGGGGCACGACCGCCTTCCGGTAGCCCGGGAGGAACGTCACGGTCGGCATCAGGCCCTCCACTCCTTCTCCAGGTACCCGGCGAGCTCGGCCGCATCCCGGGGGCCGACCATCACCTTCCAGCCGGTCGCGTCCTCGATCTTCCCGGAGAGGGGGGCGGCGTAGCCGGGGATGACGAGCAGCCTGTGGTCTACCGTCTCCCCGACGCCGAAGTTCCGGAGCGAGTCGGCGACAAGGGTCTCCGTCAGTTTTCCGCCGGCGACGGCCGTCAGGACCGAGAGGCCTTCCGTATCCACGATGAGGAGATAGCAGGGTATCCGTGACGCCTCGAGGTAGCCGAGCAGCGTGAAGTAGGTGAGCGAGAAGTTCACCGTGAGGAGGACCGGGGCATCGCGGCCGGGCTCGTTGACCGGGTAGAGGCCTGGCGTCACCTGGATGGGTTTCTGGGGATCGGTGTAGATGTTCTGCCGCAGGGTGAGCCCCGCCGCGACGGTTGCCGGCGGGAGCGGGGGGACGACGATGACCCCGGCGTACTTCAGGATCCCCGCCGCAAGGGCCGCGTCGGTCTCCCTGAAAGGAGTGGTGTCGAAGTAGATGGGGTAGCCGAGCGCGGGCTCGGTCCGCCCGATGGCGGCCTTCCGGATCCCGGTCGCCATGGCGATATAGTCCTGGAGAGACCGCGGGGCGGGATCGAGCATGAGGTCCACGACCCCGGCGGCCGCGCACTCTGCGGTGAGGGCGGCAAGCCCCGCGGGACTGGCGGCCCGCACCGCGAGCGGGCAGCCGTAGCGCTTCGCGAGGCGGGCGAGGTCCTCCCGGTTCTCTTCGGTTGCGGCGTGGACCAGTGGCCGGTAGTGCCCGGCGACCGCAAGGGCCGCCTCGTGGGCTGCGAGGTCGCCGGCGATCAGCACCAGGGGGAGGGTGCTCCCCCCTCCGGCGAGCGCCACGGCTTCGGCAAACCGGCCGGGAGATCTGCTCTCGTTTCTGACCGCAACCCCGGTCAGGACAAGGTCCATCCCCACCCGGTGGACGACCGTCTCCCGGACCGTCTCCACGATGGAGCGCACCCGCTCTTCCGGCCAGGTGTCGGAGACCTGCACCATGATCCCGGGCGGGTGGGAGAAGGTCTTCTCGTGCCGGAAGAGGACGAACTCCTCCCCGGCGGCAACCGACCGCTCGCCCACGCCGACCCCGACGAGCCGGACCGGCGGCCGGGTCGCTCCGCCGAGGAGGGCCTTCGTTCCGGGATCGAGGTCAGGACAGGCCTCGACCTCCGCCTTCCCGGCGGCGAGTTTCATCGCGAAGGCAAGGCACGTGGGATATCCGCACCTCTTGCAGTTCGTCTTCGGGAGGAGTTTGTAGATATCGAGCGCCTTCATCGCCATGGTTCACACCTCCAGTGCCTCGTGGAGTCTCTTCACGGTCAGGGGATGGCGGACGCAGACGATCGACGCGCCGGCCACGAATGAGGCGTAGGCGGTGTAGAACTCCCAGGCGACCGCTATAGCGTCCTGTTCCGCCGGTGTGGCCTCCCGCACCTCCCGGACCGTGAGGGTATCGGCGGGTGCGCTGATCACCGGCATCGCAAGGTCCGCATCCCCGGCGAGGGCGGCCAGGCGTATCCGCTCCATCACCGAGTAGGAGTACTCGAACCCGTAGCCGAGCGCCCCCGTGTAGGGGTCGATCACGATGCGGTCCCCGGGTATGCCGGTCTCGCGGAGGAGGATGTTCAACTGCTTTGCGAGGTTGATGTCGATGGGCGACTGGGCAATCACCGCATGGTCGTAGGCGAGCGCCGCTGCGGCGACGCTCCGGTAGCGGTCGGCCTCTGCGGTCCCGAGGAGGAGCCGCTCACCCTCTCCGGCTTCCCCGCACCGCCGGAAGACCTCGCTGTCGAGTTCCGGCTCGCTGCTCCCCTCCACGATCAGGGGCCGGGCCGTCGCCGCAAGCACCCGCTCCATCGTCGGGGCGATCTCGCTGAACGCATCGAACCCGCGCTGCTTCGTGCTCGTGAAGTTAAGCCGGATGATATCCGCACCGTAGGTCCGCTCCGCAGCCCGCGCCCACTCGTCGGGGTTGTTCGCGAGGTCGCCCACGTAGTCGCGAACCACCGGTGGCGAGAACTGGGGGTCGTCGCAGACCTCAAGCGCCACGAGGAGCCTGTCCGGCCTGTTCCCGGTGAACGGGAGACCTCGATCGCCCCCGATCACGTAGGAGACCTCCCGGGTCCCCCCTTCGGCCCGGGTAGCACCGAGGCGCACCTCCCGGACCGCCGGTCCCGGTTCACTGCTGTCGGTCATGTTCCCTCCCCCCCTAAATCAACGGCCTCATCGTGAGCGCGGGATGCTCGACGCGTTCGAGGAACGCGACGAGGTCCTCGATCGTCGGTGCCGAGACCTCGTCCGCGATCTTCGCAAAGAGGTCCGGCATCCCCTGTGCGGCAAGTTTCTCCCGCAGCCGGTCGCCGAGTTCCTCTTTTAAGGAGGCCGGCATCCAGACCACCCGCTTAATACCGTTCTCGGCCTGGAGGAACCTCTCGCTCAGGATATAGTTCTTCGATATGCCGATGAACCCCGGCGTCTGCGCGCCGCCCCCGATCGTCCCCGCGAGCGTCGAGAAGGTCATCCCGAGCGGGGTCTCCCCCGTGAAGTCCCGGCTGACGATGAGAATCCCGTTCACCTCCGGCACGATGGCCGCGATGCACTCGAAGCATCCGCAGGCGGTCATCGGGTTCTCGATCATGCTGTAGAGGGAGATCCGGTCGACCTCACCGTGGGATGCCTTCTTCACGAACCGGTTCACCCCCGCAAACTCCCCGGAGACGGCGTCGACCGTCTCCCCCTTCGGGACCGGCTGGTTCGCCCCGGCGGGAGCGATCTCGTGGGCAACCCGGGCGTCGAGCCAGGTGATTGCCCCGCAGAGCGCCGGCCGCTCCGGCGTGATGACGCAGACGTGGTTCGGGGCGAACGTCTGGCAGAGGGTGCAGGAGTAGAAGGTCTCCACGTCCTCGTCCTTCATGCCGGCTATCCGCTCGTCCCGCGCCGTGTAGACCTTCCGCGCCTCCGAAAGCATCTCCTCGACCTTCTGCCTGTCGGTGACCAGCGTCACCTGGACCGCGTCGATGTGGTCCGGAAACTCCGCCTTGAGCTTGTGGGCAAGCAGCGTCCCGATGTCCCGGATCCTGACGCCTTTCGCCACCGCCTCTTTCGAGAGCCTGACCCAGATGAGGTCCCGCTGCGCAACGTGCCAGGACCCCTCGCCGTAGTTGACGAAGGTATGGATCCGCCGCTCAAGCACCGGTTCGTAGTCCGCTCTCATCCTCGCGCCGGCGACGTCCACCAGGATCGCGAGCGGGAGAGCGGAGCCTGCCGGGACGGCGTCGACCTCCGGTCCGACGACGGTGACCATCCCGTCCTTCACCTCCTCGCGGGGCCGCATCCGGAGGAGCTCGAAGGCAGGGGTCCTCCCGCCGCCGAACTCCACGTACATCTCCTCCTTGCGGATGCTCTTCCCCTCGAACGCGGGGGAGCAGGCCATGGGTATCGGGATCGCCGTGACCGTGACCCGGATCCCCCGGAGGTCCATGCCGGTCCGGACCGCCGTTGCGGGAGCGACCGGTATC
>Ga0208462_1001592_pt1 | contig 14710 bp, 13 predicted proteins | sample AD_SCU001_MetaG_FD_184452 | JGI IMG/M metagenome (GOLD analysis project Ga0208462, IMG submission 184452) | Active sludge microbial communities of municipal wastewater-treating anaerobic digesters from China - AD_SCU001_MetaG (SPAdes) (version 2) | ecosystem: Engineered > Bioreactor > Anaerobic...
ATGGATAGGGAAAAACAGCTTGCTCATTACACGGGAGCAGGGATCTTACTTTTTTCTTTCAGAGATACTCACCGACCTGGAACTTCCGGTCGATGAACCCATTGAGAGGGATTACTGCGGTGGTTGCATGCAGTGCCTGATGGCTTGTCCTACACAGGCCATTGTGAGTCCCGGTGTCATTGACGCTAGACGCTGTATCTCCTACCTCACCATCGAAAGTAAAGAAGATATTCCTTCATCATTCATGGGTAAATATAAAGAATGGGTGTTCGGCTGTGATATCTGTCAGGAGGTATGCCCCTGGAACCGGGTAAGTCAACCACATGCCGAACCAGCCTTTTACCCTGCAGAATCTTTATACGATTTATCAGAGGAGCATTGGGAAACTATGCCGGAAGAGACTTATGGGCAGTGTTTCAAAGGAAGCCCCGTTGACAGGGCCGGCCTGCAAAAACTCCGCGATAATATTGCTTTTCTGGCCCATCAAAAAAGGCAGGGCAGTCTCTAGTGGACCGCACTGCCTTAATATCTGTTCAGGAAAACCAGGATCAGATTTTCCCCAGAAGCGTAATTAGATCGACGACCCTGTTGGAATAACCCCACTCATTGTCGTACCAGTTCAACACCTTGACAAAGCGCTTGCCAATGACACGTGTAAACTCTGCGTCGTAGATGGAAGAATATGGATTGCCGATGATATCAGAGCTTACGATTGGTCCGTCAGAATAATATAGCACATCTTTCAGGCGGTCGGTCTGGGCTGCTTCCCTGACGACACGGTTAATTTCTTCCACTGTGACATCTGTCGCCAGCTCAACAACCAGGTCAACGACAGAACCATCGACCACGGGAACACGGCATGCCATGCCATCGAGTTTGCCTTTCAGTTCAGGGATGACGATGCCCACGGCTTTGGCTGCCCCTGTTGTGGTAGGGATAATGTTTTCAGCGGCGGCCCGGCCACGTCGCATGTCCTTATGAGGTACGTCGGCCAGTCGCTGGTCGTTGGTGTAGGCATGGGTGGTTGTCATCACCCCTTCAACAATACCGAAGGCATCATGCAGCACCTTGGCCATTGGGGCAAGACAGTTGGTAGTACAGGATGCCGCTGATATGATGCGATGCTCAGGCTTCAGACCATCTTCGTTTACACCGATTACTACAGTATAATCAATTTCACCCTTGGCGGGAACAGTGAGGATGACCCTTTTGGCACCTGCATCCAGGTGCGGCTGGATCTTATCCCTGGAGCGGAAAACCCCTGTGGCTTCAACGACCACATCAATATCCAGTTCTTTCCAGGGAAGCTCGGCCGGATCCTTGTAACTGATCATCTTCACCTCTTCATAAGGGGTGTACATGATACCATCTTTAATATGCACGTTCTGGTCGAAACGCTGCATGACACTGTCGTACTTTAACAGGTATTCCAATGCCTGATGGTCAAACAGATCGTTGATGGCTACAACATCGATATCTTCACGGCTATTCAGGATGCGGAAAACCGATCGTCCGATCCTGCCAAATCCATTAATGGCTACTCTCATTTCAGACCTCCTTTCTTGTCTAGTTCACCGTATAATAAAATGAGTTCCTTGATACGGTGTGCAAGGCTCAGATAACCATGGAACCAGGTGATGGTTTTCAGCATGCGTTTCCCGGCCTTCATGGTGGCCTGCACGTCATACACCACACTGTGCCTGTTTCCCAATACGTCTTTGGAGACAATAGGATCATCCGCAATCTCAATCAGGTGTGGGTTGCGGGCAGCCGCATCGCGCATGATCTGGTGCACCTGGTCCAGGCTGAAGTCAGGCGTCGACATCACTGTTGTCAGATCGAGGAGAGATCCGGCGGGTACCGGAACATTCAGCGCTCCTCCTTCAATTCTACCTTTCATATCAGGAAATACAACTTCCATTCCGGCAGGTGAAGGGCTGGTATTGGGAATGATGTTTTCTGCGGCGGACCTGCTGCGGCGGAAATCGGTACCGGCAACATTGCGTAGCGGCTGGTCGGCTGTATAAGAATGCACCGTGGAAATCATTGTGTAATCCACGCCAATGGACTCTTTTAGCAGCTTTAGCAAAATGCCTGTAGCGATGGTGGTAGCGGATCCCGGGCTGATGAGTTTATCATTCACATCGATCTGATCTTCGTTAACACCGATGATGGCGATACGGTCGATGGTACCCGAAGGCAGGGATGAAAGGATAACCCGCTTTGCGCCGGAACGCAAATGCTGTTCCATGTCCTGCCGGGTCTGGTATTTGCCTGTGGCATCAACCACGACATCAATATCAAAAGCATCCCAGGGAACATGTTCGGGGGAGATACCGCGAACCATACGGGCGCGACCGTTTGCGGAAACCAGATGGTTCCCTTCCAGCCTGACGTCCATGCCTTTGGGTGAATGTGACTTGAGGAGATAATGCAAAATATCGGGCTTGCCTATATCGCTGATGGCAACCACTTCGATGAGGTTGTCCTCCAGGCATGCCCGGTAGAGATGACGGCCTGTCTCGCCGAATCCCATAATACCAAGGCGAATCTTTCGCATACTTTTTGTTATTAAGGTTAATTACATATTGATAATGTGATACTTGTCTGGTTCAATGCCGGATTTTGCCAACATCGGAAATCCGGCACAAAGAAAACAAAACATTGGCTACAATGTTGCACAGGAACATAAATTGGTTCAGAAGCTTAACATACCGGCCTGGACGCTGTTGTATGGATGCCTGACGCGGGCCTGCCTGGTCGGAATTGACTGAAAAAGCATACTTTTGCATCCTATTTAATTAATATGAACCATCTTCGGAATTTCTGTATCATCGCACACATTGACCATGGAAAAAGTACCCTGGCCGACAGGTTGCTCCAGCGCACCGGGGCTGTCTCCGACCGGGATCTGCGGGATCAGGTGCTGGACGATATGGATCTTGAGCGGGAAAGAGGCATCACTATTAAGAGCCATGCCATTCAGATGGAGTATGAAAGGGATGGACAGAAATACATCTTGAACCTGATCGATACCCCGGGACATGTGGATTTCAGTTATGAGGTGTCCCGCTCCATCGCAGCCTGTGAGGGTGCGCTCCTGATCATCGACGCCACACAAGGGATACAGGCGCAGACAATATCCAATCTTTACCTTGCGCTCGAACATGACCTGGAGATCATTCCCATTCTCAACAAAATGGACCTGGACAATGCCATGCCTGAAGAGGTGGCTGACCAGATCATCGATTTACTGGGTTGTGACCTGGAAGATATCATACCTGCCAGTGGAAAAACAGGACTGGGCGTGGATGAAATACTGGAGGCCATCATCACCCGCATACCCCCTCCGAAAGGAGATCCGGAAGCCCCTTTGCAGGCCCTGATTTTTGATTCAGTGTTCAACAGCTTCAGGGGTATCATTGCTTATTTCAAAATTCTGAACGGCACACTACGCAATGGTGATCATGTGAAGTTCTTCAATACGGGCCACGACTATCATGCTGATGAAATCGGTGTGCTCCGCCTCAGGCAGATACCCAGAGAAACCATGTCGGCCGGTGAAGTGGGATATATCATTTCAGGTATCAAGGAAAGCAGCGAGGTGAAGGTGGGTGATACCATTACACATCATGCAAGGCCCTGTTCGGAAGGTATTGCCGGATTTCAGAATGTCAAGCCCATGGTATTCGCCGGTGTTTATCCTGTGGATGCGGATGATTATGAAGAGCTGCGTTCTTCTATGGAAAAACTGCAGCTCAATGATGCCTCGCTGAGCTGGGAACCGGAATCCTCTGCAGCGCTTGGGTTTGGCTTCAGGTGCGGCTTCCTGGGATTGCTGCATATGGAGATCGTGCAGGAAAGGCTGGACCGGGAATTTGATATGGATGTCATTACCACCGTGCCCAACGTGAGTTATAAGGTAATGACGACCAAAGGAGAGGTCATCGAAGTTCACAATCCATCGGGGCTTCCTGCCATCACTACCATTGACCACATCGAAGAACCCTATATCCGGGCTCAGGTTATCTCAAAGACTGAATACATCGGATCGGTGATGAAATTGTGCATCGATAAGCGAGGCATCCTGAAGAACCAGGTTTATCTGAGCTCCGACAGGGTGGAGGTCACTTTTGAGATGCCGCTGGCCGAAATCGTCTTCGACTTCTATGATAAGCTTAAGAGCATTTCACGCGGCTATGCCAGTTTCGACTACCACATAGAGGGTTATAAGCCGGCCAACCTTGTCAGGTTAGATATTCTGATTAACGGGGAAATGGTGGATGCCCTGTCCACCCTCATTCACAGGGATAATGCGTATGACTTTGGCCGTAAGATGTGCGAGAAGCTGAAGGAGCTTATACCACGTCAGCAATACGAGGTCGCCATCCAGGCGGCGATCGGAGCCAAAATTATTGCACGTGAGACCGTTCGCGCACTGCGAAAGGATGTCACCGCCAAGTGCTACGGGGGTGATATCACCCGTAAACGTAAGCTGCTTGAGAAGCAGAAGAAAGGCAAGAAGCGCATGCGCCAGGTTGGGAATATCGAAATTCCCCAATCCGCCTTCCTCGCGGTACTGAAGATGGATTAATCCTAAAACGTCAAGGCGCACTTGTATAGATAATACCACCTCCGCCTTTGAGCAGGAATGTGGCGTATTCTCTTTCATATCGGTTGTTTTGCAGGATTTGTTCCACCGTTTACACAATAACCAGATCAACATATCGCCGGAATAAGAGATATGCTTACCTTGGAAGCATCCTAACCAAAATGCCCCGGGCTGATGCATGTGGATTTTCTCAGACTATTTCTCAGGTCACTCCTCCTCCTGATGTGTCCTATCCTCCAGTATGCCCAGACAGTGCCCTGCCCCGGAGCACCGGAGATAGAATATGGTGGACAGTATTACAGGACAGTGCAGATCGGAGACCAATGCTGGTTGAAAGATAATTTAAATGTGGGGGTAATGGTAAAAAGCGTTTTTACAGAATCCCGGCATGCAGACGTAAGCGATAACGGCGTTATTGAAAAGTATTGTTATGGGGATAATCCGGACAATTGTGCCTTGTTTGGCGCACTTTATGACTGGAAGGAGGCCATGGGATATGTTGATACACCCGGCACCCAGGGAATTTGTCCGCCAGGATGGCATATCCCGACAGATGAAGAGTGGTGTAACCTGGTGCGATTTCTTGATCCAGCGGCAAAATGCCAGATCTGGGGCGGCTGCAGCAAGCATTCAGGCGGAAAACTGAAGGATAGAAACGATAAGCTTTGGAGTTCGCCGAATACAGATGCCACGAATGAAAGTGGATTTGCCGCTTTGGGGGCAGGATTCAGATATATTCACGGAGATTTTTACAGCCTGAAATACTATGCTTATTACTGGTCCTCCACTGAAAGCAGTCCATCAATGGCCGTCGCATGGTACCTCTATAACAGCAGTGCAATGGCCTATCGATACCGCAAGTATAAAACCTATGGGTTTTCAGTGCGCTGCATGAAGGATGAATGAAAGTCATCCCTTACAGGCCTTACTATGACAAGCAGCATCGGATCCATACTGTTATGCAGTGGCCCACAGTATCTCTTTAAGCAATATTTCGAAAATTATCTGTAACTTTTCGCAGGATAGTTCCGTCATAAGGTTGTCAGTACGATCACCAGAGTATGACAGTAAAAGAATACAATAGCTGCGTTGATATGCATGCCGATGGGGTTTATCGCTTCATTCTTAAGAACATAAGGGATGAAGACAAGGCCCAGGATGTTGTTCAGGAGTCCTTCACCCGGATGTGGGAACGCGTTGACGAGATCACATATGAGAAGTCGAAGTCTTACCTGTTTACAACAGCCTATCACACGATGATCGATATGGTACGTAAAGAACAAAGGCAGACTTCATTGCAAAGGGGTTACGAAAATACCCTCAGGACGGAGAATGAATATTCGGATCTTGGTGAAATTTTGGATGAAGCAGTCGAAAAACTACCTGAAATACAGCGTAGTGTGCTTCTGCTCAGGGATTATGAAGGGTATTCCTATAAGGAGATCGGGGATATCACCGGGCTGAACGAAAGCCAAGTGAAGGTGTATATTTTCAGGGCAAGGATGACCCTTAAGGAGTATCTGGTTAGTATGGACATGGTAATGTAGCGGTGTGATGATGGAGATCAATAAATATAATTATGAGGAGTACATCCTGGATTATCTGGAAGGTAACCTGAGAGGTGACCTGCTGGAAGCCATGGATGCATTCCTGCTCTTACATCCGGAGGTGCTGGATGCTGTGGTTGGACTGGATCAGGTCCGGCTTGAGGCACCGGCTGTTGCTTATCCGGCTGCTCATGCCCTCAGGCGGGAGGAAACAGTCCCGGCACCTTATACAGATCATGACGCATGGTTTGCTGCATATGCCGGTGGGGATCTTGCCCCGGATGAAATGGGAGCGGTTGAATCATTTGTTGCCGCTCACCCTTCTTATCGTAAAGATTTCGAAGCCTATAAGTATACTTTACTTGTTCCTGATCCAAGTATACAATACCCTTTCAAAGGAGATCTCAAGCGCAGCATCCCATTATTCGGTATCCTTACAGGCCAATGGGTTCGTTACAGCATGGCCACTGCAGCGGCCATCAGCCTGCTGATAACTGCAGTCTGGGTGGGACGCATCATTGATCAGGCGCCTCAATCCAACGCACCTTACGAAATGGCTGAAATACTGCCTGATCACCCGTCAGATCTCAGGCTTCCATCCTCCCGGCAAACGGGTATGACGACCAATACCATTCAGGAAGCCACGAATAGTAATAAGAATAAGGTATATCCGCAGCGCTCCGCAACGTCTGATCCGGTGGTTACCGAATGGCGCGATGACCGCACTTCCCTTGCCATGACAATGCCCATTCGCCAGGCCAGCGCGGTGTTCACAGCGGGTGATATACATGATGCACAACCCATTTTCCTGTTTCCACGCTATCAATATGCCGGGCCTGATCCATTTTATCTTGCTGGCAGCCTTCCCATGGCCGATGCCGATAGCCCCTCCGGGCTCGGATCTCAGATCCTGGGCTGGCTGGGATGGGGTAAGCAGGAAACCAGTGCCATCAATATTGATCCCAACAAAGTCCTCTGGGCCATGGCCGACCGCAGCGTCAGCGTACTCAATATGATGACGGACAACAATGTCCAGTTGGTACGCTCAACAGATGACCAGGGCAATACCCTTGCCTATGCCCTTGTTACCGATCGTTTTGAGATAGCCCGCAAACCACAGCGCAGCAGCGATTAGCGTCGGAACAAATGGCGGAAACATAATTGGAAACAATTGTTGACTATGCTGTAACAATCCGCCTCCTTTATCCGTCCTATTTTCAGTTGAACAAGAACGCTAAAACCCGAAGACATGAAACGCGCACGCAGATTAACCGCATTGTTGTTGACCCTGATGATGGTGACAACCTTTGCCAGCGCCCAGAGAGAAGCTGGAGATAAAGACCTTGTTAGCCGTGCCCGTGACGTAGCGCCTTTTACGGCCCTGGATGTTTCCGGGACCGCTGAGGTGATGTTAATTCAGGGTGAACCTCAGTCGGTGGTTGTAAAAGCCGGTGAATCTGCCCAGGAGAAAATCATCCTGAAGGTGGAAAATGAAACCCTGTACATCACCGACAAGGGTGCCACGAAATTTGGCAAGATCCTGTTTATGGTAACTACGCCCAGTGTAAATAGGATCGTCATCTCCGGTGCTTCCAACCTTAAAGGAGATGGATTGCTCCGTATGCCTGCACTGGAGCTGAAGACCTCCGGTGCGTCAGAGATGACACTCTCCCTCGATGTGGAAAACCTGGTATCGGAAGTGTCCGGCGCAGCCACAATGAAACTGGCAGGAAGAGCAGCGCAGCACCAGACAAGTGTGAGTGGGGCCGGTGACCTGAAAGCCATGGAACTTGAAACAGGTAAAGCTACTGTGAAGGTGTCCGGTGCGGGCAATGCCCGGCTCGATGTTGTCGATGACCTGGTCTCTGATGTCAGCGGTGCCGGTGATATCACGCTGAAACGTGATCCCGTCACACAAAGCAGCTCTGGCAAAAGCGGGTCTGCGACTGTGGTGACAGCACCCGGCATTAAAGTTATTACAACCAAACGTGGAGACTCCACAGTAGTCAAAGTGGGTGAGTATGATATACAGGTCGTGGAAGGTGATTCCATCCGCGTCAAAATAGGCGGGACCGGTATCACCCTGGACGAGGATGGCAAAGTGAAGCTGAAGAAAAACAAAAAGCAGCGTTTTAATGGGCATTGGGGTGGATTTGAATTGGGTATCAACGGACTGTTGAACAATGAGAATGGGATGGATCTACTTGGCCCCGACAGATTAAACCCAGGATATGCTTTTCTTGGAGACCTGAACCTGGCGAAGTCTATCAATGTCAAATTGAATTTCTATGAACAGAATTTCAATCTGGCCAGAAACAAACTTGGCCTGGTGACAGGTATCGGACTGGAATATGCCAATTATCGCTTTGACAATAATATCAGACTGTTTCCTGACTCCGCTACCGTTTTCGGACTGCCGATGAAGGAAGACGGCGTCTCTTACAGCAAGAGCAAGCTGGTGGTGAACTATCTCACCGTTCCGCTCATCCTGGAATATCAGACCAACCGCCATTCCAAAACGAACAGCTTCCATATCTCAGCCGGTATTCTTGCCGGACTGAGGATAGGATCACACACCAAAATGGTGTTTGATGCCCAGGGCAAAGAGAAATCCAAGACACGCGATGATTTTCATATCAACCCACTTAAATATGAAGCCATGGTACGACTGGGCTGGGGTGTCATCAACCTGAATGCGCACTATTCGCTCAACACCCTCTTCAGGGATGGCAGAGGCCCGGAAATGTACCCGTTCTCCATCGGACTGGCATTAACTTCCTGGTGATACGACTGTCGGTCCATGTGTCAGCCGCCCTGCCTGTCGGGGCGGCTTTTTTTATGGCAGAAAGGACAGAATTTCCTAATTTTACGGCCCTTAATCCCTGAGAGAAATCAATACACGATACATATGTCAGGTCATAGTAAATGGTCTACGATCAAAAGAAAAAAGGGAGCCCTGGATGCCAAACGCTCCAAGATCTTCTCCCGTATCATCAAGGAAATAAGCGTTGCCATCCGGGAAGGAGGGTCTGATCCTGAAGGAAATGCACGCCTCAGGCTGGCGATTGCCAATGCCAAAGGAGCCAATATGCCGAAGGATAATGTGCAGCGCGCCATTTCCAAGGCCAAGGAAAAAGATGCTGCCAATTTTCAGGAAGTCACATATGAAGGCTATGGCCCCAACGGCGTGGCCATCTTTCTGGAATGCACAACCGATAATCTGCAGCGCACCATCTCCGCTGTCCGTTCTTACTTCAATAAACATAACGGCAGCCTGGGTACTAACGGATCCCTGAGCTTTGTCTTTGACCGGAAAGGCGTGTTTACTGTACCTCAGGGGAACATTGACCCTGAACATTTTGAAATGGAAGTCATAGATGCCGGAGCAGAGGATATCAGCCTGGAGGATGGGTACTTTTCCGTTACCACCGCCATGGAAGATTTTGGTTCCATGATGAAGAAGCTGGAAGAGCTGGGCATCGAGCCGGAAAATGCGGAACTGCAACGTATCCCACGCACCACGGTGAAACTGGATGTTGATTCAGCAAGGAAAGTCCTGCGTCTCATTGAGATGTTCGAAGACGACGATGACGTCGCCAACGTATTCCATAACCTGGAGATGACCGACGAGTTGGCGGAAGCGATGGGTTAATAGTCCAGTCTTTTCACGCATGCCTGTCACATTTCCCGGGCTTCCGATGTTTGCTTAAAAAGCAAAACCCTCTTGAGGTACTCAGGTCTTTAATGCGGGATAAAGAGAATCACTTTGTGATTCCCTGGCTGTCATTGATTATGATACGGCTCATTTTTTAGTATGGTCAGTGCGCGGTAAAGTTGTTCCAGAAATAGGAGCCTTACAAGCTGGTGTGGAAAGGTAAGCCGCGACAGAGAGAGCGTGTAACTGGCACGTTCCCGAAGCGCAGGGGCAGCACCAAAAGCACCGGCTACGACAAATACCAGGTGACGGGTTGAGGCTGTCATCTGTGATTGCAGAAATCCAGCCAAGCCCATGGTGTCCATCTCCGCTCCCTTTTCATCCAGGAGAACAACGGTGTCTGTCGCCTGGAGACTCCCAAGAAATATTTCAGCTTCCCTGGCTGTCAGCACCTGCACGGGCATGTTCCGCGGATTGCGCACATCAGGGAGAGTCTGAACCCGGAATGGAAGATAACGGGTGATGCGTTTGACATACGACTCGCATCCTTCCTGCAGCCAGGCAGGCTCCGTTCGACCAATAAGCAATAGGCTTAGCTTCATCCGAACTTGATTAGGGTTTCCGAAATTATGGTATTATCTTTGACCAGAAGAGCACTTTGGTTCAGAATTTGTAACCAATGCGTGAATGATGATGTTATGAAAAAGGGAACAAGTATCATGCTTTTGCTCGCATTGCTGTGCCTGCCTGTGCTGTTGGCACAGGATCAGCGGTCGGTAGCCTCCGACGCCTTGCGGGCCATCCAGGCCGGGGATGCCCGGGCCCTTGGACTCAGTTTCGGAAAGACCGTTGACCTTACATTGCCTGGAAAAGAAGGCATTCACAGCCGAACCCAGGCCGAGATCATATTGCGGGATTTTTTCCAGTCAGCGCCACCCACCGAGGTGAGTCTTAAACATCAGGGCAGCTCCAAAGATGGCGCCAGTTTTGTCATCGCTTCCTATAAAAGCGGCAGCAGGGAATACAGGGTGTATTTTCTGGTTAGAGATGGTAACGATGGCCCTAAGATACGTCAGCTCAAATTTGAGCAACCATGATCCCGCAGGATAGCTGGCCGGATCACATAACAGGTCTTGTTGCGCTGATCAACCATGCCCTGCAGGAGGATATGGGCGATGGTGATCACACCTCCCTGGCCACGGTACCTGCAAGTCGCCTGGGACAGGCCCGCCTGCTGGTGAAGGAGGACGGGATACTGGCCGGCATGGAAGCGGCGAGGGAAGTGTTCCGGCAGGTTGATCCGGAACTCAGGGTGGAAAAAAAGTGCGATGATGGTGCCACGATCCGGAAAGGCGATATCGCCTTCACCATACATGGGCCGGTTCGCTCCATCCTGGGCGCCGAGCGACTGGCGTTGAATATCCTGCAACGCATGAGCGGGATCGCGACATATACGAATTTCCTGCTTGGCCTGATCCAAGGAACCCGGGCCAAACTCCTCGATACCCGTAAGACCACGCCCGGATTCAGGATACTGGAGAAAGAAGCCGTGCGCATCGGCGGTGGTATGAATCACCGTTTTGGCTTGTATGATATGATCCTGATCAAGGACAACCACGTGGATGCTGCCGGCGGGATTGTGCCTGCCATTGAAGCAGTCCAGGCTTACCTGAAACGGAAAGAGATGTCATTGCAGGTGGAGATCGAAGTGCGCAATCTGCAAGAGTTGGACCTGGTCCTCCAACATGGTGGAGTAAATCGTATTATGCTGGATAATTTTGCTCCGGAACCTCTGCGGGATGCCGTCAGGATCATTGGAGGCCGCTTTGAAACTGAGGCTTCCGGCGGTATCACTGAGGCCACAATCAGGGAAGTAGCCCTGAGTGGCGTCGATTTCATTTCTGTGGGTGCGCTGACACATCGCATCCATAGCCTGGATCTGAGTTTAAAACTTTTTTAATGTGAGATACTGGGAGAAGCTCCTTCAGCGCTTGCTTTCATTGGGTCCGGTGGCGTGGGCCATCAGGGTCTCGCAGAAAATCATTATTCCTGGTTTCGACGGACTCCCCCTCTACGATGTAGCTGTGTTTTTTATACGCGGACTGCAGAAAGGCGCGCTCACCATGCGCGCAGCCGCCATGTCCTTCAGCTTTTTCCTGGCCATCTTCCCCTCAATTATTTTCTTTTTTACCCTGATACCCTATATCCCTGTCAGTAATTTTCAGCAGACACTGATGGTGCTCCTGGAGGAGCTTATGCCTGACAGCGCCTTTGATACGGTCAGGAGTACCCTGGAAGACATCATCAGCCGGCCACGGAGCGGACTGCTTTCCCTGGGTTTTATCCTCGCCGGATATTTCTCCACGAATGGTATCGCCAGTATGATAGAGGCGTTTAACCAGACCTACCATACGATCGAGACCCGCTCATGGATGAGGCAAAGGCTGATTTCCATCTTGCTGGTACTCATCCTGGCCGTTATCGTCATCCTGGCCATTGCCATGATAACGACAGGAAGTATCGTGATTGACTTCATGGTACAGGAAAATATCCTGCATGACTCAACAACCGTTTTTTTTCTGCAGGTGGGCAAGTGGATTGTCATCCTGGCCATGGTCTTCTTCGTTATATCCTTCATCTATTTTCTGGCCCCATCCCGTGAGAGTAAGTTTCGCTTCATCTCAGCAGGATCCACCCTGGCCACCCTGCTATCCATCCTTACCATGCTTGGGTTTAACTACTATATCAGTAACTTCACCCGCTACAACGCCTTGTACGGGTCCATTGGTACCTTACTCGTGGTGATGTTGTGGATCTACTTCAATGCCATTATACTGCTGATTGGGTTTGAGTTAAATGCCAGTATTTATGCCTCTGGCGCACATAAATACCGGAGATCACGAAAGAGTTGAACCGGCAAAAGCTCCCTGCCTGTGCTGTGGCAATTGAAGATCCAGGGGTATAAAGCTGCCCTCAGGTTTTCATGTGGATATATCCTGAAGCGGCTTATCTTTGTTAAAATCCTCTGTCATTATGAGCCGTATCGCCTTGTTTCCCGGTTCCTTCGACCCGATTACACGGGGGCATGAATCCATCATCCGTAGGGGTTTAACTTTGTTTGACAAGATCATTGTTGCCGTTGGCGTCAACGCAGAGAAGAAGAGTTTCTTCTCCGTGGAACAGCGTTTGGCGTGGATCAGGGAATGCTTTAAGGACGAACCACGTGTTGAAGTGGATATCTATCGTGGATTAACGGTATCTTATTGTCAGGAACAGCGTATATATCATATTTTAAGAGGATTGCGCACTTCGGCCGATTTTGAGTTTGAACGTAGCATCGGTCAGATCAACAAGCAGATGATGCCGGATCTGGAGACGGTTTTTCTGCTCACAACGCCGGAATATACCGCTCTGAATTCTTCAATCGTGCGGGATATATTACGTCATGGCGGGGATGTGAGTGCATTTGTGCCACCTGGGATAAGAGTTCTGCCACCTGATGACCTCCTCAAATAAACATTGCGATGGCACGTTACTACATGAAATGAGGCCCATTCTGACTTGTCTGGTCTTACTTCTTCTCTTTCCCATTCCTTTTCTCAGGGCCGGGGAGTTGAGAATATCCGGGCATGCACCGGGGGCAGAGAACAGGGAATTGCGCCTCTACCGTTATGACGATTATGTTTCCCTGCGAAAGATCAGGATGGGCAGTACACGCATCCAGTCCGACGGGTATTTTAACCTGGTCTGCCAGCTGGATCAGACCGACAGGGTCATGTTCTTCATCGATTTCCATCAGGCTGAGATGCTTGCAGAGCCTGATCAGCATTATCAGATAAGGGTGGAAGGATTTGAGAAGCCTGGTTACCAGGAAGCTTTGAATCCTTTCGTTACACCGGTATACCTTGACCTGATACCGGAAGGAAACAGCCAGCCGGTATTGACAGTCTTCTACGACACCCTGAATGCATGGACAGACCGTTTTATGATCACGCATGCGGATGACTTGCTGAATCGTAAGCATAAATGGAATACGGATTCATTGAAGGCCCATTGGACAGGCGTGCCAGGAAGTCAGCATCCTTTTGCGCTTGTAGCCACCGAATACCGCATTGCACAGTTGATCCCATTATACAGCAGCCGTCTCCGTCTCAGGGTATTCGAAGATTATCTGGATCAGCGTGCAGTATTGCCAGAACATCCGGATTATATGGCATTCTTCACGCAGTATTTTGACAAATGGGTGCTCACCAGCAGGCAGTTACCTTTTTATTTGCTGGCAGGAAGCTTGCAAGGCAGTAACCCTTATGCTGCTGTCATGGATTTTTTGGGCCGGGATAGTCTTTTACGGAGTGCGGTTATCCGTGAACTGGCCTTATTAGTGAATATCCGTGATATGTATTACCATCCGGAACTCAAAAAGGAAACTATCTTATTACTACTGACACAAATAGAGGAGCGGAGCTCCATGCCTGCTAACAGGAAGATTGCACATAACCTGCGTCAGGTATTGCAATACCTTGAGCCGGGTACGCCTGCTCCTCCATTGACTTTAAAAAGTATCAGCGGTGAAGTGACCAGCTTGGAGCGGTACCAGGGTAAATACCTTTATATTCAGTTTTTTACGACTTTGTGCACTCCATGTGTTGCTGAATTAAAGTTGACGGAGAACCTGGAGAAAGAATTTGGGGAACAGTTTGCATTTCTGGCGATATCAGCAGATCTGGAACCGGCACGTCTACCTCCTTTTCTCAAACGCTATCCTTTTCCAGGCGATGTGGCTCATTTCGGGCATGATTTTGATATGCTCGAAGCCTATAATATCCGTTCATATCCCAGCTTTGTACTGATCGACAGGGAGGGAAGGATCATGGCAGCGCCGGCCCGTCGTCCTTC
>Ga0208462_1001594_pt1 | contig 14706 bp, 14 predicted proteins | sample AD_SCU001_MetaG_FD_184452 | JGI IMG/M metagenome (GOLD analysis project Ga0208462, IMG submission 184452) | Active sludge microbial communities of municipal wastewater-treating anaerobic digesters from China - AD_SCU001_MetaG (SPAdes) (version 2) | ecosystem: Engineered > Bioreactor > Anaerobic...
GCCGTCATCCTGCACGCGGCATGGCTGGGTCAGACTTGCGTCCATTGCCCAATATTCCTTACTGCTGCCTCCCGTAGGAGTCTGGTCCGTGTCTCAGTACCAGTGTGGGGGATCACCCTCTCAGGTCCCCTAGGCATCGTAGCCTTGGTGAGCCGTTACCTCACCAACTAGCTAATGCCACGCATGCCCATCTTTAACCGCCGGAACTTTGATAACAACCAGATGCCTGATCGTTATGTTATGGGGTATTAATCCCGATTTCTCGGGGCTATCTCCCAGTTAAAGGTAGGTTGCATACGCGTTACGCACCCGTGCGCCACTTTCATCCCCAGCGAACCGGGAAATCTCGTTCGACTTGCATGTATTAAGCCTGCCGCTAGCGTTCATCCTGAGCCAGGATCAAACTCTCCATTGTAAAGTTTGTCTTAGTGTCTCAAGGATCTATCCTGCATAAAGAATTAACTTCTCTGTGGATATTCAATGTATTCTAGCTTCTTCAATCTGTCAAAGAACTTTCTTCCTCGTCCCTTTTTCAACCCTGCTCATCGCTTTCTTCGTAAAAGGGGCTGCAAAATTAATCACTTTTATTAATCCTGCAAACTTTTTGAGAAAATATTTTTCAAATAACGCTTTTGCTCATTTTCTCCTTCGTTAAAAGGGATTGCAAAGATAATCCCACTTTCCTAATTCTCCAAAATAAATTTGGCTCACTTTTCAACATCTCTTCGCAATCTCCCCTCAAAGAACGTTTCGAAAACGGGCTGCAAAGGTAATATCCTTTGTTTTAAATTTCCTAATCATTTAAAGAAAAAAATGTAAAATATTGATCAAATGACATGAATTCAGTATTTTACAGTTATTAACAACGTCATATAGACTGTCAATAACCCTCTCTATACGCACAAACACCCTCCTGGGTTGCACCCTTAGCTGCCCGTTTTTTCGCGGGTTTAATTAACACCAAAACCATTAACCAAACGGTATTTACTATCTTTGATAGCCGGTTGGAGTTCGAAAAAGGATGCATTGCCCCCTGAAATATCTCCTTCCAGTCGCTCTTATTAACATGCATCTATGAAAAGACTTCCGTACATACACATTATAATAATAGCAGCAATACTCATTGTCCCCCTCACTGCATTGTTCGCACAACATCGCCAGGACTTTGACGATAACCGACGTTTCTTTACCGGAGGTGGACTCGGTCTCCAACTGGGTACCATCGCCTATGTCGATGTCTCCCCCTTCCTGGGCTATTTCCTGATGGAACGCTGGGATGTCGGACTGGGTGTGACCTACCAATATTATGTTGATAAGCGATTCAACCCGCACTTTACAGCAGATGTGATGGGCGGTAGGATATTCACACGCTATCATGTGCTCGAAGACCTGTTCCTGCAAGCGGAATATGAGATTCTCAACTACAACGCAGCCCTCATCGACCCACTGGGATTTTTTATTAAACCAGAAAGGGTGGAAGTATACAATTACCTCATCGGCGCCGGATACCGTCAGGCTGTCAGCAACCGCGTCAGCATCAACGTGGTGGGTCTATGGAATCTCAACGAATCCGTGTATTCCCTGTACGATAACCCTGTCATCAGGATAGGTGTTGAAGTGGGCCTCTGATCCCGTGTCAACGAAACCATCACCATCCTGCGACCTAGTCTTCCTTAAGCGGGATATTCTTCAATACATCCAGGGTCAAATCCCAGAACCGTTGGACAGTCGGAATAAGCAGGCGCTCATCCGGCGAATGGGCGCCCTTGATCGTGGGTCCGTAAGAAATCATGTCCATACCCGGGTATTTCTCCCCAATAAGCCCGCATTCCAGACCGGCATGAATGGCCAGAACCTTGGGCTCGGTTTCGAAGAGCCTGCGGTAGGACGCTGCTGTGATACGCGTGATCTCACTGTTGGGATCCGGCGTCCAGCCGGGATAGCCATCACTGTGAACATAGTCGGCACCCGCCAGGGCAAAAACAGAAGCCACCATGGTGCAGATGTCCTCCTTTGCAGTGGCCACCGAGCTTCTCTGACTGGTGGTGATCTCTGCAACGCCCTCGCGTACGCGCACAGAAGCCAGATTGGTGGATGTCTCCACGAACCCCGGAATGGCCGCTGACCAGGCTATCACGCCGTGGGGACAAGCGTAAAGGGTCCGCAGCAACCGCTCTGCCGCCGCAGCCTCAAAAACCTCAGCAGGTACACTGGCTTCAACGATATCCAATTCAAGGGCAGGCTCTGTCAGGGCATACTCGTTTCTGAAGATTGCTTTCCAGCCCCTGATCCTGTCCTTAACACCGGTTACGTTGGTCGCATCATAAAGAACCGTTGCGAAAGCTTCTCTGGCAATTGCATTGCGGAGGTTCCCGGCTTCCAGCCTGGCGATCCTGCCTCCAAACACTTGCACTTCCTCAAGAAGGAGGCGGGTGATCAACTTCACGGCATTGGCCCTGCCCTTGTGGATGTCATCTCCCGAATGTCCGCCAACCAGGCCGGTGAGCCTGATTTCAAAAGCTGTCATCCCGGCAGGTGTGCTTTCATGACGGATCGGCATGCGTGCCACGGTATCCTTGCCTCCGGCACAACCGATAAACAGCTCTCCTTCATCCTCGCTATCGAGATTGAGCAAAATCTTTCCCTGGAGTATATCGGGGTCAAGCCCGAAAGCTCCTGATAGCCCGGTTTCTTCATCAACAGTAAAAAGGCATTCAATGGGCCCGTGCGGTATGTCCTTAGCCTCCAGAATGGCCAATTGGGCTGCGATGCCAATGCCATCATCGGCGCCTAGTGTGGTACCGGTGGCCTTGACCCATTCTCCGTCGATATAGGATACAATGGGGTCTTTATCAAAGTCATGATTGACATCGGAATTTTTTTCGCAAACCATATCAATGTGGCTCTGCAATACGACGGTCTTGCGGTTTTCCATGCCTTGCGTGGCTGGCTTGCGGATGATGACATTGCCAATGGCATCCTGTACGCTCTCCAGACCCTGTTTTTTTCCAAATTCCATCAACCATGCAGCTATCTTCTCTTCCTTTTTGGAAGGACGGGGTATGGACAGGATCTCTGCAAAATAATGCCATACGCGTTCGGGTTGCAAAGTCCTGATAGCCTGGTTTAAATTGGTGTTATCCATAATGTGGTGATTATATGTTACTTCGTTTGTAAAGGCTTGAAAGGTATTTTATTCATTGACCGCGTTCGCAGCGGCTTTCAGTTTGGAAATCGTCAGGAGTGGGTTGTCAGAATTGAAGATGGCATTGCCGGCCACCAGCACCTGCGCACCGGCGGCTGCCAGCAGGGCGGCATTGTCGAGGCTCACGCCACCATCAACTTCCAGCAGGCAGGCGCTGAAGGCATCGTCGATCATCTGCCTTGCTTCGCGCAGGCGTGCGTAGCTGCCCTCGATGAACCGCTGGCCTCCGAAGCCGGGATTCACGCTCATGATCAGGATCAGGTCCGCAACATCCACGACATCCTTCAACAGGGAAACGGGGTTATGCGGATTAATGGTTACACCTGCTTTCATGCCCAGTTCTTTGATGCGGTGCAAGGTGCGATGAAGGTGTGGACAGGTTTCATAATGTACCGTCAGTACATCGGCACCGGCATCACGGAAGGCCTCCAGGTAAGTATCGGGATTACTGATCATCAGGTGCACATCAAGCACTTTGCTGGTATGCTTGCGGATATCCCGGATCACCGGCATCCCGAAGGTGATGTTAGGGACAAAATGCCCGTCCATAATATCGAGATGGAGCCATGCTGCTTCCGACTGATTGATCATGTCAATGGCTTCGGCCAGCCGGCTGAAGTCGGCAGACAGCAGGGAAGGAGCTATGATGGGTTTCATGCTGGCTGGTTTTTTATGATTCCTGATCACAAATGTAAGCAAATGCGCAACAAAGCATGCCTGGCCCCTTGAATTGGCTGCACGGAAAGCATCAAAAAAAAGGCCGGAAACACTTGCGTCCGACCTTTAAGTATCTCATTTCAGGTAGATTAACCCAGGTATGATTTCAGTATTTTGCTTCTTGAAGTGTGTTTGAGGCGGCGGATGGCTTTCTCCTTGATCTGTCTTACCCTTTCACGTGTGAGGTCAAATTTCTCACCGATCTCTTCCAGTGTCATGGGGTGCCGTTGGTTCAATCCGAAATACATCCGGATGACATCGGCTTCACGGCCGGTCAGGGTAGAGACAGCACGGTCAATCTCCTTTTTCAGGGATTCGTACATCAGGCCTGACTCAGGAGTGGGACCATCATCGTTCTTCAGAACATCATACATGGTATTTTCCTCATCCTGGATCAGAGGTGCATCCATGGAAATGTGACGCCCAGAATTCCGCATGGATTCCTTCACCTCGCTTTCCGGGATCTCGAGCAGGGCAGCAATTTCAGCCGCGTTGGGCTCACGTTCAAAGGCTTGTTCCAGGGTAGCAAAGGCCTTGTTGATCTTGTTGATGGCGCCAATCTTATTCAGCGGCAACCGCACGATTCGTGACTGCTCAGCCAGTGCCTGCAGAATGGATTGTCTGATCCACCATACCGCATAGGAGATGAATTTGAATCCCCTCGTCTCGTCAAAACGTTGTGCTGCTTTGATCAGACCCAGGTTGCCCTCATTGATGAGGTCAGGAAGGCTAAGTCCCTGATTCTGATATTGCTTGGAAACGGACACCACGAAGCGGAGGTTGGCTTTTGTTAGCTTCTCCAGGGCATACTGGTCGCCTTGTTTGATGCGTTGCGCCAGGGATACCTCTTCTTCGGCGGTAATCAATTCCACCTTTCCAATCTCCTGCAAATACTTGTCCAGGGAGGCTGTCTCCCTGTTGGTCACCTGCTTGGTAATTTTGAGTTGCCTCATAATCTCCGGTTTGATTGCTACTGCGGCAAGATTTTACGCAAAAGCCTGATCGAAGTTACAACTTATTCTTTGGGTGGTTTTGGAAGAAGCACTTTACGGCTTAAGCGCATCTTACCCGTCTTGCTGTCGACTTCAATCAGCTTCACTTCTACCATATCGCCTATATTCAGCACGCTTTCGACGGTTTCAAGACGTTTCCAGTCGATTTCGGAGATGTGCAACAATCCGTCCTTGCCGGGAAGTATTTCTACGAAGGCGCCAAACGGCTGTATGCTTTTGACCTTACCGGTATAGATTTCTCCAATCTCCGGAACGGAAGTGATACGGCGGATCATTTCTTTGGCCCGGTTCATGGATTCAGGATCATTGGCGAAGATGTCCACAATGCCGAAATCTCCTTCTTCAGTGATGAGGATGGTGGTATTGGTTTCGCTTTGCATTTCCTGAATGATCTTGCCGCCGGGTCCGATGATGGCACCGATAAACTCCTTGGGCACGCGCATCTGTATCATGCGGGGCACATGGGGTTTGTAATCTTCCCTGGGTTCAGAGATTGACTGGGCCATGACATCGAGGATGTGCAGCCTGCCGCGCCGGGCCTGATCCAGGGCTTGTCCCAGGACTTCATAGGAAAGACCTTCTACCTTGATATCCATCTGGCAGGCTGTGATTCCGTCGCGGGTACCGGTGACTTTAAAATCCATATCCCCCAGGTGGTCCTCATCGCCGAGGATATCGCTGAGGATGGCATACTTACCGCTGACAGGGTCGGAGATAAGTCCCATGGCGATACCGGAAACCGGTTTGCTGATCTTCACACCGGCGTCCATCAGGGCCAGGATGCCGGCACAGACGGTGGCCATGGAGGAGGATCCGTTGGATTCCAGGATGTCGGAGACGATGCGAACGGTATAGGGGTTTTCTTCTTTTGGGGGCATCACCGGTTTGATGGCGCGGAGGGCGAGGTTGCCGTGTCCGATCTCACGCCGGCCTGTCATGATCCTGCGTACCTCTCCGGTAGAAAATCCCGGGAAGTTGTAATGCAGGTAAAAATTGCTTTTGCCTTCCAGTATGGCGCCGTCGATGATCTGCTCATCCAGGCGGGTGCCCAGGGTCACGGTGGTCAGCGATTGTGTTTCCCCGCGTGTGAAGATAGCGGAACCGTGGGCGGCCGGGAGATAGTCGATCTCGCTCCAGATGGGGCGGATCTCATCGAGCTGGCGACCATCCAGGCGGGTGCGCTCGTTGAGCACCACCTGGCGTACGGCTTCCTTATGAATCTTCTTGTAATAACGGGATATCAGCATGGATTTTTCGGCGCGGACCTCTTCCGGCAAGCTTTCAAGCCAGGCCGACTTGATGGCTTCGAAAGCCTCCTTGCGTTGCACCTTGTTGGGGTTGCCCTGTTTGGCAATGTCATAGATCTTTTGAAAGAGGGCATCCTTCATCTGCTGCTCCAGCTCCGGATCGCTGGGTTCGTCAGGATATTCACGAACGGGTTTCTGACCCACCATTGCAACCAGGTCGAGCTGGGCCTGGCACTGCATCTTGATGGCCTGGTGTGCGATTTCGAGGGCCTGAGCGAGGGCGGCTTCAGGGACTTCTTTCATTGAGCCCTCCACCATCATGATATTGTCGAGGGTGGCAGCCACGATCAGGTCGAGATCTGCAAGTTCCAGATCGGCGATGCTGGGGTTGATGATATACTCACCGTTGATGCGGGCAACCCTGACTTCGGATACCGGTCCGTGGAAGGGGATATCTGAGAGCATGAGCGCGGTGGATGCAGCCAGGCAGGCGAAGGCATCCGGCAGGATGGTTTTATCTCCTGAGATAAGGGTGAGGATGACCTGTGTTTCGTTGTGGTAATCATCCGGGAAAAGTGGTCTCAGTGCGCGGTCGACGAGCCTGGCGATGAGTACTTCATAGTCAGACGGGCGTGCTTCGCGTTTGAAGAAGCCTCCCGGAAAACGTCCGGTCGCGGCATATTTTTCCTGGTAGTCTACGGACAGGGGCAGAAAGTCGAGATTGTCCGCTGTTTCTCTTTTTGAAACAACGGTAGCCAGTATCATGGTATCTCCGGTCTTGACGACGACAGAGCCATCAGCCTGTTTTGCCAGTTTTCCTGTTTCCAGGATGATTTCTTTGCCATCCTGCAGGCTGAAGTGTTTTTTTATTCCTTCCATTGGTATGTAGTTAATCCCGGTGCATAAATACAAAAAAAGGCAATCCGGGAATTGCCATTTTTTGCTTAAATCTTTTCAGGAGAATTACTTCCTGATGTTGAGTTCCTTAATGATAGACCTGTAACGCAGGACGTCTTTCCGCTTCAGATAATCGAGCAGCTTTCTGCGTTTACCAACAAGGCGGACCAGGGATCTTTCCGTTACTTTATCCTTTTTGTTTTCCTTGAGGTGGTTGGTAAGATGTTTGATGCGGAAGGTGAACAGGGAAATCTGTCCTTCAGGTGATCCGGTATCAAACTCCGATTTTCCGTGCTGCTTGAAGAGTTCTTTCTTCTTTTCTGTCGTCAGGTACATATTAATCTTTACTGCTGTGTTTCTTTTCTTGTGTAAAAAACGGCTTGCAAAAGTACAATTATATTTTCACTCCGGCAAATGATGGAGAAATTTTATTTGCCGGAAGTGTCAAGGATGATTTCAGCCATCAGTTGACAGCGATCAGCGATCAGCGATCAGTTACCAGTGAACAGTTAACAGCGAACAGTTAACAGTGAACAGTTATCAGCGATCAGTTAGCCGCTATCAGCTTTCAGCGAGCATTCGTAATTCGTAATTCGTAATTCGTAATTACCTGATTACTAATGATACCCGGAAGCGTGGGGGTTATATTGGTAGCGCGTCTGATGTTCTCTGGTCATATGGCATCTTTCCTAATTACCACATTGTGAGCATTTGTTTCTATACCTTCGCAGCGTTGCCTGATTGGTTCAGCCTTAACAAACATGCAGAAAACGATTCCACCTAACGACTGGCCTTCCCAACGCAGGTTCTTTGCCCATACAGCTGTGTTGCGCCGGTTGTTCGGTGGCCGTGTTCAAAAACTTACGGTGGATGCCGGCTTCAGCTGTCCTAACCGCGATGGAACACTTGGGACATTGGGTTGCAGCTACTGCGACAATGATGCCTTTAATCCTTCGTATTGTCGACCGGAAAAACCACTCCACGAGCAGATTGTGGAAGGCATGGCGTTTCATACCAGACGCTATCGCCGTGCAGAGTCATACCTGGTTTATTTTCAGGCATATACCAATACTCATGGCCCGGTGACACTCCTACGGCAGCGTTTTGAAGAAGCATTGCGCTTTCCTTCTGTCAAAGGACTGGTCATAGGGACCCGGCCGGATTGCCTTGGCGATGAGGTGATAAACCTGCTGCACGAGCTGTCCGGAAAGACATGGATCAGCGTGGAACTGGGTGTCGAGTCATTGTACGACCGAAGCCTGGCATTGACAGGACGCGGCCATGACGCCGCCGCTGCCAGAGATGCCATCCTCCGCCTGGCAGCGGCTGGCTTGCATACGGGAATTCACCTGATGCTCGGACTCCCTGGCGAAAGCAGGGAGGACATGCTTGCCGAAGCCGGAATGATATCCCATTTGCCGGTTAACAGCCTGAAACTGCACCAACTCCAGATCGTGAAAGGAACCAGAATGGAAAGCATGTACCTTGAAAACCCGGAGGGGTTTAAGCTGTTTTCACTGGATGAATATACCGACCTGGTGATCGCTTTCCTGGAGCGCCTTGCTCCCTATATCTCTGTCGAACGTCTCGCCGCCGAAGCGCCGCCCAGGTTCCTGGCCGTCAACCCCTTCGGTCTGATGCGTTATGACAGTATCCTCCGTCACATCGAAGACAGGATGGAGGCTTTGAACACCTGGCAGGGACGCTTGTTTGAATCTCAAAATGAATAATAAAATATGCTCATCACTGGAACCCTTGTAAATGTAGCCACCGTGCTGGCAGGAGGTATACTGGGACTCCTGATCGGGAACAAGTTGCCGGACAGGATAAAGGAAATGTTCTTCCAGGGCATTGGCTTGTTTACGCTGTTGTTGGGGATCATGATGGGCATGAAAACCGCCAACCCGCTCGTTCTGGTGCTGGCCATGATCACAGGCGGCCTGCTGGGAGAGTGGTGGCGGCTGGACCGTGGAATGGAACGCATGGCCGACCGCCTGAAAACCCGCACCGGGATGGAGAGCGCCCTTTTTACGGAAGGTTTGGTTACGGCTTTTCTGCTTTTTTGCATGGGATCGATGACCATCCTAGGGGCTTTGGAAGAAGGACTGGGCCATCCACCTGCCCTGCTGATTACCAAATCGCTGATGGATGGGCTGAGTGCCATCGCCCTGACCGCCACACTGGGGGTAGGGGTGATGTTTTCGGTCCTGCCGCTTTTGCTCTATCAGGGGGGACTCACCTGGCTGGCCTTTCACCTCGAACCGTACCTGACCGATCCGCTTATCCAGGAGATGACAGCAGCAGGAGGACTGATTCTCATAGGATTGGGATTGCAGATTCTGCAGATCAGGCAGTTCCGGATTCTCAACTTCCTGCCCTCCCTGATCACAGCCATCCTGATTACATTGCTGATGCAGCAGTTGGGTTTGTATTAATTAATGCATGGATTATTCAGCATGGAAACCAAATACACACATCTGTTTTTCGATCTGGACCGCACCCTATGGGATTTCGATACCAACAGCCGCGAGACCCTGGCTGGCTTGTATGAGGAAACAGGACTGGCAAACCGCGGCATTCCGCATTTCGAATCCTTCCTCGATACCTATCATACCGTCAATACACACCTGTGGGAGCAATACAGAACGGGGGTCCTGTCCCAGGAAAGCCTGCGGCCTATGCGGTTTGATCTGAGCTTTCAGTATTTTGGACTGCATGATCCGGCACTGGCAGCCTGGTTTGGAGAAGAATACCTGAGACGCAGTGCCCTGCGCAAGGATCTTTTCCCCGGTGCGATCGATACACTTGAATACCTCAGAAGCAGATACCGGATGCACATCATCTCCAATGGTTTTGCCGATGTGCAATTTGCCAAGCTGAAACATTCCGGCCTTGATGCCTATTTCGATACCGTCACCACTTCCGAGGAAGCCGGATTCCATAAACCTGATCCGGGGATCTTTAAGTTCGCACTTGGTAAAGCAGGGGCAGCATCCCGCGCAAGCCTTATGATTGGCGATGATATGAAAATGGATATAGAGGGTGCTGCCCTTGCTGGCATGGACCAGGTCTGGTACAATCCAGGCGGGCATGAACATCCCTTCCGCCCTACATATGCTATTTCAAGCCTGGCAGAATTGAAGCACTTGCTTTAAGGCAAGCTTTGACAGTGGTAATTTTCTTATAGGTTGAAATACAGTGTTGTACTGAATAATACTTTAGCAGCCGCAACCGCATTCACAGGCTTGCTCTGATTCCGCATCCTTGCATCCGCAAGCCGGTGCAACCGTTTCCTCGGCTACTGCCTGAGACTGGCAACCGCAGCCATGACCTTCACTGCCACAACCATTTTCTTTGTAGATGTTGACGATTTTCATGCTCATGATTAGGTGATGATGGGTTAAACATTAATACATGCACAAAATTAGATAAGTGCAGCCGGAATGTTCGAGAGAGAATTGTTAAGCGCTTGTTAAGCTTGTGATGGTTCCGCACCATCTTCAGGTCGGCAGGCCCATTCGGGGAAGCTGGCAATAACAGTTTCCCTGCCGGTAACGCGTTGACCGACTGATACATGGATATGGACATGTGGGGGTAACAACAAATCTACACGAGATCCGAATTTGATAAAGCCCAGCTCATCACCCTGTTGCACAGGATGATCGGTTTTTGCATAACAGACGACCCGCCTGGCAACCGCCCCGGCAATCTGGCGGACCAGGATTCCATCTCCACGATCGTTCTCGATCACCACGCTGGTTCTTTCATTTTCCATGCTGGATTTGGGATGCCAGGCGACAAGGTATTTCCCCGGAAAGTACCGGAAATAGGAAACGATGCCCTTGATGGGAAACCAGTTTACATGAATGTCATGCGGAGACATGAAGATGCTAACCTGTGTTCTTCTATCTCCAAAGTATTCTGCATCAGTCACTTCTTCAATAACCACTACTTTACCATCCGCTGGTGACAGCACGAGATTGTCATCGGGCAAAAGCTCACGGTAGGGCATTCTGAAGAAACGTATAACAAACAGTAAGAGGACCAGTAGTGGCAGGATGAAGAGTATCTTCAGGCCCGGTACAAGTGGTATCCAGAACAGGATAATGGCTATCCCGGCCAGGGTGTGGGCTGCCGTTATGGCGATGAGTGTATATCCTTCCTTATGTATTCTCATGATAGATTAAGGATGATGAATGTAAGGCAGGCATAGGCGGCGGGCGCGGCGAACAGCAGACTGTCGATGCGGTCCAGTATCCCGCCATGCCCTGGAATCAGGTCCCCGCTGTCCTTGATGCCGGCCTCACGTTTAAGCCAGGATTCGAACAGGTCTCCCATGGTTCCAGCCGCGACGATGACAAGGGCCAGTATGACCCATCCAAACCATGGTAATTCTGCAAAGAAATTGCTCCAGATATAGGCTGCCAATAGACTAAAAATCAGACCGCCAGCGAAGCCTTCAATGGTCTTGGCCGGACTGATCCTGGATGCCAGCGGCCGGCGCCCTGTCAGCTTGCCACTGACGTAAGCCATGCTGTCGTTGACCCAGATGATGACAAATAAAAACAAGGGGAAAGCATAGCTCGGCGCTCCTTTCATCAGCGGGTCATACAGCATTAGGCCTGATAGCAGGGGTAACGCAAGGTAAACAATAATGCTGCCGTAAATTCCCATCAGCTGAATGGCCGGTATATGCTCTTTTCTTCCGGTCCGGCTGGCCATGAGTATGACGGGAAATAGTGGCAGCAGCGTAAGCAGGTATATTGGAATAAAACCCAGGAAATAAGCAGCCACAAGGATAAAAGGCAGACTGATCAGGATCATCAGCCAGGCTACCATTTGGGCGGATAACAGTTCTTTGCCAAAGAGGAGGCTGAATTCCCGGCTGGCGGCGAGCAAAAACAGCAGCATCAGTATGGCGAAAGCGACGGGATGTACCAGTACACTGCCTGCAACCAGTGCGACATAGACACTGCCGGATAGGGTGCGGGTCAGGAAGTTATTCATCTTCAGTCTGGCTTAACAAGGTTCTGGCCTGCAAGGCTTGCTCTGGTTTTACGTAGATCTCGATTTCACCAAATAGGTAAGCACTGTCCTGCTTGTTCACCACGACACATTCAAGGCCATTTTCCTCCAGCATACCCTGCCTCAATGCGGCCTTCCAGGGCTCTGTCGTTGCATATATGAGGATCCAGTCGTGCAATTCAGCCATAGCTTATAGAGAATCCTCCACCAGCAGGAGGATCAGTTCGCGGGGTCCATGCATACCCATTACAAGTGTCTTTTCGATATCGGCTGTGCGGCTGGGTCCTGTGATCATCGAGATCATGGAGGGGATGCGTGGCCCGTATTTCTTCTGTATCAGGCTGAGACCTTCTTCGATATCAGGGACGAGCTGGCTGGTATATCCCAGGACGATATGAGTATCGGGAAAGACGTTCATTCTTCTGCCGCCTGCCTGGCGCGAGGAAACCATGATGCTGCCGGTTCGGCTGATGAGGGCTTCGCAGGTCGTCATACCAGCGCCGGTTTGCAGGTATTCGTTCATGTCCTGCTCAGACGTTATCCCGGCGTCAAACAAGAGGTTCTGAAGGATTTCCTCGTAAGCAAGCATACGGTCCCATTTGCGGATCTGAGCCAGTTCCTTCAGGGTTTCCAGTAATTCAGCCTCATCTTCACAGTAAATAAACCGGCCTTCAACGCGGGTGAATGCTTCGGCGAAAACCACGTCCATGCTGTCGGCCATGGGCGGGTATATGGGAGAGTCGAAGGCACTTCGGGTGTAAGGATTTTCCTGCTTCTCCAGGAGTGCGTTGCGGATCTTCTTGAGAACCTTTTCTCTGGCAGTACTCTCTTCCATGGTGGTGGATATTAGTCAGGTTTGGATGAAGTATCATTTCCTTCATCCATACCAATAGGTTCATTGACTTCAGTAACAGTATTTTCCGCTCCACTGACAGTCTCCGGGATTTCCATTGCCGGAGGTTCATCTGCCGGCAATTCATGGTCATGACTATCAAAGGGACGTTTTCCAAAGATGGCCTCCAAGTCTTCGCGGAAGATGACTTCTCTCTCAAGAAGCACACCGGCCAGGGCTTCCAGCTTTTCCTTGTTTTCTGTCAGGATTTGAATGGCCCGGTCGTAAGCAGACTCAACGAGCTTGTGTATCTCTTCGTCGATGGTCCGCGCCATTTCTTCGCTGTAAGGTTTGGTAAAGGCGTATTCCTGCTGGCCGGAAGAGTCGTAATAGCTCAGATTGCCTACTTTTTCATTCAAGCCAAAATAGACGACCATGGCATAAGCTTGTTTAGTGACCTTTTCAAGATCGTTGAGGGCACCCGTACTGACCTTTCCAAACATGACCTGTTCGGAGGCCCTGCCTCCCAGTGCAGATGTCATTTCATCGAACATCTGTTCGAATGTGGTAATCTGTCTTTCTTCGGGCAGGTACCATGCAGCTCCCAGGGCTTTGCCACGCGGAACGATGGTAACCTTCACCAGCGGGTGGGCGTGTTCAAGCAGCCAGCTTACGGTGGCATGCCCTGCTTCATGGAATGCAATGACCCGCTTTTCCGACAATGATATAATCTTATTGCGCTTTTCCAATCCTCCTACAATACGGTCAATGGCATCGAGGAAATCCTGTTTTCCGATGGAGGACTTCCCTTTGCGGGCAGCGATCAGGGCGGCTTCGTTGCAAACATTCGCAATATCAGCACCCGAGAATCCTGGCGTCTGCTTGGAAAGAAAATCGATTCTAACGCTGTCGTCCAGCTTGAGGGGGCGCATATGCACTTTGAAGATGGCTTCTCTTTCCTTGATGTCCGGCAATTCCACATGGATCTGACGGTCGAAGCGGCCGGCACGAAGCAACGCCCTGTCCAGGATATCGGCCCGGTTGGTGGCAGCAAGGATAATGACACCGGTGTTCGTGGCAAAACCATCCATTTCAGTCAGCAACTGATTGAGGGTGTTCTCTCTCTCGTCGTTGGCGCCTGTGATGGCATTCTTCCCTCTGGCTCTTCCGATCGCATCAATCTCATCAATAAAGATGATACATGGCGCCTTTTCTTTGGCCTGCTTAAACAAGTCTCTGACCCTGGACGCCCCGACACCAACAAACATCTCGACGAAATCCGATCCTGAGATTGAAAAGAAGGGAACCTTTGCTTCACCAGCGACAGCTTTGGCCAGTAGTGTCTTGCCGGTACCCGGGGGGCCGACCAGCAAGGCGCCTTTAGGTATTTTTCCGCCCAGATCAGTATAACGCTTGGGGTTTTTTAGAAAGTCCACAATTTCCATTACCTCTACCTTGGCTTCCTCCAATCCGGCGACATCATTGAAAGTGATGCTGACGCTGGTGGTCTTGTCAAAAAGCTGCGCCTTGCTCTTTCCAATGTTGAAGATCTGACCGCCTGCACCTCCGCCCCGGCTCATCATCCGCATGATGAATATCCAGGCTACTACAAGGATCAGGATGGGTAAAAACCAGCCGAGCATCTCGGTGCCCCAATCTCTTCTTTCCTCAGCTGTGATTAAAACGGTGTAATCATTCTTGAGCTTCTGCAGTGTTTCTGGATCATCTCCGTGATCTTGCTTTGCAACCAGTTCCTCCTGGAGGGATTTT
>Ga0208462_1001596_pt1 | contig 14690 bp, 11 predicted proteins | sample AD_SCU001_MetaG_FD_184452 | JGI IMG/M metagenome (GOLD analysis project Ga0208462, IMG submission 184452) | Active sludge microbial communities of municipal wastewater-treating anaerobic digesters from China - AD_SCU001_MetaG (SPAdes) (version 2) | ecosystem: Engineered > Bioreactor > Anaerobic...
ACCCAGGATGCCGGGCTGATTGCCGAGGCGCTGCCTGTTCTTTATGTGATCCTCGGCGCGATTACCTTTTTCGGAGCCGCGAATATCTTCTTCCACGGCGTTGCCGGAACAGCAAATACCCGCGTCAGCATGTGGATTGAGATTATCACGCTCACTTTTTACCTCGGAGTCGCCTTCGTATTGGGAATTATCCTGAAGGTTCCGGTTGCCCAGGTATGGTATTGTGAGTATGTCTATTTCCTGATCATGGGAAGCCTCTCCTGGCGGTATCTGAAAAGCGGAAAGTGGAAAAGCTTCGCTATTTAATGCACTTCTCAGGCTTCTTATGATGAACGAACAGCATCGGCTGTCATTTCGTTATATTTGCATCCCTTAATTTATGCATGTTCCTATGGTTTCTATTTCTGCGGTGATTCTCACCCTTAACGAAGAAAGAAACATTGGACGTTGCATCGACTCCCTGGCCGGTGTAGCGGAGGATGTCGTGGTGGTGGATTCCTTTTCCACCGACCGTACCAGGGAGATATGTGAGGGAAAGGGAGTGCGGTTTATCCAACATAAATTCGAAGGATATATCGAACAAAAAAACTGGGCCCTGACCCAGGCCCGGTTTGACCATGTCCTGTCACTGGATGCCGACGAGGCCCTTTCGGATGAGCTGCGGGCCTCGATTCAAGAAGCAAAAGAAAGCTGGCAGGGACAGGGTTATACCATGAATCGCCTTACCAATTATTGTGGCTCCTGGATACGGCATTGCGGCTGGTACCCCGATCGTAAACTCCGTTTGTTCGACCGCCGGAAAGGTAAATGGGGAGGACTAAACCCTCATGATATATTCCTGCTCGAACCAGGATCCCGCACACAACATCTGAACGGAGACCTCTACCACTACAGTTATTATTCCTATTCAGATCATTTGCGACAGGTGGATCACTTTACCACCATCGGAGCCCGCTCACTTTTCGAGAAAGGCAGGCATGCGGGTTTACTCAGGCTGGTCCTGAGTCCGGTTGTCAAGTTTGTTCGTGATTATATCTTCAAACTTGGCTTCCTCGATGGCTTCCATGGATACGCCATCTGCAGGATTTCTGCGCTGGCTACGTTTATCAAATACGCCAAATTGAGGGACCTTCACCGGCATAGCAAAGGTGGGATATGAAACCGGGCCGACATATTCAGCGGATTATCATCAGCCGGACCGACAGCATCGGGGATGTGATCCTGACGCTACCCCTCACCGGACTGATCAAAGCACATTGGCCGGAAGCGGAAATCCTGTTTCTGGGGAAAGATTACACCATGCCCATCTTACAGCACGCCACATTTGTCGACCAGGCCATATCCCTGGACCAGTTGATGGAACAAGGTGAACTCAAAGCCGTGGAACAACTGCGGAGTTTTAAGGCAGACGCCATCCTGCATGTATTTCCTCGGAAGCCCATCGCCCGCCTGGCCTGGAAGGCACAAATACCTTACCGGTTTGGCAGTACAGGCCGTCTCTATCATTACCTGTATTGTAACCGGCTGATCCCCTTGAGCCGCAAACGCTCCCTCCTGCATGAGGCCAGTCTGAATGCCATATTGCTAAAGGGACTGGGCATCAAAAACGTACCCCAGCCCGAAGGTTTACCAGCGTATTACGGACTGAACGCGCAGACCCTTGCCGGGATAAACCGTGTCAGACTGCATCATCCTGCTGTTATCCTCCACCCAGGCTCAAAAGGGAGTGCCAGAGAATGGGATATGGCCCATTTTCATAACCTCAGCCTGATGCTCCATCAGCAAGGCTACCATGTGTACCTTACCGGAACCGAGACCGAAGGTGCGTTTTTCCGCCCCTGGCTGTGTCATACGCAACCCTGGATAAACGATCTGTCCGGAAAACTCACCCTCGAAGAGCTCTTTGGTTTCATCGCTGCTGCAGATGCACTGGTGGCCGCCAGCACCGGCCCCTTGCATATGGCAGCAGCACTGGGTAAACTGGCCATAGGGATATACCCGCCCATTCGGCCGATGCATCCCGGCCGCTGGCGTCCATTGGGGGAAAATAGCCATTACCTTGTCGTTGATAAAGCATGTTCAGACTGCCGTACGGCATCTTCATGTGCCTGCATGCAGGCGGTCCGGCCTGAAGAGGTGTATGCCCTGATCTGTAAACATTTACCCATAGCATCATGACAGAGAAAACATTTCCTGTCCCTGAAGGGGAGTGGCTGGTGATCGTGAATCCGAACGCCGGAAGACGAAAGGGTGAGCGGGACTGGACGAAGATTTCATCATTGCTGAATGAATATGGATTGACTTTCAGGGCCATATTTACCCATCACAGGCATCATGCCATCAGGCTCATCTCTGATTTCATCCGCAAAGGTTTCCGGAAATTCATCATTGTAGGTGGAGATGGAACCCTGAACGAAGCTGTTAATGGGGTGATGGATCAGGATATCTGCCCGAGTGAAGAAGTTTTGCTGGCATTGATACCGGTAGGAACCGGGAATGACTGGGGTCGGTACCACCAGATTCCTTTTGATTATGAAGGGGCTGTGAAGACGATACTACAAGGGAATACCCTGCTCCAGGATGCCGGCCACGTAAGGTACATGACAGAAGGGAACATCAGGGAGCGCTATTTTCTCAATATGGCAGGAATGGGGTATGACGCCCTCGTTGCTGAGAAAACCAACCGGCAAAAGGACCAGGGTAAGGGTGGTCCATTGTCGTACCTCCTGAATATCTTTTTCTCTCTGTTCAGATACCAGCATATTAAGGCCCGGATCAGGCTGGATGATAAAGCAACGGATGCTGAGGTGTTCAGCATGAATGTGGGCATTTGCCGGTATAATGGTGGTGGTATGATGCAGGCGCCCTTTGCCAATCCACAGGATGGATTGCTGGATCTTACTATCATTAAGAAGTTAAGTAAGTACATGGTTATCAAAAATGTAACCAGGCTTTTTGATGGAAGTTTCACGCGTTTGCCCATGGTATTTACAGGACAGGGTACGAACATTGAAGTCATTTCTGATCACCCCCTGCTGCTTGAGACAGATGGCGAATCCATGGGCCATACCCCCTGTCATTTTACCATTTTCCCGGCTTCGCTCCGGGTGATTACCGGGCTCGACGGAGCCTCGAACAAGAAGTAGTTAATTACACACATCACGGTATTGTCAATATGGACTAAAGTAAATGCCGCATGGGGATAAGGATCCATTCGAAAAAGCGCTCAATTCTGGGGCGTCTCAGCCATTTTTCGATACTGAAGGGGGTGCATTCCTTCAATGTAAACAGAATATGCTCTTTGAGTTGCCTGATGATCTCAGGATGGCTCCCAACCAGGACCATTTCATACATATAGCGGAAACTACGATAGTCGAAATTGGCAGAACCAATGGCAAAGGTATTCTCATCCACCATCATGGCCTTGGCATGAAGGTTGGTCCCCTGGTACATCAGGATCTTTACACCGGCTTTGTGAAGTATCCCCAGGTACCGGCTTCGCAGGATATCTACCAGACGCACATCTGAGTGCTGGGGAATGATCACTTTCACGTCAACCCCGCGCTGTGCGGCCTCCATCATTTCCTTTCTGAGCTTAAAGCCTGGAAGGAAATACGGCGTTTCGATCACAACCTGTTGCTGCGCCTGACGAATGAGCACCTCGAAGCGCTTTTTAATCTGCTGCCGGTAGATTGAGGGAATGTCCCGGACAATCTCGAAATCCTGGAAACGCAGGGTCTTTTTAAAGGAATATTTTTTAAATATATACTTTTTATATATGTCATAGCTTTCGTGGAAGGTCCTGGCAAGATAGGGGGCCAGGCGGCCCTCTGACCGCAACATCATCTCCCGCCAGTTGAGTGAGTAAGCCGTGTAATTAGCGGAACCTGTCCAGGCTATATGGTTGTCTATCACCAGCAACTTCCGGTGATTGCGACGGTGATTCTTGGTAAAGAAATCGAAGTAAAATTTGAGCTTTTTGAAGTGACGTATCTCCGCTCCGGCCTCCCGCAAAGGAGCAAAAAACTGATCCAGGGCGCCTGTACCCCAGGAATCTACCAGAATCCTGATGCGGATACCCTGCTCCGCTTTGCGAAGTAAAGCATTCCTGAACCGCTGTCCGATGGCATCATAGCCAAAACGGTAGGTCTCAAGCAGGATCTGATGTTTCGCAGCAGCAATATCCTGAAGCATCACCGTGTAAAAGCGGAACGGATCATCATAGAGCTGATAGCTGTCCTGAACTGCTTCCATTTCCTTGCAGGGATATCAGGTCAAATTTATGAAACCCTGGCATAACTTGGGTTCAATTAGTCTTCTTTGGTAGGTTTTTATTGTTGCATCAGGCTTTTTAGCAGGCCATTGAAGATGATGTTGTGAAAAGGCAGAACCGCATACCAATATATTCTTCCCCTTAATCCGGATGGACGAAAGGTTGCTGTCAGGGACAGTGTCTCACCCTGAAGGCGAAACTCCAGCCAGGCTTCGCCGGGCAGCTTCATTTCCGCATACAGCAGCAGACGTCCTTCTTCTTTGTTCGCATACAGCACCCGCCAAAAATCAAGTGTATCTCCGGCATGAAGTTCATGGGGATTTTTTCTTCCCCTCCTTAATCCGACCCCTCCGGCCAGTTTGTCCAGGAAACCCCTCACTTCCCAAAGTCCATTGGCATAATACCAGCCATTGTTCCCCCCTATAGACCAGAGTTTCCTGATCAGGTTATCCCGGTTCTGAATGGTGCGTGTCCTGTGATCGATGAAGCATCCATGCGTAGGAACACGGATCAGATCTGAAATTCCCCCCAGAAGTGCTTTACTGGATAAAGCATCGGTCCATGAAGAAATGACGCCCTCCTGTTCAATAATATTAAAGGCAAGTCTGACGGCATCATCAAAGGGTACCAGCTCAATATCAATAATATCCTGAATCCGCTTATCCCGGCATATTATCTCAATCTTCATGCTATCGACGAGATTGACAGCCAGTTTATATGAGGTGGAGGTAATAAAATACAACCAATAGGAAGAAAGCTTTGGTGTCATCACAGGAACAACCCAGATTGTTCGCCTGAGTTTTCTGATCCGGGCAAACTTCAACAACATTTCCTTATAGGTCAGAACCTCAGGCCCTCCAATATCAAAATCCTTGTTGTAAACACGTTCATCCAGCAATACTCCCTGCAGGTATTGCAACACATTCCTGATGGCGATGGGTTGCGAACGCGTATTCAGCCACTTGGGAGCGATCATCACCGGCAGCTTCTCAACCAAATCCCGCATGATTTCAAAAGAAGCACTTCCGGATCCCAGGATAATACCGGCTCTGAGTGTGGTGAGGGCATACGATCCTGCTGATAATGTTTCTTCAACGGCTTTGCGTGATGCCAGATGTCGCGAAAGTTGTGCTTCGTTAATGATACCACTCAGGTATATCACCTGTTTAACCTGAACCTGATCCATTCTATCCCGGAAATGTCGGGCGGACATCAACTCCAGCTCATCAAAATTGTGGAGGGAAGAAGACATGCTGTGAATCAGATAGTAGGCTGCATCCAGGCCTTGTGGGATCTGATCCAATGAAGTAGGGTCAAGGAAGTCTGATTCAATGAGATACAGCTTCTTATCCTTATATGGCGTCATGTCAAACCTGCTGGCATCCCTCAGGCATCCATATACTTCATGGCCGTCCTCCAACAATAGCGGAAGGAGTCTTTTTCCAATATAGCCTGTGATACCCGTCAGCAGAATCTTCATAGTAAACTAACAATCCAAGGTTGCACTTGTTTGTGCTCAACTCATAATGAATTGTCTTTGAGAGCAATAATAAACCAAAGAATGCTAGTACAATGAGGCCTTATTGTGTTTCCAGGATTTGGAACAGCTCATCAAGCTTGGGTGTAAGAATAATCTCCGTACGGCGGTTTTTACTCCTGGCCTGCGTGGTATTTGCGTTATCTACCGGCACATACTCACTGCGTCCGGCAGCCGTAAGCCTCCGGGGATCGACCTTGGCGTTGGATGTCAATATTTTCACCACCGAAGTAGCCCGCATCACACTCAGGTCCCAGTTGTCCTTGATCTGTCCAACCCCCCGTAAGGGTACATTATCGGTATGGCCTTCAATCAATACATTGATGTCGCGGTTCTCAGCCAAAACCTTGGCCAGGTTGCCCAGGGCCTGTTTCCCCGAAGCACTGACATCGTATTTCCCGGTCTCAAACAACAAGGTCTCATCCATGGAAACATAGACCTTCCCGTTTTTGATATTGATTGTCAGTCCTTTGCCTTCAAACCCCAACAACGCATCAGCTACGGTACGTCTGAGCGCATTCACGGCCGCATCTTTCCGGTCCAGGATGGATTGCAGCTCGTTCAGCCGGCTTTCCTTTTCCTTCATATCGGCCGTCAGCTTGTCCAGATTGGTTTTCTTTTGCTCGAGTTCCCGTGCCAGCAGATTGAGCTGGTCTTCCCGTTGCTGCAGGCTCTCCTGCGCCAGCTGCAACTCGGTCAGGATGTCGCGGATCTCTTGCTCTTTCCCCTGTTTCAATGCTTCTGTGCTGCGCTGAAGCTCTGAATATCTTTTCTGAAGCTGGTCTAACTCCTGAGCTGTCAACCGAAGCTGGGGACCCAGCATGGCTGTATCATTCTTTAGCTGCTCGACGGCCGCCTCCAATCCCAGGGAACGTTGCTGCAACTGACTGTGATCCGACCGGAGTTTATCCCTGTCCTGCAGGCACTGGTCGTAATCTTTGACCAGGGCATCATATTTTTTCTTGGGTACCAGGCATGATGTCAGGATCAAGCTGCTGATCATCAGAATTGAAAACAGTCGAAACGCTTTCATAACGTGGGTATTTAGAGGTTAATATCTAATACAACAGGGCAATGGTCGGAGTGTTTGGCCTGGGGCAGGATTTTTGCTCCGGTCATATCGGGGGCAAGCGCCTGACTGACCATGTGATAATCGATGCGCCAGCCCAGGTTCCGGTTGCGTGCACCAGCCCTGAAGCTCCACCAGGAATATTGATGGGGCTCCTGGTTAAAGGCCCGGAATGAATCCACAAATCCGCCGTTCAGGAAGCGGTCCATCCATTCCCGTTCCTCAGGGAGAAAGCCGGAAGAGGTGGCATTACGAACCGGGTCATGGATGTCGATGGGCTTATGGCAGATATTGAAGTCACCGGACAGGATCAGGTTTGGACGGGTTTGACGCAAATCATGGACATAATCCAGAAAATCCTCCAGCCAGACCATCTTAAATGCCTGACGGTCGTCGCCGCTGCTGCCGGAAGGATGGTAAACGCTGACCAGGGTTGTGCTACCATAATCCATGCTGATCCAACGGCCTTCGGCATCGTATTGTTGTATGCCCATACCGTATTGTATATGATCCGGTTTGAGCCTGGTGAGAATCCCTACCCCACTGTAGCCTTTCTTTTCCGCCGAAAACCAATAGCATTGGTAGCCCAGGTCTTCAAACAGGTGTTGTGGGATCTGTTCAGGCTGTGCCTTGGTCTCCTGAAGACAAAGGACATCTGGCTGGGCAGCCCTGATCCAGTCCACAAGGCCCTTCTCAATCGCCGAGCGTATGCCGTTGACATTGTAGGATATGATACGTGCCATTTTGTTTCGTCTGAAGAATTCGGTTTATTTAATGGTTTCGCAGAATCTGTCCAAAATGCGAAATGCGCTAGACAGGTCTGCGGAAATTCGTTTCTTTATCATTCAAAAGTATTAAATATCGGGTTGTTTAATCCGCTTATCTGCCTATGAGACGTATCATGCTCTGGCTTCAACGGTTTGCTGACTGGCGGATCAGGCATATCAGCAATAGTCAGTTCGTCCTGATACTGGCCTTCATAACCGGCCTGGTCAGTGGGCTGGCGGCTGTGCTGCTCAAAAACCTGGTGCATTTCACGCATCATGCCGTAACCGGGCTGTTTGACGAGAGCGGGGAGAACCTGCTCTTTCTGGGTCTGCCGCTGGCTGGCCTCTTGCTTACCATCTTGTTTATCAAGCGCTTTATTAAAGAAGATATCCGACATGGGGTGAGTAAGGTCCTGCATGCCATTTCGAAGCGTAACGGCATGATGCATTCGCACAATAACTACTCATCGATGGTGGGCAGCACCCTGACGATCGGGTTTGGCGGGAGTCTTGGGCTTGAGGCGCCCATCGTTACGACGGGAGCATCGCTGGGCTCCTATCTGGGCCGACTGTTCCGCATGGATTTCAAGACGCTGAACCTGCTGATCGGGTGTGGGGCGGCCGGGGCCATCGCCGGCATTTTTAAAGCGCCCATTGCCGGATTGGTATTCACGCTCGAAGTGCTGATGCTGGATATGACCATGTTGTCGATCATTCCTTTGCTCATCTCCGCCGTGACAGGGGCCATCATCGCCACCATTTTCCTTGGCGAGGGCGTGATCTTTCATTTCAGCGTAGATGACCCGTTTATCATCGGACAGATCCCTTTCTACCTGGGGTTGGGGGTGTTTTGTGGACTGATCTCCCTTTATTTTACCCGCACGGCCATGCATATTGAAGAGCGCTTCGGACGCGTTCAGTCTACCTGGAAAAAATGGCTGGCCGGTGGCATTATTCTGGGGGTGCTGATCTTCCTCTTTCCCCCACTTTATGGAGAAGGATATGCAGCCCTGAAGTCTATCCTCAGCGGGCATGGGGAAGAGCTTGTATACAACAGCCCATTCTATTCTTTACAGGATCAGTTCTGGACGATTAACTTCATCCTGATCGCCATCCTGATTTTCAAAGTCGTCGCCATGGCCTCCACGACCGGTGCCGGTGGCGTCGGAGGGGTTTTTGCTCCAACCTTGTTCATGGGGGGATTGTCAGGTTACCTCTTTGCCCGGCTGGTCAACGCTTCTCCCTATGTTGCCATTCCCGAAAAGAACTTTGCCCTGGTAGGCATGGCTGGCATGATGGCTGGGGTGATGCATGCCCCTCTAACGGCTATTTTTCTCATCGCTGAGTTGAGCGGAGGTTATGAGCTGTTCCTTCCCCTGATCATGACAGCAACAATTTCTTTTCTGACCATCAACTACTTTGAACCCCATTCCATCTATACAAAGCGATTGGCGGAGAAAGGGGAGCTGAGAACCCATGACAAGGACAAGACGGTATTGGGGATGATGCGGATATCCAGCCTCATCGAAGACAATTTTAAAACGATCCATCTGGAGGCCAGTCTGGGAGAGCTGGTGAAGGTCATCGCTCAATCAGAACGCAATGTTTTTCCGGTGATCAATAAAGAGGGATTGTTTGAAGGCGTGGTCTTTATCAACGACATACGTGAGATCATGTTTAACCATGAGATGTACGATACCACTTTTGTCAGGGATCTGATGTATATGCCGGATGTGATCGTGAGTCCGGAGGACAGCATGGAAGATGTAGCCGCTTTGTTCAGCCGTACTCCGCATTACAACATCCCCGTTCTTAAAGACGGCAAATATGTCGGCTTTGTATCCCGGGCGCGTGTCTTCTCCAGTTACCGCTCCATCCTCCGGGATATTTCCTATGAGTAGGCTGTGCCGACCTCTGATGAATCCTTCTCCAGGCCAGTCCTTGACTGCAGTATCAGACTTTCTGCTTTTCTCAGGTCATTGACGGGTTCCAGACAGACTGTATCAGTGCAAATGTAAATGTTGGTCTGCTGCTTATCGATGCGCTGGGATATATGCGGGAATGCACTTTCCTTTATAGCTCCTGCCACCAAAAGCCAGGGATCGAAACGGCGGAGCAGGCCCCTGCTGATCTGAGCGGCATCAGGGCCTGTGGCTACACCCGTGAGCAAACCTGCTTCCATTTCCAGCATCAGCATAGCCCAATACAGATAAGCGGAGGGGTGGCGATCTACATGGTTTTCCATGTTCCGGATCCCCTTCAGGGCCAGGTTCAGATAATGGTCATTCTCGAGCAGCCTGCCCAGGTGGTGTAGGTTGCCCATCATCACGGCGTTGGAGGAGGGAATAACATTGTCGTAGGTTTCCATCATGGGCCCGGCAGGCAGGGATACAGATGCATCGCTGAGCCAGAAAAAGCCTGTACCATCATCCAGGAAATGCTGCAGTACATAATGGGTAAGACGATCTGCTTCCATAAGCCATTCTTCATTCAGACTGCCCTGATAAAGCAGCATCAGCGCTTTGATCAGCCAGGCATAGTCTTCAAGACATGCAGGTGTGTAGGCCTGTCCGTCTTTCCAAACCCGGAACAGTCCACCTTTGGGATGCTGCATATTATTGAGGAGAAAATGTGCAAGGCGGACAGCCTTTTCAAGGTATTGATCCTCGTCCAGGGCAAGCCAGGCATCACAATACGCTATAACCATCATGGCATTCCATCCCAACAGCACCTTGTCATCCAGTGCAGGGGGAATACGTTGGCTGCGTGTCTTAAGCAGGGTCATGCGGGCTTGCCGGATCTCTTCCTCAAAGGCACTCAATTCCATCCCGGCAGCCACGGCGAGGCTTGCCAGGTCCTCATGCCGCCAAAGTACATTCTTTCCTTCTTCCCACAGACTCCGGCCATCGATCTGGTAAGCATCCATAAAGTGCGAAGCCTTGTCTCCGAGGATGTTAGCGATTTCTCCTTTAGTCCATACATAATAGCGCCCTTCATCACCTTCGCTGTCAGCATCCAGCGAACTGCTGAAACCGCCTTCAGCTTGCTGGAATTGATCCTCCAGGAATTGGATACTCTCCTTAACGACAGTGCGATACAGGTCGTTGTCCAATACCCGGCTGGCTTCGGCGTAGAGGCTGATCAACTGGGCGTTATCGTAAAGCATTTTTTCGAAATGTGGGATATGCCACTGTTTGTCAACACTGTAGCGCGCAAATCCACCGCCGAGATGATCATAAATACCTCCTTCTGCCATCCTGTCAAGGGTCATCTTCAGGGCTTTCCGGGCCTCTTCTTCTCCCGCGTACAGAAAATAGCGCAACAGGAAGGCCTGTTGGACCGGCATCGGAAATTTTGGAGCACCCAGGCTTCCGCCATGAACATAGTCCAGCGACTTCGCAAGTTTTGCAAAGACGGAGCGCAATTCCATTTCAGGCTTTTCTTTTTCCATGAGCCGGATCCTTCCACTCATGGCCACACCCTGCGTGATTTCGTTCGCTTGCTGTACAACTGTATTGCGCTCCTGGCGATAGAGGCGGCTGATTTGCATCAGCAGGGATTTCCATTGGTCCGGTCTGAAGTAGGTGCCGCCATAAAACGGCCTGCCATCGGGGAGGGCAAAGACATTCAAGGGCCAACCACCATGCTGGTGGATCAACTGAACGGCCGTCATATACGTATGATCAAGGTCTGGCCGTTCTTCCCTGTCTATTTTGATGCAGACGAAGTGCTCATTCATCAGCGCAGCAATATCAGGATCCGAGAAACTCTCCTTCTCCATGACATGGCACCAGTGACAAGCGGCGTATCCGATGCTGATAATCAATGGTTTGTCAGAAGATCCGGCTTCAATGAGGGCTTGTTCGCCCCAGGGATACCAGTCGACCGGATTACCGGCGTGTTGACGTAGGTAAGGGCTGTGTTCGAGCGCCAGACGGTTGGTTCTTTCTTGTAGCATTTGTGGATTGCATTCAAACAGATCGTGTGCTCTTTCAGAGTCGTCGACCCGCTTAAAAGTACAATAAGTTTTTTGTAACGCTGGTTACGACCAACCGAATCGATTCGTAATTCGTAATTGCCTGAAAACTAATGGCACACAACCCCGTAGTGATGTTAAATTGGTAGCCCGGCTCACCTTACCACCAGCTTGGTGGTGACGACCTGCCCGCTTTCATAGATCAGGCTAACCAGGTATATACCGCTTTTTAGTTTGGAAGTATCGAGCTGGTATTCCTTCTCGTGGCGGGAAAGACTGTGGCTGGAAACAACACGGCCGGAAAGGTCCAACAGGTTCAGGCTAGCGGCCTGACCCGTGTAATCCATCGCTATCCAGGTATGGCCCGTGGCTGGGTTGGGGTAGATATTGAAGCTGGAAACCAGGGCAGGGGGCTTCTCTAGTCCAGTGGGGGTACTCCCCGGTGCATAGCCCAGGCTGTCAGTCTTAACCAGCCAGGCACCGGCGTTGTAGCTGCCATCCCATGGGAAGTGCCATCCCGCGGCTAGGAACCCCCCGTCGTCTGTAAGCAGCACATCGTTGAACTGGCAATCATCCCGCCAACCACCATAGCCATAATAGCGCGACCACAGGCTGTCACCATCGCTGTTCAGGCGGAACAAAACGCCTTTATGACTTACCACATTATTTTCAGGATTTCTCACACAGAATGTCGAGCACAGAAGTATGTCCTTGTTTGCAAGTATCCTCAGAGAAAGAGTACTGTGAAGTTCCGGGTTAATATAACTTCTATACAGATAATATTGCCTTTCGAATACAAGTTGACGAGTATTCACATCTACCTTGCTAATAACTAAGTTTCTGAGTCGATCTACTGCACTAATCCACACTGCTGATGTGACTATTATATAGGTACTATCTATCAAGGTAATTCCCATAGGATAGGCAGGTTTGGAAGTATGATTGACCTGGGTTGACCATTCCCAGTCACCTTGCTTGCTGAGCTTGATAATGGAAAGCTTCATTGGAGAGATAATCCCTGTAATGAAATACCCTGAATCTGGAGCAACCTCAATATCATAGCTTCCATTAAGAACATTCGGATACGCCCTCCACCACTGCACGTTGCCATCAGTATCAATCTTGAGCAGGAATGCGCGGTCATCTATTGTTCCTTGTGGGATCCGACGGTAATGACCTGTAACAATATATCCCCCGTCTTGGGTTTGTTTAATGGCCGTGGCGACATTATCAAGAATGGTATCCGCAGGGTAGCCGGCCACCGTGGCAGGCAAGTCATAGACCCTTGTCCAAAGAGTGTCCAGGTTCTTATTCAGTTTCATAATGTAGGCATCCCAGGTTGGGAATTGTTTATAAGCTTTATTGCTGGCCACCAATAAATCCCCACTCCTGTCCATTATCAAAGTATTTGTTGGATACGTTGGTATATTCGCCAGAGAATCATGAAAGAGGATACTGTTAACGAGTACCCCATGCATCGTTGCTTTTATTACAGCCAGTTTCTGCCCTGTAAAATTATCAACGATAGCCGCAGATATGTAAATATATGTATCATCTGTCACAATGCTTTTCACGGAGTTGAGTGTGTAGACCGAATCCCCATAAAAATATACTGTCTTGTTATATGTGCCCTGGGTCTGGCCTTTTGCTAATGAAAATACCAAGATGGACATATAGATGACCAGAAATTGATTTATTTGCATTGCTTTCATTGCCAGTTGGAAAAGTGTGATTTCAATGTAAGGACTACCTCAAGATGGTGAATTTTCTCACCGAAAGCGGCTTGTTATCACCCATCAAACGAACAAAGTAAGCTCCAGGTCGTAGATTTCTCGTATCGATGACCATCTCATTTGAAGCCTTTGGCCAGGTTCCAGAATATATTTCACGTCCTCGGGCATCAAGAAATACCATCAATAACTTGCTGTATTCTGGTTTGTTAACGCAAATAACCAGGTTTAGCTGATCGCTTGCCGGATTGGGATAAACACGCAACAAATCTGCTGCGGGCTCGTGGACTTTTGCCCTGACTCGCTTTGCCTCCCAGGTACTGTCCGGGTCAATGATCACTTCCTCGTACTCAAAGGCTTCGTCGTTCATCCTGAGCAGGGCCAGGGCCAGGGCTGAGAGCTGGGGTCGGTTATCTTCAACCATCGCCGTGAGGGATCCTTGTTGCGGGGCATCCAGGAAATCAGTGTATAAGCCACTCCCTATCTTCTGTTCCCAGATGCCAAACAGGTCATCAAAGAGATCATACTCCGTTTCCTGTTCCTCTGAAAGGGCATAATTGTTCAGTATGTCTTCCATGGTCTGGTCTTTTTCTGACGGGCGGTTCAGAAGTATTTGCGGTAAATGAGCTTATTACTAAGAACATGATTTGTCGCCCAAAAATCAACGGGATGAACAGCTGATCCCTAAAGCAAATGTGCATTAATGTGGGAAAGCTGACTTAAGAGAAATTGCTAACAATGTATGAACTGACATTGCTCAAATATAGCGATCATGATAACATAAGTCAAGCATTTTTATAAATAATATTTGAAGCACAAAATGGCCTTCTGTCAGCGATCAGTTACCAGTGAACAGTTTACAGCGATCAGTGGTAGCTATCAGCTATCAGCGAGCATTCGTAATTCGTAATTCGTAATTCGTAATCACCTGATTCCTAATTCCTCATCCCTAATTCCTCATCACCTCTCCTCCCAATCAGCATTATTTACGTACCTTTGCCCCCTGTTTTTCAAATCTAAACCCTGTCCTTTCCGATGGAGATTCCTTCAAAATATGATCCGTCCCTGACCGAGGATAAATGGTACAAATATTGGCTCGATCAGGGGTACTTTCGTTCAGAGCCTGACGACCGTGAACCATTCTGCATCGTGATACCCCCGCCCAATGTCACAGGGGTACTGCATATGGGTCATATGCTGAACAATACCCTGCAGGATGTCCTGGTGCGCCGTGCCAGGATGCTGGGCAAGAACACATTATGGCTTCCTGGCACCGACCATGCCTCCATCGCTACCGAAGCGAAGGTCGTAGCCATGCTGCGGGAGAAGGGCATTGAA
>Ga0208462_1001597_pt1 | contig 14677 bp, 7 predicted proteins | sample AD_SCU001_MetaG_FD_184452 | JGI IMG/M metagenome (GOLD analysis project Ga0208462, IMG submission 184452) | Active sludge microbial communities of municipal wastewater-treating anaerobic digesters from China - AD_SCU001_MetaG (SPAdes) (version 2) | ecosystem: Engineered > Bioreactor > Anaerobic >...
CGTACTGCTGGAGCGGCCGTGCGCCTTTCAGGGGCTCCAGGATGCCGCGTGCGATGAAGGTGTCGACCGTTTCGATGAATCTGCGATGCCTTGACTGATCGGCGAACAGGTTGATCCCGCGCTCTTTGAGGGCGCTCTCGATCCCGGTGAGATGGATGCGCTTATTCCTGTGCTCGAGCACGATGGCTCTGATCAACCGCTCCATGGTTCGATCCGGACTATATGTGCGATGTGATATAGTCTCTTCGATATGGTGGGGGATGCGGCTATTCGGACTTTAACGATTTTTGTTGGAGGATAAGGCGGCTTTGCACAGCAAGGGCTCAAAGGTTCAGCAATCTTTGCCAGGCATTTGGTAAAACTGTCACGGTATAAGAAATGTAGACTTTCGGCCTGCTGAATGTGGAGATACCCACCGCTGTTTACAAATAGGAGTACCCTGATCGGATCGGAGTGACCTCCCACTTGCCTGCACGTTTTTCTCTGTCAATGTCCATGGTTCACGGCTCTATAAACCAACCGTAGAAGCATTTGAAATTTTGGGTCTTCAGGAGCACCCGCCGTTCATCTCTGCCAATCCGGTCCATGATTCTCGACGAGGGATCCACCAGTAAAGCCGAAAACAAGTGATCAAGGGTAATGTCCCGATCGACCTGTAATTCTGGAAACATCCGGCGAGAGATCTGAAGTTATAACATGTCGACACGATGCAAAATAAATTAAGTCAAACCGATTTTCCACAACATGAACTGAACACAATATAAAAGCCCCATATCTTGGTTGAGCCTTTCTAGAGAGTCTATTCTCAAATTACATTCCGTAAAAACTTTTATATCACTAAGCGCAATTAGATATTAAGGCGAGTTGATGAAACTACGGGATCTCATTGAAGAAAATCGTAAAAATTACTATAAAATGCTCGTTATTGTTGATAATAATCAGCAGTATGAACCAGTGTTGTCTAATCTTAAAGAAAACGGATGGACTGTTTATGACATTACAGCGGAAATTTTGCATTTAATTGAGGGTGTTCCTGAGAAAAAAAGAAAAATCCGGATTGGAGAAACAATTAAAAAATGGTTCAATAACCTTCCAGAACAAGTGGTCTTTTACAACACAAATATCTTATATTCTCCAGAACTTGGCAGGTTAAATCCAATAGGAGCGTTTAAATACAGATCCCGAACCAATGAAATTGTAATTTTTGTAGAGGGTCATGTTTCAGGAAACCGAATTAAATATTCCGAATTTGGACGTTCTGATTATACAGAAATCGATGTCAGTGAATTAATTCATGTGAAAATGGAGGAGATTGATGTCTAAAATAAAGGATCTGGTAACATTCTCAAAAATCAAAGAAGTTATCGACATTGATGCTTTGGGCGATAAGAAAAAGCTGGTTGAAAACTACCTGATATCGTCTGCAATGGAGGATTACCTCGTTCAGTTGTTAAAAGACATTGAGAAGGATACCCATAAAGCTGCCCAAGTTGTCGGAGGATATGGATCGGGAAAATCCCATTTACTAGCATTTATCATCTCCATCTTATCAGATCCAAAATTACGGTCATCGATTCAAAATAAAAATGTCCGCGAAGAATCTGAAAAGATCGATCGTGATTTTGTTGTTATTCATTGGGAACTCCAGCCAAATGACGTTGAACTCTCTGAGTATTTCTATGATCAAGTTGAGACTCAGTTGGAGAATAACTACAATATCTCATTTAAATTGAAAACAGATGGGGTTCCCGACCATAAAAAGAACATTCGTGATATTCTAGAGAAAATCAAGAAAAATAATCCTAAACGCGGTCTTGTAGTTATTTTTGACGAGATTTCCGATTTTTTAAAGCAAAAAACACGCGAAAAAATTCGACGTGATATGGGTTTTCTCCGAATTCTTGGCCAGGTTGCCCAAGAAAGCGACTTCATGTTTATTGGTGCGATGCAGGAGCATATCTTCTCCAATCTGAAATATGTTGACGAGGCCGAAAGTTTTGCTAGAGTATCCGAACGGTTTCAGATACTTACTATAAAAAGGGAGGATATCAAACGGGTTATCTCCCAGCGTGTTCTGCATAAATCAGAGGAGCAGAAAATTGAACTTGAATCCGCGTTATCGAGCTACGTGAAATATTACCCAATGGTTCAATCAAACATCGATGATTATATTGATCTTTTTCCGGTTCATCCATATGTAATCCAGACGTTTTCCGAACTTCCTTATTTTGAAAAACGTGGGGTTATTCAGTTTACTATGCAGGAAGTTGAGAGGGTCTTAAACGAAGATTTCCCCAGCCTCATTACGTTCGATAGGATTTTTGACGAAATCGCTTCGAAACACACCATAAAACATCTTGAAAATGTCAGTCCTATTGTTGAAGCCGTTACGACATTAGATACTAAGATTGACCTTCTCGATGACCGAGACAAAGATACTGCAAGGAAATTGATCAAGGCTCTCGCAATTTTAAAATTACTTGGAAAAAGCACAAACAATGGTGCAACTGCTCAGGAATTAGCAAACGAACTGTTGTACCTCCCGCAGAATAAGAATATTGATGCAAGGGATGAGATTGTTCTCGTTCTTGACAGGCTCCGGAGAGTAACTGATGGCCGGTCTATCAGTAAGACTGATGATGGATATTATTTCCTTGATCTTGAATCAGGACCGGATTATGATCAGATGATTGCAAGGAAATCTGACAATCTTCCCGAAAATGCATTGGATGATGAGATACTGGCTATTCTCAAGGATCAGCTTTCGCTGACAGCCAATGGGGTCCCCGGCGTATTTGATGATACCTGCGGTTGGAGATCAAAACGATCGTTCCGTAACGGGCAATTTATTTATGAGACCGGCAAAGGCGAGGTTGCTGCAAGAAAAGGAGATTACCAGATTGTTTTTGTCTCACCGTTCTGCGTAAATAACCGGTACATCGCATCATCCAGTTGCATTATTATTGAAGGTAGACTTTCCTCTGAAGCAACGGAGGAGTTAAAAAAAGTAGCTGCCGCTAATGAACTCCTGAAAGAGAATATTCAGAGAAGTATTATTCAGAGGAAGTATGTTGGTTTAAAAAAGCAGTTTACCGAGATGTTTGTGCAATCATACCTTGATAACGGTATGGTCAACAAGGGTTCTGAGAAAAAGAGCATCAAATTAATGATTTCGAGAGAGTTCGCAAATTTCGATGAATTGTTTGCCGATATGAAACCGGAATTGTTCGATGAATATTTCACTTTAACCTACCCAAAGCATCCGAGATTTTCTCAAACGATTTCCAGGGATAATATTCTCGGGGAGTTTTCTAGGGCCATGAGAGACCTCATCGACCGCAGTGGGGTTCAGGGCACGGTTTCAACAACAACTGCATTGATTAACGCTATAGACCTTCTTGATGACAACAAAAACTTGTCAACTTCAAAATCTGAGGTTGCTTTTCTGATTCTGAAGGTTGCAAAAGAGAATGCGGGAAAGAATGTCGCAATAAAGGAGATCCTTGATCACTATAGGGCAAGCCCATATGGTTATGATCCAATCATTACCGAATTTATTATTGGAGTCCTGACCTTTAACGGGGAGATCGCCTTAAAGGCAAAAGGTGGAAAGACGATTTCTTCTTCTGACATCGACGATGTATTTAAGGGCGGGCTTGAGGCCTTCGAAAATATCCTGTATCTGACGTTAGAGAGCGATTTTGATATCCAGCCGATTATAACCCTGTTCACAACTCTCGGCATAGATTCTGATACAGTTAAAAAGATGCGGGTATCTGCAAAACGCAATGAGGCAATCCAGGAGTTTAGAGCAAAATATCTCGAGATTAAGGAGCAGATTTCGGTTATCGATACCAAGCTGGCGACGATGTCATTGTCCGCGTGCGGTATTCTGAATATCGAAACGCTGAAAATTAAGCACGAAAAAGTTAAAGCAGGTTTTCCGCTCGATGATTTTGAAAAGGTAAAGACGCCCAATGATCTGAAACGAATTATTTACGACTTAGATAGAATCACAGAGATTGGGAATTCACTGAAATTACTAAACCAGATATATAGGTTCTATAATATCTATACAAGCGACATTGAAAAGGAAGCCAATTATATCCTTGAAGTCCAGAAGGTCCTTAAAGAATGTCCTAGTCCCTTATCATTGAACGACGTAGAGAATGAAATTACGTTGGCATTTGCGCTCTTGAAGGATTCAGATAAGATCCTTCTTTCAGAGAATCATAACCTTGCCAGGGGAAAACTCCAACAGGCCCAGCGTAAATATAAAGCCGCGTATTACAAGGCGCACGAAAAATATGTTGGCGATAAAGTTGATTGGTCCCAACTTACTGGTATAAGGGATAGTCAAGAATATCAGCAGTTAAGGATCCTGAAAAATATTGTTCTTCTCGATCGGTTGCGATTCTCGAAAGTGGAAGACGAGATCACCGTGATGAGTCAGATGCATTGCCGTGACTTCAAAGTTGGAACTCTTGATACTAAAGTAATCTGCCCGAAATGCAATTTTCCCGAAGGATGGGAAGAGTTAGATGTTGGCACCAGGATCGAACATGTAAAATCTGAGATTACGGCTATTCACTCTGAATGGGAGCGAACTGTCCTTGCTGAGCTGAATAATTACCATGATAACGTCAACCTACTCAATTCCGCTGAACAAAAGTTGATCAATAGCGTTGTTAAAAGCGGAAAGTTGCCATCACCGATCACCGAATCGCTTGTTATCGCATTCAACAACCTCTTCAAAGAACTGGAACTGATTGAGATTAATGAGAAGATGCTTGTAGGGGCATTGTTCTCTGATTCACAGGTCATGGATTACCTGACCTTTGATAATCGGTTGAAGGCTTTCAAGGATTCCCTGGTCAAAGGAAAGGACCTCGACAAAGTACGGATTAAAATGGCCCAAAAAAAAGAGGAGAGGTGAGTGAATGGTTAACATAGAATTTACTGAAGAACAGAAGCGACAGCAATTTGAGGCTGCGGTAAAAGCCAAGCCGCTAAAGGATCAGTTACCCTCCCTCAGGACGATTGAAGGTTTCCCGATCGGAACAGATGAAGATATTCTTGCATTGTCCGATCCACCATATTACACTGCGTGCCCGAATCCGTATATCAATGATTATATTGAAGCCTTTGGGAAGCCATATGATCCGGCGACGGATGATTATGAGAGGACGCCATTTCTTGGAGACGTTAGTGAGGGTAAGAACGATCCAATTTACATGGCACATACCTACCACACAAAAGTGCCGTACAAAGCGATTTCAAGATTTATCCAGCATTATTCCAGAGAAGGGGATATTGTTTTCGATGGATTTTGCGGGACTGGGATGACAGCGATTGCTGCTCAAAAAATAAACCGGAAAACTATTTTATGTGACCTTTCACCGATTGCATGTTTCATCGCCAGTAGATATAATGAAAAATTAAATTTAAACGAATTTGAGAATGAAGCAAAAAAAATAATAAGCGAAGTTGAAAGCGATTGTCATTGGATGTATTCCACGCTTCATACAGATGGGAGATCTAAAGGGGTTATTAATTATGTCCTCTGGTCAGAAGTTTTAATTTGTCCATTTTGTAAAAATGAGTTCTCCTTTTGGGAAGCTTCAGTAAATCATGAAGTTAGAGAAGTAAGATCTGAATTTGAATGTCCAAACTGTAAATCCTCTCTAAAAAAAGATAGTTGCAACAAAGCTACTGAAACGATCTTTGATTCAGTATTAAATGAGAAAATAGCCCGAAATAAACAAATTCCCGTTTTGATCAATTATATCCATAACGATAGAAGATATGAAAAATCCCCCGACCAACAAGATTTGAAGTTAATTGAAAAGATAGAAGATCTTCAAATCCCTCAGTGGTTCCCTGTTTTCAAACTAATGAACATTGGTGAGAGATGGGGAGATATGTGGAGAGCGGGTGGACATTTTGGTATTACTCACGTCCATCATTTTTTTTATAAAAGGTCTCTCTGGGTCTTATCAGAACTTTTGGAGAGATCAAATAAATCTCGGTTTAAAAAGGAATTTTTATTTCTTCTAACCTCATTTATGGTTAAAACCGGAAGTAAATTGCACAATGTGGGTTGTAAGGATGGCAATATAAATTTAGCCGGTGCTGCACCAAATTCTATGTTTATACCGAGTTTGATCGCAGAGCGAAATCTATTCATTTTAGCAAGAGGAAAATTGAATGATATTTCCCCTATATTCAGTCAAAATAATGATGACCATTACCCGATAATATCTACAAGTTCTTCCACAAATCTAAATATAAAATCAAATTCTGTTGATTATATTTTTGTTGATCCCCCTTTTGGTCATAATTTAATGTATTCCGAATTGAATTTCATATGGGAATCCTGGATTAAAATATTCACAAATATTAATTCTGAGGCTATAATGAATAAATCTCAACACAAAGAATTGGCCGATTACAAAGAAATTATCTCGCAATCATTTAATGAATTCTATCGAATCCTCAAGCCAAATCGATGGATTACAGTCGAGTTTCACAATTCACAAGCGTCTGTTTGGAATGCGATTCAGGATTCGCTATCTAAAGCAGGATTCATCATAGCCCAAGTTGCAGTTCTTGATAAAAAACAGGGCACATTTAAGCAAATGGTTGCTCCAGGTACAGTAAAAAATGATCTTATAATTAATGCTTATAAACCTCGACACCAGTTTGTAGAATCATTTCTTAAAAAGTCCGGTGCTGGAATGGAGATCGAATTCATCATCGAACACCTATCTCACCTACCTAAAGAACCTAGCATTGAAAGAACTGCCCAAATGCTCTTCTCGAAAATGCTTGCCCACTATATCCAGCATGGATATGAAATACGATTCAATGCCCGCCAGTTTTACAACCTGTTGAGGGAACACCTCAAACTCATAGATGGTTACTGGTTCCTCGATAATGAAATTTCAAAATATGATGAATGGAAAAGAGCGAATGGATTGCATGCAATTGAAGCTATCGCCAAAGGGCAGCAAACTCTTTTTGTAACTGATGAGCGATCTTTTTTAATTTGGCTTTACAACTATGTCTCAACTCCAAAAACCTATAGTGAAATATTTACTGCATCTAGGAATATCCTGTCCTCTACTTCAATGATTGAGGATCAGATCCCTGAACCAAAACAGTTACTAGATACCAATTTTATCTTCCAAGATGGAAAATATCGCCGTCCTACTACAGAGAGTGAACGGGAAGGAATTGAATCAAAGAGGGAGAGAGAACTTCAGAAGGCATTTGAGAAGATCTTAGAGCAGGCTCAAACCGGAACCAAAAAGATCAGAAATGTTAGAAAAGAAGCCATTGCATACGGCTTTACCAAATGCTACCAAGAAGGACGGTTTGCCGAGATTATCGCCGTTGCTAAAAAATTGCATAAGGAAATTCTCGCGAATAACAGCGAAATCAATGACTTCGTCGAGATTGCTCATCTCAAGGTTGGTAAAGATATATGAAGAAATTCTTTGTAATTCTTCATAATTTCTTCTCGAATGAGTTATTGTTATGATGAGGATGACCGGGTAGAATAATGTCTATTGATGTCGGCAGTACGATCACCAGCAAAACATATCCCGAAAAAGGCACCGGGAATGTCATCAAGGTTCAGACAATATTTGGCAATACCTATGCCGATGTCTTCTTTGAACGGGGAAGGGAAAAACTCACTCTTCCACTTTCTGATTTAGAGGTTTGCGATACACCTGAGGTAGCAATCAAATCCGGGAAATTCTCTCCCGCGCGGGTTTTTCTGCTTCGTCTTCTAAAGGATCAAATCAAAGCTGCAGCAACACAGGACATGATCCAATCCGCCGCAAATTTTAAAATAATCCCACTTCCTCACCAGATTCTAACCGTCCACTTTGTCCTTGACCAGTTCAAACCACGAGCCCTCATTGCTGACGAGGTCGGCCTTGGGAAAACAATCGAAGCAGCACTTATCTTCGAAGAACTGAAAGCAAGGGGAATTGCCAGACGTGTCCTTATCATTGCACCTTCGGGTCTCTGTTACCAGTGGCAGGACGAGATGAAAACCAAGTTTGGTGAAGATTTTGCCATCTACGACAGTGAAACTATCCATACCTTAAAAAAGCTGCATGGGCAGGAAACAAACATTTGGAAACTCTCTGAAAAAATCATAACTTCAATTGATTTCCTTAAACCAAGAGTCGTCAATGAAGATCTGGATGATAACACAAAAATCCGCCGTACCCATCATAATCAGGAGGTTTTTGAAACAGCGGTCCATGCGCATTTTGACGTAGTTATCATCGATGAAGCTCATAAATTAACTAAGGATGAAGCGGGGGCCGAGACTGCGCGATATAAAGTGGGTAAATCCCTTTCAGAAACAACGCCGATTCTCCTCCTCCTTACTGCCACCCCTCATCAGGGAGATACTGCAAAATTCCGTAATCTTCTCGCATTAATTGACCCGTATCTTTTCTATAAGAATAGTGATGTAACCCCGGATAAAGTCCTGAGTGTCGCTGTAAGGAACAATAAGCGGGCGGTATCCGATTTCCAAGGAAATCGGATCTTTAAGCAACGCATAACTTCCCTGTACACAATTGGATGGGACAAAAAAGTCGATGAGGTTGAGATCCAACTTTATGATGCGGTGACGGAATATGTTACCACTTTTTACGATCTTGCTCAACGGGAAAATAACCGGACCAAAATGTTCCTGCTCCTAATCTATCAGAGGATGGCAAGCAGTAGTTCCCGGGCAATTTACAAATCACTCTCCCGTCGCCTTGAAGTCCTGACGAAAGAGGGTCCCAATGATCCTGAGCAAGAAAATAGTTCTGATGCAAACGGCATTTCATCAGATCAACTGGATGATTCCAGCCCGGAAGAGCAATTGGCGAGTCTCACCCGCGCTGTCGAACATCAGGTTTACCCTTCAGAAAAAAAATTGCTGGATCTTGAGATCAGGATGTTAAAAGACTGCGTTACACTCGCAAGGAACGCTTCGACTGGAAGGAATGACATCAAGTTTAAAAAATTACTCGAAGTACTTGATGAATTCAAAATCCGGGAGAACATTCCTAGATTGAAATTCATTATTTTTACGGAGTTTGTTGAAACACAGAACTACTTGAACGAAAATTTGCACAATCTTGGTTACTTGACCGCGATCATTAATGGCAGGATGTCGTTAGACGAGAAAACTCTGCAGAAACGACTTTTCCAGGATACTGCACAAATACTGATCTCTACTGATGCCGGTGGAGAAGGTATCAACCTGCAATTTTGCAGGGTAATGATAAATTATGATCTCCCTTGGAACCCAATGCGACTGGAACAACGCATTGGAAGAATCGATCGTATTGGGCAGGCACATGATGTAAAGATTGTAAATTTTCAGCTCGCTGATACTGTTGAGCAGCGTGTTAGGGATACGATAGAGCAAAAACTCGAACGAGTCAAGCGGGAGTTTATTGAGGGAGAAGACAAACTTGCTGATATTTTAACCACGCTTGACGATGAATTTAGTTTTGAAAAAATCTACATTGATGCCATTCTTAAAAAACAGATCAATACGGTTCACCTAGATACAATTGCCACCCAGATTTATGATCGCGCTAAAGCCATCATCACAAAAGGAGAGATGATGCTACCATTTTCAGATCTTACCTGCAAATACACAATCTCCGCCCACGATATCGAAAAGCAAAACGTTAGAGCCAAAAAATTCATTGAACTCTATCTCCTGACACACAATAAAGAATTACAATCCTACAAAACAAAGGAGGGGATATACTTTTTCGATGATCCAATATCTGGGAAGAGATTATCAAATGTGATTTTTGACCAAAAACTGTCGCTTGAAAATGAGGAGTACAATCTTCTCAGTTTCACACATCCTTTTGTTCAGTCAATAATCTCGGGTCTGGATCGCTCCCTTGAAGGAGTTACTGCGGCCAGATTTACAGTTCTAGAAAGTAAATTTAGTGGAATCAATGGATTTCTTCATGTCTACGAATTAAGTATTTCGAACAATATCGACCCTGCACGGAAATACATAATTCCAATATTTATTGATATGAATGGTCAATACAATGCGAGAATATCCAAACTCTTCGAAGATGTTTCCCAGATTATTATCCAGGAACTCATTACCGGAGAGCAATTCAGTATCCCCGATCAAATGGAAAAATTAGCATATGATTTTGCATCACGTAAAGCAGAGAATATCTATTACGATTATAAAGTAAGCCGAGAGGAACAACTTACAAAAATGGAGCAAAAAACAAAACAGTACTTCCTCGACAAAGCATCATCAGTCCGCCGGATCACAGTAACCAATATCAGGGACAGTAAGATGAAGGAATTGGAGCATGACAGGAAACGGCAGGAAGATGAAATGGTGCAACGAAGATTTCATATCCCTCAATTACAGAAAATACAAGTTTCTTATGTGGAGTTTCAATGACGAACGAGCCCTGGTATTCTCAGTTAATCACTCCGCTGGAGTCGATTTATAACGATATCATCATTATCTATGATCCCGATGAATTGAGCAAACTTGACGATGTGATATCGGTGCTCTCAAAGGAGTACCTGTTGTGCTATTTCCAGAACGAATTAAGTCTACGATCTGCGATAGCGGGTTCACAAGGGAAACAGGCTCTCGTTTTTATATCCGATAAAAATTCGTGTATTCCTTATGATATTGAATTACGATCTGAAAAAATCAAGGATTGGAGTCTGAAAAGAATATTTCCAAAACTGGACAGTCTTGTAATCAAGGAATATCAGACACGATTACAGGAACTTTATACTGCATACAAACTGGTTGAGGGATCTCTTAAGGAAGCAAATAGGGACGCGACAAAAAACTTCGTTCAGTCATGGCTCAAAGATGACATCCAGTGCGGAGAGATCAGAGAGTTAATACATTCAGTAAAACAATCCCTCTACACTGAAGATCCCAAATGGGATGTGATTGCCCTTCAATGGGGGAGACTGTCTTACCTGAAAGATAAATGTTCGGAGAAAATTTCTGAATTTGAAATACTCGATAAAGAAATTATTGAAAAATTCGATCATTTTATTTTTAATAGATATACTGATCTATTCTATGCGACCTCTCACGATCGGCCAATTATTATCAACAAGGTAATGGAATATCTTGGTTACTTAAAAGCAGAAAGACTAGTTCTTCTCTGTTTTGATGGGATGTCATTTCAGGAATGGAATATTCTTAAATCGCATCTGGAAAGACATGGGGTAACAAAATTCAAAGAAGATTCTATCTTTACTCTTCTTCCGACACTAACTAAAATTTCACGGAAGTCTTTGTTTTCCGGGGAGAAAGGGTATCCGAATCTACTCGATGAGGGCAGAGGATTTGAAAAATATATCCAAAACCATTGGAATTGCGAGGAATCAAAACAGATTAACGTTTTCTATAATGCAGATCCAAAATGGAATCCGGATTACCTGTATTATGAATACATTGGAATAATAATCAACCTCTTCGATGATACAGCTCATGCAACAGGGAACGTGGACAGATCAAAACTGCTGATGCAAAAAAATCTTATCAACATCCTTCAGGAGACAAAAATTGAAGACCTGTTCCATGAATTCCTCAAGGCCGGTTATCGTATTTTTATAACCTCAGATCATGGCACTGTCTGGTGCTTTGGAAACGGGTACAAAACTGAAAAATATCTCGTGGAAGAAAGAGCCCGGAGGGCATTGCTATATCCAAACAAAACTCTCGCTGATGATTTTTCTGCTCAAAAGAGAGTGAAATCATTTGAGGAAACCACTCTGTTGGGAGAGAGGATTATAGTTTTCCCAATCGGAAGAGAAATGTTTACAACAGAAAAGGAGACGGCAATCAGCCACGGCGGAATTCACCTGGAAGAAGTTATCGTACCGTTTATCGAGGTGTTTCAATGATAGATTTTGACCGTCCTTTACGTCCCCGTTGGATCTATGAAAGTCTTCTCCTTGCGACTCCCGGGCAAAAGTTAACAGAATTGAATAAACCATTTGAAAACATTGCCCGGGAGTTAACTGGAAAAGAGGGAAAACGGAAAGTTCGAACAGTACTATTTCGTTGTTTTGTGAGGGAAGAAAATAATAAAAACTATGTAAGGAAAGAGTTTCCATTAAAAAAACTGAGCCAAGAACACGGGTTCGAATTCATGGTTCCGGTTTATTTACTCTATCTCATCGGAAAAACTGATATTTTACTAAAGATATCTGACCACATCTTCAGACTCTATCGCTTCGGAAACGAGATTAATGTTCCATTTCTAAAGAAGAGGATGATTGAGTATTATGGGGAGCGAGATATTGTATCACGAGCAGCAGGAGCTTTCATTCAAACCCTCGAATTTTTCGGTATTGCTGAACGAGAAAATGAGAAAGTCTTTCTTAAAAACCGATTGAAAGTATCCGAGGACCAAATTCGGATAATGATCCAGATTTTTAGCAAGGAAATCGTCCATTCACCTCAGATCTCAATAAACCATCTTCCCGATGCATTATTTGGATATTTCGAGATCCAGAACCTCAAGGTCGTTGCACAAAAATATAATGGGCAATTTTGGGATTACCAGCATAGAACTGCTGATGAGTTCTTAATGATCTATGAGAATTGCTAGAAATGAACGATAAATTAGCTCTTCGCTGTTTCATATGGGTAAGTCGAAGTCTGCCCCGTCTCAGTAGTTCGCTAATTTGGGAACCGGTATACCCTTTGCCGAATCAGGAAATCAGCCCAAAAACGAAAACTCTATAACGGTTGCAGGCGGCCCCCCATGTCTTTTACCCAAAGGAAGAGGACGACCTGCAGAAAGAATAGTGACCTCGAACCGAAAGGATGTTGCGCTCATGCCATTGCGGCACTGGATCAGCACCTGACGATTCCCACTTAGGGACGGCTCACCCAAAACAGGTACCGCCCCGACCCCAGACCCCGGCCTGCAGCGTGGCTGCTCAACCCCGCCGCATCCTCTCAATCACCTTCTCCATCGGCTCCTTCATCGCCCATTCAAGCGCCTCCCGCCAGCGCTCGTACTCAGCCAGCCTCGCAAACTCCTCATCGAGGTCCACCGGCTCCGGCTCCGGCACGACGTAGTACGACACATCAAGGTTGTAATCCCTGTCGCGAGAGCCGGACTTTACCCGCTCGATCTCCGGCGCCATAACGATCCGGTGGTGCAGGCCGGGCGCTCCCGGCCCGGCAACCGCACCCCTCCGGCGGAACGCCAGGTACAGGTCGACGATCTTCCCGGCCAGCCCCCCGGCAAGCGCCCTCCTCATCCGGTCCACGGGCAGGGCCGAGGCGTCGGCGAACAGGACACGGCCCTTCGTCTCCGCCGGCTTCTCCCGGCGGGCCAGCAGCAGGTCGACGTCCACCCGGACCATGGGAAAGAGCCCGTTCGGGAGCCGGATGATGGCCTCGAGGGCATCCTGTTCCACAAGCTGCCCCCGGAAACGCATATAATCCTTCCCTCCAAGCACCTTCCCCGGCAGTAACAACGCCAGAAAACCGCCGCGAGGCAGGTACTCCATCAGTTCACCACGCGAGAGCCCCCTGTCCCAGGAGCGCGCGTCCCACGGACTCTCGACCAGGTCGAGCAGCACGAGATCGGGCCGCCTCCCCCCTGCAACCCGGAGGTCCCGACCCGGATACACCGGCTCCAGGCCCTTGCTGATGCCGTCGTTCTCCAGGTTATTGGCCTTCAGGTTCAGCCGGGTGATGCAGTATTCCTCTCCGTCCGGGGCAGCCCCGTAGAGGCCGATATCCGGTTTCCGTGCATGGCGGGCGCACCTGACGAGCAGGCTCCCGGTGCGGCATACCGGATCGTAGACCGTCATCCCGGCCGCGGGATCTGCAAGTTCCACGATGAGATCCGCGACCGACAACGGCGTGCTGTACCCCTTATGGGCGGCCTCGGCAAGGCGGTCGGACACCCCCATGCGGACGTCGTCGCCCTTAAGCGAGATCTCATCGAAAAGGGCCGTGAGCTTCCAGACCGCCTCGTCGGGGAGCTCGTTTTGCACGACACACTCTCCCGGGAGAGCGAGTCCTTCGATGGCCTCGTGGAGTTTCCATACGGCGGGATCTCTGGCGTCTTCAGCACGCCTCAAGTCCATCCAGCGGTACTGGTCCGACTGCTGCACGGAGAGGAAGTATAACCCGTACAGCGCCGCCTCCGTCTCCGGTATGTCGTACGACTTGAGTGTCGTGAGCACCTTCCGGGTGTAGTTGCTGATGAGCCGTTCGGGGTCCATCCTCATGGCCGGCCACCCCGTGCCGTGCAGAGCAGCGCATCCATGATCTTCATCCGGGTCTCCCTCTCCCTGGAGAGGACGCGCTCGTACTCGTAGTAGGTGCGAAAGAGCTCGAAGACCTCGCCCCGCATGCTTTCAGGAGGCAGGCAGACCTCGACCTCCGGTAGGACTCTGGGGCTTATCCGGACGATGTGGCTCGTGCCGCCGGCGCGGTTCTGCAACTCTTTCTGCCCGAACGGCGAGTTCAGGTATGATGCGACGTATTCGGCGGAGTACTCCGAGAGAAGGGTCATGGCGACGATGTTCTCGCTTATCGGCGCGCCGTCGTTCTCCTCGTCGATGACGGCGCATTTGAACTGCGGGCCCAGGGTGGTCAGCACCA
>Ga0208462_1001598_pt1 | contig 14673 bp, 10 predicted proteins | sample AD_SCU001_MetaG_FD_184452 | JGI IMG/M metagenome (GOLD analysis project Ga0208462, IMG submission 184452) | Active sludge microbial communities of municipal wastewater-treating anaerobic digesters from China - AD_SCU001_MetaG (SPAdes) (version 2) | ecosystem: Engineered > Bioreactor > Anaerobic...
ACCGGGGGATCAACCGGCTCCTCCTCTCCGGCCACACCTGGTGGGGCACCTACAACCAGATCCGGCGGGCGGGCGGCCACGTCCAGCGCGGGGAGAAGGCAAGCGGGATGGTGGTCTTCTGGTCCTGTTACGACACGGAGAAGGTCGTCAACGAGAACGGCGAGCAGGTGACGGTGGCGCTCCAGCGCGACCGGCCGCTGGTCCGGTACTACAAGGTCTTCAACCTCTCGCAGTGCGAGGGCATCGAGGTCGAGCAGGCAGGCGAGGTCCAGCCGGTCGCCACCTGCGAGGACCTCATCGCCCGCAACCGACCCCGCGTCGGCCCGGGCGAGCCGGCCTACTATCCGGCCGGCGACCGGATTGCCATGCCGGCACCGGACCGGTTCGCCTCCCCGGAGGCCTACTACGCGGCCTTCTTCCACGAGTTGACGCACTGGACCGGGCACGCCTCCCGCCTCGCCCGGCCAGGGATCACCGAACCAATCCGGTTCGGCAGCGAGCGGTACAGCCGGGAGGAGTTGACGGCGGAGATGGGCGCCGCGTTCCTCTGCGCGATGACCGGCACCGACGTGCCGGTGGCTGAGAACCAGGCGGCCTACATCGCCGGGTGGCTCCGGCATATCCGCGACGGTTCGGCGGCCGACGTGATCCGGGCGGCCGCGGATGCGCAGCGGGCGGCGGACTTCCTCACCGGGGGTGGTGAGGGGGCTTCTTCTTTTTCGGGCGGCGTGGCCGGGCAAGATTCTTTGCTCCCGGTGGTCGCTGCAGAACGTCGCCCTTGCTCGTTCCGGTATTTTAAATCGATCGAGTTAGAATTATTGCTTTTTGCTCCAGAAACTCCTCTTCCGTTAATATTCCTCTCTCTTTAAGGGCTGCTAGTTTCTCAAGTTTTGAAATGACATCATCCGGAGCTGGGGATGATTTGGGCGGTGCACTCGCATGCTCTGTTTTGTGTGTGATTCTTGCCCTCGCATATTCTGCAAAGGGTTTTACCAGTCCTTTTAGAATGCTTTGTATCGTTGCATTGTTCCCTGAGGCGAAGATTGTAATTTCTCCAAGGAGAAGTCCAGTTTTATACTGAATACTTGTTATTTTGTCATAGGGGAAGTCTTCTACACGTAATCCGTAAATCAGACCTTTATCAATGAAAATAAGACGTTTATTGCTTGCAACGAGTATTCCGGTACCGTTGTTATACCACCCTTCGACTATCTTCTCTAGGTGCTCATCCTCCCAGAGGATGTGGGGCAATTCTTTTACTTCCTTCCTATGAAGGAAATTACCTCCTACACCAGCTTTGGTAATTTGCTCAGCTATCTCTTCTTGCGTAGGCATACTATCAACAAGCAATTTTTAAGGTTCGGCTACAGAAAAGCGTTGCCATTTAAACCACATCACCTAAACAGCCTCCGTGCAGCCTGGCGAGCAATCTCACTCGTTGCACTTGCTTCGATGCCTCGCCCCACTCTTTCACAGTGTCCGGGGACCTCTGACGCCCTCCCTCGCTCCTGCTCGCTTCGGGGCGGCTGCTTCTGCCCGCCGCTCGCATCACCGGCTCTGCCGGGCATGCTCACGTCACGGATTCATGCAATCGCTTCCCAGACCAATTCAAAACATTAATCTGGATGCTATCGGAGATCAATGCATGCCTGATTTATCTCTCTCCGAACCCTTTGATGAAATTGATGTTGAAGATACAGGAGAAGACGAATTAGACCCGATAGAACTTAATTTACAGAAGCGAAATATCCATTCAGACAGTAGCGATCTTGAAATTTTTTCTCTTTATAATAAATACAGAAAAGGTAGGCTGGTTATCCAACCTGATTTTCAGCGCCAATTTGTATGGGATGATAAAAAATCGAGCAAATTGATTGAATCGGGGTTGCTCGATATACCTCTGCCTGTCATCTATCTATCCGAGGAAAAGGACGGCAAGATCTATGTTATTGATGGTCAACAAAGACTGACATCCTTTTTTTCGTTGATTGATGGCCGGTTTCCCGATGGCAGAGAATTCACGCTCAAAGGCCTAACGATTTTTCCTGAATACAACAATAAAAACTTCAAAGAACTCCCTGAAGAGGTTCAGGAAAAGATCAATGGTTGCACCATCCGCACAATTACTTTCAAGCGAGAGTCTGACGGCGACTTAAAGTATGAGATTTTTGAGCGTTTGAATACCGGCTCGGTGTCGCTCAATGATCAGGAACTCAGAAACTGCATTTACAGGGGTAAGTACAACGACCTGCTCCGACGCCTGTCTGAAAACGATGATTTCCGATATCTTATGGGCATCTCCATGCCGGATAGACGAATGAAAGATGTTGAATTCGTCTTGCGCTTTGCAGCGTTTTATCATGCCTCATATCTGAATTACCGGGCGCCGATGAAGACATTTTTGAATAGAGAGATGGAGAAGTACCAATTTATTTCGGATTCTGACGCTGTAGATCTCGAAAAGGATTTCAAAAAGGCGGTAAGCGTCATTCGCTCTTTGTTCGATAAGCAGGCGTTTAAGAGATTTTATCCCGGGGATGAGAGGAATCCATCGGGCAAATGGGAGCCGAAACAGTTCAACGCATCGCTCTATGATATAATGATGTACTCATTTGCCCGGACTGATAAAAATAAGGTCTATCAGAATGCCGATGTGATCCGAGAAGCCATCATTGACCTAATGACGACGGATCATGACTTTATTACCGCCATCGAGAAAGCAACGAGCAGCAATAAGATGGTCACTACCCGGTTTGATAAATGGCGAATGGCTCTTGATGCAATCGTTGGAATCGATGAAAGGGAACCACGTTGTTTTTCCCGAAAGTTAAAGGAAGAACTATACGATCGAGATCCCACCTGTGCAATTTGTGGCCAACGGATTCAAAGCGTTGACGATGCAGCTGTTGATCATATCAAGCAATATTGGCTAGGCGGGAAAACAATTCCTGAAAATGCGAGGTTAACACATCGCTATTGCAACATGGCTCGGCCGAGAAAAGAGGCAGCAAAGATATCTCTAGAGCCTGAAGCAAAAAAAAATTGATTTTTACAGATTCCAAGCGTAATATTAGCCTCACCTCTACCAATCTCTCCGAAGAAGATTTCCTACCTCTCTCTTATTCCCCGGGGTGCTCGCATCAGCAAGAGGAGAGCCGACTTGAAAGCCATCGTAATCTGATGGAGAAACTTGCAAAAATCGATCAGGCAATCTGGCCGAAACTAAATTATTATGAGAAAAAGTTTGGGCGCGTGCGAAAAAAGCGCGAATTCGTATGGTGGGCATATTACCCATCGCCGGACATCACAAATTCGATGAGTCTGAACTTCTTTTTAGGGAAACATGGGTTGCACGCCCTCGCAAATGCTGAACTAACCAAACCTTTCACTCGGGTGCTGAAGAATATCCGTGACCGCAGTGACGAGTTCGATGAGCTCATGGAATCTCTTCAACTAGACGAAAACTTCTACGCGCTAATATACACTAGGTTACCTCTGCTCCCGGAGAATACCGATAACTTTTACATAAAAAAGCAGTTTCGGATCTCAAAGGCGGATATTACCGCTGATGCAATCATATCTGCAATAGAGTTTATCGAGGGTAACTTCGGCAGCATTGTCAGCGAAATGCTCTCCGATGTTGAATCAAACCCATACTACGATGGCAAGAAGGACACGCAATACTTTCGGACAACATTTTGCGGACCAAACGCGAAAGTAAAAAAACCGCTATCATCCTGTATCATTCGCTTTAACTATCTCTTCCCGAAAGACGAACTAGTCGCCTTGCCTTTTGAGCAGCTTACGCAGGATATTCTTGATGTGGAGCACGAGCTGCGAAAAGTAATCGAGTTTGCAAATGTCTGAGATTGCTCTATTTCAGAATCAGGATGAACGTCCGGAGTTACTTTTTGCGACCCATAACAGCCGATAGAGTTGGAAGAAATCTCGACAAAAATGGACTCATTCTCAGGACGAAAAGAGAGGTAAAGAACCTCTCTCTCACGCCAGTGCGCCGACGGCGTCGGCCCAGGTCTCGACCGCGGCCTTGATAGCATCGTCCTGGTAGGACGAGAGCCGGACGGTCGTGCGGGTGAAGGTGACGTAATAGTCATCACCCGACGGGTCGTGGCACTTGAGCTGGCAGTAGTAGGTCTCGCCGGGGCCGTTCCGCACGGCCTCGCCGCCCATCGCGGTCTCAAGGGTCGCGTTCGCGAGAGCCTCCGCGGCGTTCGCCTCGAACGCGGCGATCGTCGGGGACTGCAGGGAGACGTTGCCCACCCGCTTGCCCTCGCCGTCGAGGAAGTTCACCTTCGCGGTATAGTGCTCGCGGTTCCGGACGACCGGGTCGACGGGGACGCCATCGGAGCCCGTATACCCGACGCACCCGAAGGGGTTGTCGGCGATGACGCTCTCGATGAGGTTGTTAAACGACGTTACGGTGGCGATCGGGACAGCGAGGTCCCGGACCGCCGTCTTGTTCACGGTCTTCTGCACGAAGTCTGCCATGGTTGGTAGTTCCTGCCTGCCAGGCTTCCCGGGAATATGACAGACAATCATAGGATATGCGTTACGGTAATATTAGCCTGACTTTATCCAGGGGCACAAATTTGGCCCGGATTCCTGTGTATATCCTTTACGGTCAGGCTTTTTGGGTCCGAGTGCCCATAGTCCTCCGGGAGGGTTACCAGGATGACCGGGGAAAAGACCACCAGAGAACTCATCTACGAGACGAACCGGGATGTAAAGTGGATCTGCCGGGCGCTTCAGAGAATGGAGGCGCAGGACGAGGAATTCGAGGCCCGGATCCGGGCGCTGGAAGGCTGGCGGGCGGAGAAAGCGGGAGAGGAGCGCCGGCTCTCGACGATGAGCGCCGGGGCCGGCGGGGTCGTCGGCGGGGTGGTGGCGGTGCTGGTGAAGGTGCTTGGCGGGGGGTGAGGGAGATCGTTCTTATCCGATCCGCAGCGGTTTCACCAACCGGGGTCGAGCCCCGCCCCGGGTCGCTCCTGGCCGCCGGGGCTGGCCGGGTTACCCCTTTGCACCTCGTTTGCACCCTGATTTGCACCACATAAAGTCCTGTATTGCGCCATTATTCCGAATCTACCCAATATCCCCAGGTATCGCCGGGATGGTTGCACCACACCGAATTTCACAGGCACCCGGGCCCGGGTTGCCCCCGCGGGCAGGTTCTCCGTTCCTGGTGCAAACATGAATCTGGCGTCCTGTCGCTCAACACTGCCATTATTCCAGTTTTTCCCTCAGCTTCTGCCTGCAACCAGGGGGATGAGCCAGGAGCTTTAGATCTTGCCGTGCCGTATCGCAGAAAGTAAAGCTGCGGCCTGCATTGGATCGGCTCCAGGGCGACCTTTGGAGGAGATATGAGGCTCAAATGCGCCATCCTCCGTTTTAAACCCTGCTTCCGTGATCTGCACAAGGTCTGCCCGTTTCCAGGTCCATCCCCCCTCTAGGAGGCGCTGGCCGCGGCCATCCTCGATTTCTGCCAGGGCAAACCTGAGCACGGTCGCGGTACCCCGGAGGATGCGCGGGATGTTGTTCTTCCCCCGCATGCCGCCCATCGGGATGCATTCGATGAACTCATCGGTGGGGGAGGCGTTTGGCGGGATAAAGGGGCGGGCTACGCTCGAGAGTTTTGTATGGCTTTTGTCCGAGAGAGCAGCGTAGAGTTCGTCGCGGTCTTGAACAGTGATCCGGAGCGTATCCCCGAGAGCCTTCCGGATCATATACGGCTTCTCCAGTTCTTTCAGGCGTTTCAGGACGGGCTCGTCGCCAAGGCCAAAGGCCCACTCCACCCCGAGCCCGGGGTCTTTCATGAGGATGATCCCAAGCCATTCGCTCTCCAGCCCCATCCTCAGGCAGTTGTAGGACTGGGTTATCAGACCTTTTTCCGCGAGGATCTTGCCCGACAGGAAGTGATTGTAAGCGTTCACGAAGAGGCACCTGAGGAACTGCGGGTGAAATGTTGTCTCCTCGACGAATTTCCGGTAAGCGCGAAGGCTTTTTGATATGGTCTGGTTGGGAGAATGCGTCATGATCAGGTGTGTAGGGGGAGGTTGGATATGCTTTCCGGCTTCCAGTACGCTGATGAGTTCTAATTTTGCAGGCCTGTAGTCGCGAAGGGCAAGTTCCTGATAGGTGAGAACTTCAGGGATCTCTCAAACCTTGAAGATCAAACAAAAGTTACGTTTCATCTAGTTGCCGCCTGAACGGGCAGAAATGACTAAGTTTAAACGATCGAATGTCAATTTTACTTAATAACTGGGCATAATAGATTAAAATTGCATGAACGCCGCTAAAAAATGCTACCTTTGCGAGTTAAAGTGTGGGGGAGGAAATGACGAATATCGACGATCTAATCGAATACCACGACGAAAATCTCAATTTAGACTTCAAAGGAGCTCACTATGCGAAGGGAAACAACGCAGACCTCATAAAAGATATTATAGCAATGGCGAATGCGGATACTAACGATGAATGTTACATCATTATCGGGGTAATTCGTAACGATGAGGGACAAAAAGTAATTCGAGGCATGGACAGGAAAGATTTCACAGATGACGCTAATTATCAACAATTAATCCGGGAAAACGTGGAGCCGGATGTAAAGTTTGAATATAGTTTATATGAATACGCAGGAAAATACTTTGGAGTCTTCAAAATTGGAAACTGCGATAATAAGCCCTACATGATGAAAAAGGACTACAATAAATTGGAAAAGGGAGATTCATGGATTCGAAAAGGTTCTCATCAGCCTCGCATGATCAGAAGAGACTTTGATGCCATATACGAACGAAAAACGGCTTCGACCGGCTTTACCGGACATGTAGAGATACTGTTTGGAGAAAATGAATCCGACAGTATCACTATACCTGCAGCAGGAGAGCTTACGCTTCCTTCAGAGAGGAAATCTAGAGGAATTCGCCGCACTATTGATGAAAAGAAAAACCCGAGTTTGAAGAAGCCAACGATACTTGATCTGTATGGAATTTCCGTTCCGAATTTGTCGTATGCACTTACGGGAATTAAGCCATACCATGAAAGGACATTAGAAGAACTTGAAGAGAACCTAAAGAGTGTTAGCAAAGACTTTGCTGTCGATGACGCATATTTTCTTTTCGAAGAAAATGGGTACAGGCTCAACCTAATCCTCCACAATAAGGGAGAACAGTATGTTGAAGATGGGGAAATTCATGTCCACATCCCGAAAGTAGATGGGTTGCTCATTGCACCCGAAGTCACAGAAGAACCGAATCATGGTCTATACGGATTTAATACTCTAATTTATCCCAAATTTCGCTCAAAATACCCCGAAGTCACAGAATCTGAGAAGTACACAGTCATTATGGAGTCCGTTGGGGATATTAAGCACCACATCCCTATTTTAGCCTTTGAGGAGCCAGTCAGAATATTCTTTAGCAATTCCTTAAGTGGTGAATCTATCGAGATAGAATGCGAGATATTCGGAAAAAACCTTAAAAAACCTATAACAAAGATCTTGAAAATCCATTTAAAGACTCCAATACAAGCAGAGGACAAAGATGACATCCCACAGGCAAGTATTGGCAGCGATTGAATTAGGTGAGTAGCCATCTCCATCAATGACGATTCCACCAAACTCTTCCCGCAGGCCTTAGAGATATTCTTTGAATCTCCGATTCTGGCGATAGTGTTGACGAGGATTTATCCTCATCGTCACTTCTGCAGAATAAAATATTAAAATCAACCTTTATTGGATATAGTTCTGAGAGTCAGTTACCGGGTGTCAAACTCTAAAAAACCGTTTATATCCGACCATCCGCAGTACGACCCACTCCTCTCTGAATATCTAAAACCGCAAGATCTTTGTACTTTCAGCGAATAACCTTCAATATGCCTCTCGTTGATGGTTTCGACGATACCTCGATCCTCTCCATCGGCCATCTCGGCATTGTCGCCGGTGCTTACGACTCCCTGCAGATCGCTGCTGTTATCGACGCTGCTCTCCCGAAAACCCGTCCCCACCATCTCAGCCACGCCCAGGTGCTCAAAGCCATGGTCCTCAACGGTCTTGGGTTCATCGAGCGCCGTCTCTACCTGTTTCCCGACTTCTTTGACGACATTGCCGTCGAACGTCTCCTCGGCGAGGGCATCACGCGAGACCACCTCAACGACGATGTGCTCGGCCGAACTCTGGACGCGATCGCTGCCTACGGCCCAACCGAGTTATTCAACGAGATCGTGGCGTCATGTCTCCTTCCAACCGACTTCGGTTCCCACTGTATCCATGTCGACACCACCAACTTCAGCGTCACCGGGGCGTATGAGCCCGACCTCGATATGGGCGAGATCGCGATCACCTACGGCCATCCGAAGGATGGCCGGTGGGATCTCAAACGGTTTGTCCTCGGGATGGCCTCAAACCAGTATGGGGTTCCGCTCTTCTTGCAGACGTTCTCCGGCAATGAGTCGGACAAAGAGACGATCCTGACCATCATCCAGCACCTCAACGAGAACCTGACCTCCGATGAAAAAGTCTACCATGTGGCCGATTCAGCCTTCTACACGGCAAAGAACCTGCAGACTCTGGGTCAGCACACGTTCTGGATCAGTCGTGCCCCGGTCACGATCAAGGAGGTACAGGACCTGGTCCGGACTGAGGACTCATTCTTGCCGTGTACTGACGACCGCTACACCTACCAGGAGCATTCCAGTGAATATGCCGGGATCCGGCAGAAATGGGTTCTGTATCGGTCGGTCCCGATGTACGAGCGGGAGGAGAAGACGTTCGAGAAGAACCGGGCGAAGGATCTGGACCGGGCGCGGACATCGCTCCGGAAACTCTGTGCCCGGGAGTTTGCCTGTGAACCGGATGCACACAGAGCAGCCGAGATCTGGCTCAACAAGCATCCGCGATACCGGTTCCGTGACCTCGACATCGTTACGATTACCCGCAAGCAGGAGAGGAAACGGGGGAGGCCGAAGAACGGAGAGCCAGTCCTGCTGTCGTATAAGATCGCAGCTGAGATCGAGCATAACCGGGAAGTTCTTGCTGAGGAACGGCGGGTCCTCGGGAGGTTTGTCCTGGCAACGAATGATCCGGAGTTGTCAGCCGACGAATTACTCGCCAACTACAAAGGGCAGGGGGCGGTGGAACGCGGGTTTCGGTTCTTGAAGGATAAGTCGTTCCGGGTTGCTGAGGTCTTTTTGAAGAAAACCTCTCGGATCCAGGCGTTGGCGATGGTTATGGTGCTCTGTTTGTTCATATACGCGCTCACGGAGTTCCGGTTGCGGCGGGAACTGGAACGAACCGGCGAGACGGTGACCAGCCAGACGAAGAAACAGACCCAGCGGCCGACCATGAAATGGGTCTTCTTCCGGTTCCGGAGGGTGCGAGAGTTTGCGGTGGTCGAGAAGGGGAGGAGGGTGAAACGGGTGACGAACCTGAATGAGGAGTTGTGGAAGATTCTACGATTGCTGGGGAGCGAGTGCGAAAAATACTACACATGACGGAGGACGTGCGGAATGCGGGTTATATCGTGCGAAGTTGTTCAATAGCATACTGTTCCGGCGACATACCATTAAATACTCCTCAGAGGTACCCGATCCTAACGAGGGACGCTATTGACGCTTTGGGAAAAATTTCAGACCAGAAATCGGGATCCGCGGGAAGCATTCGAAGCATTATGCAACCAGCTGTTTGAACGCTGGTGCATGCGCGAGTACCGCGATAAGGTCCAGCATATTCATGTTGTCAACGGGGCCGGGGGAGATGGGGGTGTCGAAGCATACGCAATGTTGGAAGACGGGACATGCGTTGGAGTGCAGGCAAAGTGGTTCCTGAATCCGATGGACTCTGACGAAATCCAGAAGATCCGCTCCTCAATAACCACAGCAAAACGGGTTCGTCCAGAAATTGCCAGATATATCGTATGTATTCCCAGGAACCTTGCGAATAAGACCAGTAAAAGTAAAAAACCTGAAAGGGACCGCTGGGATGGTTTCCTCAAAGAGATCCAGAAAAATTACCCCGGGCTTGAGCTCAGTCTCTGGGACGAAAATAAGTTGCATACAGAGCTTCAGTCCCCCGGCGCAGAAGGCATTGTCAAATTCTGGTTTGAGAATCAGGAGATGGCGCTTGAGGATCTTGTACATCGGTTCAATCTCGCGAGAGATGGCTGGCTAAACAAACGATACTTTCCCTCGTTGCATGGAACGGGTAAGATCCACACCTCTGTACTCCACCTTCTCGGCCACCCGGCAGCCAGAGATCGTGTCATGGGACAATTGCTTGAAGTAGATGGGGCCCTTGCATACGCAGTTTTTCAGATCGAGACATATCTTGATCGGTATGCTGAGAGACTGTGCATCTGGGATGACAAGGAACTCACTACATTCCTGGATATCCTTACAAGACTGCCAGAGCGTCTTGAAATGGTCGGATGTTATACACAGATGCTCCTACATTGTTCAAGACACGGCACCCCACCATTGCCCCTGGATGTGGCGGCCACTTTTGATGATCTGGTCACGCCTGCACTCGTTGTGTTGAAGGAAAGCCGAAAACTTCCTGGCGGTCCCCAGAGCCGGTCGGACCTTGAAGAGGCTCTTCAATCCCTCCAAACAGCCAATATCCTCCCTACCATCAGCAAGGCACATGCTCTCCTGAAGCCGCGTAACATCCTCATTCTTGGGGATCCCGGAACAGGGAAGACCCACGGCCTGGGATATGAGGTGGAGAAAAGACTGGATGAAGGTTGCCCCGCGATACTCATCCAGGCAAAAAGCGCCCCGGTATCTTCGGGGTGGGGAGCGATGATCAGGCAAGCGCTCGGGCTATCGGGAAATTGGGCTGAAGACGAGATCTGGTCGGCACTTGAGGCCTGCGCGGCGCGGAGCGATCGAGCACGGGCGTTATCAACAAGGCAGGAAGGATTTATTCTGAATGAACTCACCAGGGTTCCCATCTGTGTCGATGGCCTTGACGAGGCAAGCGACTGGAATTCCTGGTTGGGGAGGATTGGTGAACTCAAGCCCATCATGGAGAAGCACCAACGGTTGCGCTTCTGCCTGAGCAGCCGCCCTTACTTCTTGGAAAAAGCCGAAGATGTTGGTATCCCGACCATCATGCTCCCCCGCGACGGCGATACGCCGGTTAACACGCTGTTTGATAACTATATCTCCCACTATGAGATAGATTGCTCACAGGTTCCGTGGGTTCGCTGGGCTCTCACGACACCCCTGGCATTGCGGCTTTTCTGTGAGCAGTACAAAGGAAAATCGTTTCATCGGGACGACGACGTTCGCACCACCGTCGCTGCGTTACTCAGGGCAAAGATCGACCGGATCGATGCGGAACTGAGAGATCGTCTGGACAACCGATGGGGGAGCAGCGATCAGGTAGTTCTGAGGAGTCTGAACGCCATCGCACGGTCAGAACGTGCCCTCACGCGCAACGTAGCCGGTAATATCATTCGAACTGCCCAGGATCCAGACTCTCTGCTTGATACACCTACCTGCCTGAAGATCTTGGATTCCTTCGTCGACTACGGGGCAATAGACGAATATATCCCTCCTACAGCAGATCCCCTGAGACCCTCGGAATACTACTACCAGCTTTCAATGGCGCCGCTTGTGGACTACCTGATCGCCGTCGGTGCCGTGGACGAGACCGTCCGGACGGGATTTTGCACCCTGCCACAGGTCCTGCGGGCTAAACCCGCGGCACAGGAGATGGCCGCCCTGATCCTCATGTCTGACCACGACCTCTTTGTAGGGGATAACGGGCTCTGGACAGAAGATCTCCCCGCAACCAGGATCGAGGAACTGCGACTCCGCACCCTCGCAAGGGCTCCAGTCTGGAAGACCGCACGCTACCGACAATGGGTTAAGTCCAGGCTGAAGGAGTCAATGCCCTCGTGTAGAAGAATTCTGACACACCTCATCGTTCCGGTAAGCAGGATGGGAGGGCATCCTCTGGGGCCACGGTTGGCCCATGAGACACTTCTGGAGTTCCCCTCTGTTGCAGCACGCGACCTCATCTTTTCAGGACCTGGATACATCCCGCATAACCACAGCGCACCCTGGGAGGGGTACGGAGAGAACCCGGTTGCTCACGAGACACTGGTGAGAACAGATACTCATGAAGGCCTCCCGCTCCTCTTTGCCTGGTCGCTAACGACCGTTGATGAGAGCCTACGCTACCACTGCCGCCAGGAACTTACCACATGGGGGAAAGAGAACCCAGGAGAATTCCTAAGGCTCCTCGAACTGACCTATCCCGCTGATGACCCCCAGATGAAAGAGGAACTGGTGATGGTCGCAGCGGGGGTTGCATGCCTGCTTGAGCCAGAGAAGGGCGTCCCGCTCGCTGCCCTGGCCCGCTGGGCACTGACTGAGATATTCGATGACGGGAAGATCCAGAAGTTACAGAACATTGTCATCCGGCATATAGGGAGGATCATCATAGAGCGGGCATTCTACCACGGCCTGCTTGAGGAAGCCGATGTGAAAAGAGTCCGCCCGCCGTACCTGACAGCAGACGTTCTGCTGGAACTGGATCCTGAAGCGGCATCGGCCACGAATGAGACCTTTGGCCCCATATTCATGGACCTCGGGTGGTATGTCCTGAAGACCGGTTACGAGGGACTTCTCGGCGGCTATGGGGATTGGTTCCCACAGAGTGAAGACGGTCTCAGTCCTCACGCAAGAGAGCTGCTGCGCAGGCATGCTGCCGCGACCGGAGCGCCCGATCTCTCTCCCCATCAGTTTGCTCTCGGGGCAAGTATCGCCTACCTGAAGAGCCTCGGCTGGAACGAGGAGGATTTTTACGGCGAGCCAAGGGGTGGTGAAGAGGGTGAGAGGCTCGGGGCAGACGTTGCAATCAGCCGCGTGCACCCACGGTCACGATACTATGCCCGCAGTTCTGTCGCCACCTTCGCAGAAAAATATGTCTGGTGCTCGGTCCACGAGATCCGTGGATATCTTGTAGACCGGTTGCCGCACCGGGACCGGGAGGACAAGACTTTACGTCAGGTCGAAGATTACGGATGCATATGCAATATGCCGCCGTCTACTGCCCAGGAAATTCAGGAGAAGAACAAAAGAGAGGTCTGGTTCCACCCGGCCGATCTCTTCCCGGAACATTCACCCCTCACCGGTGAGCGGCAGCAAGCGATCCGCATCTGGATAGATACGGCTCCGGTCCCACCCATTGAACCTTGGATCTTTCCGTCCGCCGAGAGCCTCCGTGGGATCTGCGATGAGCCCTTCGGCCCGTGGGTCTGCCTCTACTGCATGACCTCCGCCACCGAACTCCGGATCGATGTGCGATCGGTTCTCACCATCAACGCATTCCTGACTGCGGAGAGCGATTTTGAAGCCTTCCTTTCAGACTGCAAAGAGCCGGGGGAGACCGACGCGACATCCTTCGTCCGATCCAGTTACAATATCACAACATCCGTCCGGGCATCCGCATCCCACTTCACCCCAGTAGATGTGCTCTGGATGGACTGGCTTTCGGAACGGGAGGATATACGTACGTTATCTACAGCTCATGACCGTTCGGTGTCGTACCGCATTTACCCGGCAATCCTGCAGGGGATCTACGAATCGGCAGGCTCCAAAGAGATTTACTACAGGCTTCCCTCGAAGAAAGTGCGCAATCTGCTAGGGATTGCTGGGGGGGATGAAAGACAGCATTTCACCAAGTCAGGGCTGCTCAAGGGCTTTGGATCAAAAACTGGTGAACCGTGGAAGAATCCACAGGAACTCGTCTTCGTCAGGAGCGCAGATCTTCACGAGGCCCTGGAGAACCACCATCTCAAGATCTTCTGGGCCGTCAACCTGGTGCGGGAACCCTCTCCCTGCGCCCGGGAAGAATTTCCTGATCTTTACCATATTCAGGATCGCTACTGGGTATTCTGGGAAGGAAAAGAGGGGCTGCAGTCGGTTGAGGTCCTGCTGGAGTGAGGGGGCCAGTGGTTCTCCAGCGTGATGTACTGTAACATCCTAATGGCTTGTATGGAGGTTCCCTAACGTTCAGATACTGCTAAACCGCCTCGCCGCCATAATCCCTTCATACGCTACATCGTCACCGGCGGGGCCGGCTTCATCGACTCGAACCTTGCAGACACCCTGGCACAGCATCACGGCGTCGTCATCATCGACAACCTCACCACCGGGCCGGCCGGGTGAACATCGAGCACCTCCTCGATCACCCCCGGGTGACGTTCATCGGGGAGCACCACGGACCTCGACCTCCTCATGAAGGTGCGATGACCGGGGCCGGTGGATGATCGGCCACATCGAATTTTCGTGCACAGTGCCTCAATCTGACAAAGCAACGGCAGTATGAGCGCAGAAGTCCTCCTGGCATAATCCCTTTTTCACTTTCACCATGCGCACGGTCCCCGCTTAAATAACCGCCCTCCGACGATCCTTGTATGCGAAAGCGACTCCTCATGTCCGACCAGACACTCTTCCGGAGCATCGATGTCTTCGAGATCGACTACGTTCCAGAGTTCTTCAACTACCGCGAAAGCCAGCTCAAAGACCTTGCCTACCAGGTCCGTCCCGCACTCGAAGGCGGGCGGGCGCTGAACGCCGTCTGCAGGGGTCTGCCCGGGACCGGGAAGACGACCAGCGTGCTCCGGATCTTTGCCGAACTCGAGCAGACCA
>Ga0208462_1001601_pt1 | contig 14659 bp, 7 predicted proteins | sample AD_SCU001_MetaG_FD_184452 | JGI IMG/M metagenome (GOLD analysis project Ga0208462, IMG submission 184452) | Active sludge microbial communities of municipal wastewater-treating anaerobic digesters from China - AD_SCU001_MetaG (SPAdes) (version 2) | ecosystem: Engineered > Bioreactor > Anaerobic >...
TCGCGTCCATCGTGAGGGTGACGGTCTCGCCGGACTTGAGGTTGCTCGCCGCACCGACCGAGGTCGCGGTGCCGCTGCTGCCGCCGGACGAGGAGGAAGCCTGGGTGGGCTGGGATGCTGCCGTGGCCGCGGCCAGCCCGAAGATCGAGAGGCCGTTCGGTGAGACTCCCTCAAAGACCATGTTTCCGTCGGCATCGGTACCGACGAGCGTCGTTGCGAGCACTTCCTTGGTGCCGTCCTCGGCGGACCTTATGATCCGGATCGCGGCCGTGCCGCCGTGGGCGGTGACCCAGGCGGGGCTGACGGTCATCCGGATGGTGGCGCCGGCGATGTCCTGGCCGTTCGTCAGGTTCGTCTTCACGATGTTCATCGTGTAGGCGACGTCGCCGAGGGTCAGGCCGTCGGCGCTGGCGGCGAGCTGGAAGGCACTCTCTGCATCGGCGGAGACGTTCTGCGAGACGGTCGTCGTGAGGCCGGCTCCCTGCGGGATGCCGGTCAGGTTTGCCGAGACGGAGGCGCTGACCGTGCCGGCCGCACCGAGTTCCGTGACGACCGGGTTCGTGTCGAGCGTGATCCCGGCGATTGTTCCGTTCACGATTCCGCTCTCATTGGTGGGAGCGCCCTCGGTCTCGATGGTGAGGGTGAAGTTGCCCTCGGCGATCCGGATGGTAGTCCCGTTGACGGTTGCGTTGGCAGCGGTGGTGTTGATGCTGACCTGCGGCTTGCCGTCGTTACCTGTGGTCACGTTGCAGCCGGGAATGTCCAGCGGGGCCTTCTGGGTCTGGTCGCCCTGCGGCCGGGTCACGGTGACCATGGCGGTGCCTGTCACGTCACCGTATGCGGCGGTCACGGTCGTCGTGCCCGGGGCACTGGCGGTGAAGAGGCCGGCTGTGTTCAGGGTGCCGACGGTCCCGTTCGAACTCGTCCAGGCGACGGTGACATCATCTACCACGCCCCCGTCGGTATCGTAGACGGTCGCGGCGAACGCCTGCGTTGCCCCGACAGCGAGTTCCGCCGTCGACGGGGTGACGACGATGCTGGCCGGCTGCGGGACATAGGGCTCCGCGACGGTGATGTAGTCGGTCTTCACGGCGGAGTTGCTGCCGGCATCGTTTGCAACTGTGAGGTTGACCGTGTAAGTGCCGGCTGCGGTGTAGGTGTGGATCGGGCTCTGCTCGGTCGAATCGACCGTCCCATCGTTCTCGAAGTCCCAGGCCCAGGATGCCGGGGTGCCGGTCGAGGCGTCGGTGAAGGCGACCGCGAGGGGAGCGTCACCGGACGTCGGTGTCGCGCTGAAGTTTGCAATCGGCGCCAGCGGGGTCACGGTGACTGTCGACGTGTTACTGATCGCACCACAGGCCGCGGTGATCGTCGCTGTCCCGGGTCCGGTCGCGGTGAAGAGACCAGTCTGGTCGATCGTCCCGACGGTTTCATCGCTCACGGTCCAGGCATAGGTCTGCCCGGGCACGGTCAGGCCGTCGGTATCGAAGGCCGTCGCCGTGAACTGTTGCGTCCCGGCCACGGCAAGGTTCGCCGTTGCCGGAGAGACCATGATCGATGCGACGGTATGCGTCGCGCCGAAGTAGAACTGCGTGCGGTCCATCAGGGGAACTTGATCAATCTGGTTCGTGACCAGCGAGTACGGGGTGTCGCCTATGCCGTCTCCATCGGCATCCGTACCCTCGTAGGTGTTCCAGTAGTTGCCCAGAACCTTCGTGTAGGACGAGCCCTGGTAGGTATAGGAGATCTCCTGCGGGGTGACCCACGGGAAGGCTGCACCCGCCGGTCCCTGCAACTTTACGGGAGCGATCCCGTCCGGCACGATAAAGTCATTGAGGTAAATTTTGTTGCCGGTTTTTATCTGGGATTGGATGAGTATGCAGGGCATATCATTGTCGCTGAACGAATTATTGCAGATGACGGCATCCCCGCAGGCAGCCATGCGGATGACTCCTCTAAGGGTTGCCGTTGAGGTGGTATTCGTGAAGGTGTTGTTCTCGATGCGGCTGCCCGTACCGCTCGCCATATAGATCAGGTTGTACACATTGTTGTTTCTGAACGTGTTGTCGATCAGTGTGTTGTTTGTCAGACCCAGGAAGACAGATCCCGCGGCAGTACCTGGATTCTTCATGTCCTCGAAGATGCAGTTCCTCACGGTCACGTTTGTGGGGGGGACAGATACCCCGCCGCTGCTGGAGAAATACAACTCCCCGCTGGTGAACCGCACCTTTTCGATAACCGTCCCGATTCCGCTGACATACCAACGATCTCCACCCAGGTTCAGCGTTACAACATCCGCCCCTTCACCGGTGATCGAGACGGGTTTGATCGCTCCGCCAGTGATGGCATAGGTACCGTTGTAGACGAAGACAGTGTCTCCCTCGACCACCGACGAACTGCCGAGAGCATCGGCCAGCGTCACGAAGTCGCATCCGCTCGCACCGACGGTCCAGGTCCGAGGACCGGGCGGTTCGGTGACGGTGATGTAGTCGGTCTTGACCATGGAGTCGCTGCCGCCTGCATTGGCAACCGTCAGGTTGACCGTGTAGGTGCCGGCAGCGGTGTAGGTGTGGACCGGGTTCTGCTCGGTGCTGTCGATTGTGCCGTCGTTCTCGAAGTCCCAGGCCCAGGTGGTCGGACTGCCGGTCGAGGCATCGGTGAACAGAACGGCGAGCGGAACGTCGCCGCTGGTGACGTTTGCCGAGAAGTTCGCGACGGGCGGAGTAACGAGATCCCTAAATGCATAGAGTTTATCATCCTGGGTTCCGATGTAGAGGGTTCCGTCGGACCCGATCACTGCATGGCATTCTATCGCGGCGGCTCTGGTGTCGTAGTTCCACTTCAGGGTCCCGTCCGGGTTCAATGCATAGAATATTTTGTCGTAGCTTCCGACGTAGATGGTTCCGTCGGAACCGATTACTGGCGTAGCGCGGACATAATTCCCGGTGGTGAAATCCCATTTGAGTGTCCCGTCGGGATTGATCGCATAGATTTTTTTATCATTGTTGCCCGCGTAGATGGTCCCGTCGGAACCGATTGCCACTGAGGTGTAGATGTAGGACCCGAAGGTGTATGTCCACCGGAGCGTCCCGTCCGGATTGACTGCGTAGAGCTTGTTGTCCTTGTTTCCGATATAGATGGTTCCATCGGCACCGATGCTCGGCGAAGTTCGCTGCATTTTACCTCCGGTGGTGTAGGCCCATTTGAGCGTTCCGTCCGGGTGTATCGCGTAGAGATTGTTGTCAAGGCTTCCGATGTAGACGGTTCCGTCCGTCCCCACGGCGGGTGAACTGTAGGTCTGACCTACATCGTACGTCCACTTTATCGTCCCCTGGGTACCCTCGTCGGATATTGCATGGAAATTGTTACCCTTATTATAACCGCTGGTAGTAATGTAGATCGTTCCGTCGGGGCCGATGGCTGGGGAGGAATCGGCTATAGCATAATTCGTTGTGCAGTTCCATTTGAGCGTCCCATCCGGGTTGATTGCATAGAGGTTCTTGTCCATGCAGCCCACGTAGATGGTTCCGTCCGCGCCGATGGCGGGTGAACTGTAGAGATTATTTTCCGTGACATAAATCCATTTGAGCGTTCCGTCCGGGTTCCATGCATACACCGCTTTGCTATAGCACGAGGCGTATACGGTTCCGTCCGGCCCGATGGCAGGCTGACCCTTCGTTCTGTCGGGAAGTGTGTTGTACGTCCATGCTACAGTGTTCGTCTGCGGGCCGAGGTTGGGAGATTGCCCGGTGTTCCGAAGGTCGTAGCCGAACTTCGGCCAGGCGGTGTCGGCAAGGCCTTTCCCGGACGGGGTTTCGCCGACCGTGATGTAATCCTGTTTTTTCTCGCTGTCGGTGCCTGCCTCGTTCGTCACCGTAAGGTTCACGGAGTACGTTCCCGCGGTCATGTAGGTATGAGTCGCATTCTGCTCGGTCGAAGTAGCCCCGTCGCCGAAGTCCCAGGTCCAGGAGGTCGGGCTGTTTGCGGACTGATCGGTGAAGCGCACGAAGAACGGCACAGTCCCGCTGGTTGCGCCGGCGGTGAAGTCGGCGACCGGTGCGGAGGGCGTTGCATACGGCACTCCGGTCACGGAGTATCCGCTGGAGTTAGTGCCTGAGACCCGGTTCGTCCAGGAGATCCCCTGTCCCGAAGGTGCTGTGAGGCACCAGCCGTATCCGTTGAATGCGGCGATGCCGGTCAGGTTGGTGAACGTGAACTCGACCTTCGCCCCGCCGTCATCGGTCAGGGTCGCGTCTGTAAAAGTGCCCGGATACATGTGCCCGACATTCAGGTCGACGAACATCAGGTACGACTCCGTGGCTTGATCGTTGATGTTCTGGCCGTAGTAGAGCGGCAGGGATGGGACAACGAGATCGCCCGGGCCCGGTTTCCAGGTCTGCGGGCCGTAGATGAAGTCTTCCTTCGTGAAGGTCTCATCGACCGCCCCTTCCACATAGGTGTAGTCAGTCGGCAACGCAGTCGAATCCGATGGAGGTGTCCAGGTATAGCCGCTCGATCTGATCTGGAGGGCAAAATCGTCCGGGATCGTGCCGTTCACCGAGACCAGGAGGATCACATCGTCGTAGAAACCTCGTCCTCCGTTATTGGTGAGCCAGAACACACCGGACTGGTCGTTGCTGACAGTGACCTGTCCCAGCGGAGTGTCCACGTCGTTTGTGATCCGGAGTTCGTTCAGGCCGCCGCCGTCCGCCTTGATGTAGTAGGTGCCGTTCGGCCCGTCGAAGGCTGCGCCGTCCAGGTTGTACTTCCCCCCGGCATCGTTGGCGACTTCGAAGAAGATATGACGCGGCGCAGGAAGGGGTCCGGGTTCGGACGCGCTGATGCTGGCGTAATATGGCAACTGCCCTGCCGCTGCTGGCGTCACCTCGTCCTCGGCCGTTTCGGTCGGCGTCGGTTCGGGCAGGGTGGTGCCCTCTTCACCGGGACCCTGGGGCGTCTCCCCCGGAACCCCGGCAATCGGTTCGGTTGTGTTCGACGTCAGGTCGGTGCCCCCCAGCGCCACCGCCGGCACGGCGATGATCGCGAGGATCAGGAGCAGGACGGCTATCCCACCCTGCCATGGGCTGTTGTGAATACGTTTATCCCCTGTCATAATATCTTCCTTTCAAAGCAAGGATTCTCGAAGAAGCCTCTGCGAAACCGGCACTCTGGATGCCCTCGTCGGCATAGCCGCTCTCTGAGAATGTGTAAAATCTTAACCGTGCAGTATAAGACTGTTGCTAAATCGGACCAATTTAATCAAATTCGGTTAACATTTTTTAGTAATTATTAAATATTTCGCACAGAATTGCTTGAACCTGAGACGCTCGAACAAGAGCCATACGTAGACTGAAGGCATGAACCGCTGGGTCTTCAGGACAGATGCTGCGAAACTCGTCCGGTTTGCCGACACGAAGATTCACATACAGCCGCCTGAAATCCGGGTTGTGAAGTGCTTGAGCGGAGTGCAATGAAAGTCGCACACTCCGCTCCGAGAAGGGGGCGAAAATTGCTCCTCCGCCTCTATTCGACGGTCCGGGTTACGGCAGCTCAAACCACGGTCCCGGAGGCCGACGGTGTACCGGGCGATGCTCTCCGCGAGCGCGTTGGCCGTTATGTACGATCTGCACCCTCCCATAAGAGGTCTGGAGATTGTTTTCCGGGACTGCCTCTCACTCAACGTCTATCGTCTTTTCGGAGATCCCGGACGGCTATACGCTCCCAACCAGATCACAGCGCTACAATCTTCCCGACGAAGTAGTATGCAATCTTTGCTGCATCGCCGATATCGACCGCACCGTTTCCGTTGAAGTCCGCGGCAGGATCGGCATCCGTCTTCCCCACAACCATGTAGGCGACTTTCGCGACATCGCCGATATCGACGACGCCGTTTTCGTTGAAATCACCCTTTGGGCTCGCCGGAGGTGTGCCGGAGACATACCAGCCGCTGAACTCCCCGGTCCCGGTCAGGCGGTTTGTCCACGTGGTGAGGCAATCGTTCACCACCTCCACGTTCTGGGAATATGCGTAGGCGTCGAAGGCCGCCATCGTCCCGAGTTTCTCAATCGTATAGTTCACCCTCACCGGATAGCCGGGAAGAGTGCCGGCCTTGAGGTCGATGAACATCATCCGGAACTGGTTCGATTCGTCGCCGACATCCTGGCCGGGATAGATCGGATACGTGGTACCTGCCGCCGGTCGCCAGGTCTGCGGACCATAGGCCAGATCGTCCTTCGTGAACCATTCATCGACCGTCGGATTCGCGTAGGTACGATTCTCAGGCGTGGGTACGTTGCGAATGACCGGAAGCGGCGTCCACTGGTATCCGTCGGCCCGGATGTGCAGGCGGAAATCGTCGGGGATGGTTCCGTTCACTGCCACGCACAGGAAGATATTGTCAAAATACCCCCTGCCGCCGGTCGTGGTGACATAAAAGGTTCCGGACCGGTTAGGAGTCTGTGTCACCTCGCCGTATTCGGTGCCCGACCCGTTCGAGATGTGCAGGGCATTCTGTCCGCCGCCGGACCAGAGGATGCGGAACGAGTTGTCGCCAAAATCATCGAACCGGACGCCTGCATCATTTGCAACCTTGAGGTGGACGTCGTCGACTGCAGGGATGACTCCCTCTGTCGGGGTCTCCGCACGCTGGACGGTCACGTGGGCGGTTCCCGACACCCAGCCGCTCGTGGCGCCGACCGTCGCCGTCCCGGTCTTCAGGGCCGAGAAGTACCCGGTCGCATTCACCGTGCCGACCGCCTCGTCGCTGCTCGTCCAGGTAAACTCGGCGCCCGGTATCTCCGTGCCTTCCCTGTCGGACAGTACGGCGGTGAACTGCAGGCCGTCGCCCGCCGTCAGGGACACGTTGTCGGGGGTGACGGTGACGATGCGGCTGCTCGGTTTGACGATGGGGTAATAGTCCATCTGGGTGCCTTTGACGGTATACGGTTCGTCGCCGATCCCGTCGCCGTCGGAGTCAGGTCCGACGTACCGGTCCCAGTAGTTCCCGACGTAGCCGGTTCGGGTGACGTTGTCGAAGACGTAGGTGATCGGCTCCGTTGAGTTCCAGGAGGCGCTCGCGCTGTTTACCACAATCTCCCCGGCATTATCCTGGACCGTATTGAGGTAGAAAAGATTGCCGTAGGTATTCTGCATGAAGATTCCGCTATAGATATATGAAGTGGTGTGGTGTTGAATGGTGTTTCCAATGATAATGTTGTCGTTCGAACTATCCACGATGTAGAGGCCGTAATTTCCATTCATCATCGAATTGTTGATGATTTCAATGCCTTCCGTTCTATACTTGAGGTAGATCGCGGAGTCGCATCCAGTCAGGGTGTTGCCCTGGATTTTCACACGATAGGAGTATTGATTGCCCGGATCATAGATTCGAATACCATTCTTGCAGGACGAGATGGTATTCCCGGATATCAGATCCGATTCCGCCCTCTTCAGGTCGATGCCTGCATCGGACATGGTATCCAGCGTATTGTTCAGAATCCTGTTTTCCCGGGTATCCGCCATACTGATACCGATCTTTGATGTGGAAATGACGTTATTCTCGATAGTGCATCCGCTGACGCCCGACAGGGATAGGAGTGCCGCCCCTCCGATAACTCCCCGGATCGTCAGCCCTGCAACGGTGGATCCATCGGCTGAAAGGGAAAATACTGGAGTGCTCTGAACTGATGGGATTACAATCGTCTCCTCAGGTCCGCTCTCCGAGCGGATTGTCAGTGCCTTATCTACGGCGATATTTTCTGCATAGTTCCCCTTCCGGACGATGATCGTATCGGTTGAACTTGCAGCGGCTACAGCAGCACCGATGGTCGTGTAGTCCCCTCCCCCGGAAGCATCGACGATCCAGGTGTGCGCCTCTGCCGTTACAACCTCTGTCGACATTATCGGCTCGGGCATCGAGGTAGTTACCGTTACATCCGCGGTTCCGAGCACCACACTGCCCGGAACGCCGGCGCTGACTGCCGCGAACCCGGGTGCGAGCGCCGTGAAGTACCCGGTCTCGTTCACCGTTCCGACGGATTCGTTGCTGCACGCCCAGGAAAATGCCATTCCGGCGATCGCAGAGCCCGATGCATCGTATGCCGTGGCAATGTATCGTTGCATGCTGTCCGGGGTCGTTTCGGCCGCTGCCAGCGTCACATCGATCCGGGCTACCTCCGGCGTCCCGGCCGATCCGGTTGCGTTTGACGGCAGGTCGGCATCCAGCGCCGCCGCCGGCACGGTGCCGAGCACGAGGATCAACAGCACGGCGATGATCTCTCCCTGCAATTTTCCGATTCTGATACCACAATCTACCATCGTTAGACCAATCCTTTCATTCAGTGGACGTAGGGGGGAAGTCTACACAAAACCGGGGATCGGGTCGCCTTTATTTGCGTAGAATATCTCAATCCAATGCGTTACAATTTAATAATGCATTATAAGAAGATGCTGAATTTACGTGGAGTTAATTGGATCTAATTAATATGGTGCTTCTTCCTGGGATAGGGGACTTCCCTGGGCCCGCATTACCGCCGGTTCGTCCTGAACTCTGTCGTATGAATCATGCCGGATTTCGGAACATATCGATAGGATCGGGCAGATCGGGGAATCTTGGTAGAGTGGATTCCTGATCCGCCCGGTTCCGTAAGGCAGGCATGACACAGTAAGGGTCCCTTCCGGAACTTGAGAAAAAAGGAGTGGTTGTTGTGTCTAGATGCTGATCGCCCAGCCGCTGCTGCCGGTGCCGATAATCCTGTTCGTCCAGGAAATTCCCTGCGCCTGAGCCGACTGGTTGTTCCATGCATAGGCGTCGAAGTAGGCATTGCCCGAGTACTCACTAATGTCGTACGTTACCTCGACCGTTCCACTGTTCTGAAGGTTCGTCTGGTTGACCGATCCCGCGTACAGGTCGATGAGCATGATCTTGAACTGGTCGTTAGCGCCCATGTTCTGGCCGTAATATATCGGATAGTCATCCAAGGGTGCAGGTCTCCACGCCGACGTACCGAGGAGGAAATCGCTGCTGTCAAATGTTTCTGTGAGCGTTGTGTAATAATCGTCGTCATAGTCGAGAGTCGGTTTACTTCCGTCTCCTGTTGGCTCCCATTTGTAACCATTCACAACCAACTCTAGTTCAAGGTTCGAGTACCCCGCAGTGCTCGGCACGGCAAACAACAGTATCACGTCGTCATGGTACTGGGTATCCGTGCTGGTGTCGGAGATGTAGAGTGTGCCTGAAGCCGACTGGCCGGTGTACACGGCGCCGTCGAGGCTCGATGGGCTGTCGGTGATGTGTATCGCGTTCAGTCCGCCGGTAGGCTTTGTGAAGTTGAAATAGTACGTGTCGTTCCCGAATATGTCGAATCTCGCTCCGTCATCGTTCTTCACGGGGGCATATGTCAAGTTGTTGTCCGTGAAGACATCGTTGTCCGCAGAAACCGGCACGATGCAGACGGCAAGCATCAGCAGAATTGCCGATGCCGTCATTGCACCGAGTCTCATCGTTTTTCCATTGCTTTGCATCTCGATCATCCCTTTCCTTCGATCGTAGCCGCGTCGCATGACGGCCGGGCTACTGCCGACAGAAGCCGGATGAAAAAGACAACTGATACTCATGAACACGTGGCTGCTGTCAACACCTCGCATTGGGGTTGTTATATTATAAATACTTTACTTTTATCGATTTTTAACAGATATTCATGTAATTAGGCCCTCACAATGAAATAATCTGGAATAATTGGAAAAATATCGGAGATAACCTATGCTTCGGAAGGCAAGGATTTATACTCTACAACGATCCGCCGAATGGGGGATCGCGCATACGTCGCGATTTGCCGGCATGTGACGGGCGCTTGCTATACGGCTCCGGCTTTCCGGCCCGTGGGATTTTTCCGTAGTGTGCAGAATGATATTGTCGATGGGGCATCGCAAGCTCGGGTCCGGACACCGGACGGCCTCTCGTTTTCAGCACCGGATTGGGCGTCATCACGCTACATGGTACCTGCCGATAAACACGCCTGTCACCGTCGGAAAACCTGTGACGCCCTCAAAATCGGGATAGCTCTATGAGATGGGGTCTCTTTGGGGTACTGCCGCAGGAGCCCCTCCGCATTCGGAACAGGTGTCGTTAACCTGTCTTAATTAACTCGTCCCCAACTGACAACCGTCAAATAGCATCCCCGCCCACGTTTTTCCCAGGAAACAGCATGGCAGGCACGGATACGGAGATTTCAGCGCTCAACCGCCGGGCACGGGAGCATGCGGCCGCCCTCGATGCGGTTCGCTCCGGCATGGAGACGGTGATCATCGGACAGCAGGCAGTTATCGACCAGGTGCTCGCGGCGGTGCTTGCCGGCGGCCACGCCCTCCTCGAAGGGGTGCCGGGGATAGCAAAGACGCTCACGATCAGCACCCTCGCGCACTGCCTCGACTGCACCTTCGCCCGGATCCAGTTCACCCCCGACCTCCTCCCCGCCGATATCACCGGGACCCGGATCTATGACCGGAATACGGCCGCGTTCCGGACGATCCAGGGGCCGATCTTCCACCAGATCATCCTCGCCGACGAGATCAACCGCGCCCCCCCGAAGGTGCAGTCCGCCCTCCTCGAGGCGATGCAGGAGGGGCAGGTCACCATCCAGGGCGAGACCTACCCGCTGCCGCGCCCGTTCTTCGTCCTCGCCACCCAGAACCCGCTCGAGTCGGAGGGCACCTACCCGCTCCCCGAAGCGCAGCTCGACCGGTTCATGCTCAAGATCCGGATGGACTACCCGACCCTCGACGAAGAGGTCGCCATCCTCGACCGGTTCACGGCGGGGGACCAGCCCGGCTCCCCGGCCCCGGTCCTCGACGCCGCCGGTCTTTCCGCCCTCCGGTCGTTCGTGCGGTCGGTCTACGCCGACCCGGGCGTCAAACGCTACGCCGCGCAGCTGGTCGACGCCACCCGGCACCCGGCGGCATACGGCCTCGATCTCGGCCCCATGATTGCCTCCGGGGCATCCCCGCGGGCATCACTCGCCCTCCTCCTCTGCGGCAAGGCGCACGCGGTGCTCGCCGGGCGGGGCTACGTCGTCCCCGACGATATCCGGGCCCTGGCCCCCGCCGTCCTCAGGCACCGGGTCCTCCTCACCTTCGAGGCGGAGGCGGACGATTTCACCTCAGAAGAGATCGTCCGGAAGATCCTGGCGGTCGTGGAGGTGCCCTGACGGTGAGCGACGCCGAAGAGCGGGCGGATCTCATCAGGCAGATCCGGCGGATCGACCTTAAAACCGCCATGCTGGCCGACGGCTCCTGCCTCGGCCCCAGGCGATCGCCGCTCAAGGGGAGCGGGATGGCGCTTGCGAACCTCCGTGAGTACCTCCCCGGCGACGACGCCCGGGCGATCGACTGGAAGGCCACGGCGCGCCTGGACCGGCTCGTCGTCAGGGAGTTCGAGGAGGAGCGGAGCCGGACCTACTACCTCGTCCTCGACCGGTCGGGGTCTGCGACGTTCGGGTCCTCGACGAGCAAGGACCGCCGGATACTCGAGGTGGCCGCGAGCCTCATCTTTGCCGCCCACCGGCAGAACGGGCGGGTGGGCCTCTGCATCGTCACCGACCGCGTCGAGGTCTTCATCCCGGCCCGGCCGGGCAAAAGCCAGGTCGTCAGGCTCGTGCAGGCCCTCGTCTCCCACCGGCCGGAGGGAAGAGGCACCGATCTTACCGCAGCGTTCCGGTATCTCTGCACGAGGGTCCGGCGCAGGTCCTCGGTCGTCGTCCTCTCCGACTTTGACGACCCCGGGTTCGCCCGCGACCTCTCGCTCCTGCGCCGGCGGCATGAAGCGACTGCCGTCAGGGTGACCGATCCCGCGGAGGACTCCCTCCCGGACGTGGGGCCGGTCTTCCTCGAAGACCCGGAGACCGGAGAGCAGGTGCTCGTGGACACCTCGGACCCCGCCTTCCGCAGCGCCTACGCCGACGCCGTGGCCGCCGCGAACCGGCGCGTCGAAGGCGATCTGCGCTCGTGCCGGGTCCCCGGGATCCGCATATCCACCGATGAGCCCTACGACCTGCCCCTGCGCCGCTTCTACGCGCACCCGCGCTACCGGGGTGGTTAGATGACCGGGTTTGCAGAGCCGCTCTGGCTCGTCGGCCTTGCGGGCATCCCCGTCCTCTGCCTCCTCTACCGGCGCGCCGTCAGGGAGCGGTCCTATGCGGCGCTCACCTTCTCCCGCGTCGCGGTCGCCGCGCAGGTCCGGAACCCCGGCAGGCTCCCGCGCCCGCATACCCTCTTTGCCCTTGCCCTCCTCACCCTCGCCCTCATCCTGGTCGGCCTCGCCGACCCGCAGATACCGATCGAAGGGATCGACGAGGGCGTCAGCGTGGTGCTGGTGCTGGACACCTCCGGGAGCATGCAGGCGACCGATTACCACCCCACCCGCCTCGAAGCCGCCAAGGCCGCCGCGGAGATCCTCCTCTCCCGGCTCAACCCGGACGATTACGCGGGAATCGTCGTCTTCGAGTCCGGGGCGACGAGCGCCGCCTACCTCTCGCCCGACCGCGACCGGGTGATCGAGAGGCTCCATGGGATCCGGGGACGGGACGGGCAGACGGCTCTCGGCGACGGCCTCGTCCTCGGCGTCGACATGGCCGACGCCATCCCCAACCGGCACCGGGTGGTGATCCTCATCTCCGACGGCGCCGGCAACGCCGGCACCTTCTCTGCCGGGGAGGCTGCCGCGTATGCCCGCGAGCGGAGCGTGCCGGTCTACACCGTGGGGATCGGTTCGGCAAGCCCGCCGGCAGGCACCCAGGAATACGCCGCGCTCGACGAGGAGACGCTCCGGGCAATCGCCCGCACGACGGGGGGGGACTACTATGCGGCGGCCGACGAGGGGACGCTTGCAGCGATCTACGCCGGGTTGACCGACGAGATCCCGCGCGAGCCCAGAGATACAAGCATCCGGGATCTCTTCTTTGCCGGGGCGCTCGGCGTACTCCTGCTGGAGATGTACCTCCGCTACGGCCGGGGGAGGATCCTCCCGTGAGGCGGCTCCTCCTCCTCGCCTGCCTCGCCGCCGCCGTGTGCGTGGCGACCGCTGCTGCCGCCGGCATCACCCTCTCGACCGGGCAGTCCGACTACACCGTGCTGGTCGGAGAAGAGGCTCTCTTTCCCATCGCCGTCGAGAACACGCTCGGCGCCGATACGACGGGGGTGCTCGTCCGCGAAGTGCGGTTCGTCCCGGAGGGTGGCGAGGGGAGCAGTCCGGCATCCCAATCCCAGTCCCGGACGGTCACCATCTTCCGGGATACGACGGAGATTACCGCCGGTGCCGGGACCGCGGCAGCGCCCGGCACGTTCTTCTTCGATATCGCATTCGAGTACGGGAACGCCCCGCGCACCCGCATCAGTCTCCCGGAGATCCGGGTCCATGTCGTCAGTTCAACAGCAGAAGAGGCGGATCAGCAGAACCCGCAGGTGAGCTCCGTCTCGTCGGTCTCGACAGAGGCAGGGGCCGGCGGGCAGCAGGGAGAGTCCCCATCCTCTTCCACGAAACAGCCCGGGCAGATGATGCAGGATATGGGATCGCTCCGGGAGCAGGCGGCGCGGGAGCAGGACCGTATGCAGGCGCTGCGGTCCGAACTGCTTGCCGGGCTTGAGGACGACCCGGTTGTCCGGGAGATCCACGCCGTTCTCACCTCGCACGGGTATACCCGGGCAGCGACGACGATCAACCCCACGGGTGAAGGCACGGGAACGTTCTCGTTCGAGTACCGCGGAGGCGCCGGAGATACGCTACGTGCCGGTGGTGCGGTGGAGAACGGCTCCGCAACGTATGCGGCGTATACCTCCGAGAGGTCGCTCGTGGTGCCGGGTGCGGTCGTGGCAAACGAGATCTATCGACAGTATGCCGGGGAGCTCGCCGATGCCGGTTTCTTCCCGGTTACGTCTTCAATGAATGCAACGGTGGGCGCCTCCTCTGTCGGCATAGGGTTCGTCGACGGCCAGAACCGGACGGCGAGGATCGTCGCCACCCTCTCCGGCGGAGAGGTGCGGGACGTGATGCTCGAGAAGCCGTCCGACTTCGCCTGGCTCGCGGGTGCCGGCGCGCTCTGTATCGTTCTCCTGATCGGCTACCTCGTCCGGCGGGGAGGACCGGGAGTGCCGGCTCCGGCGGTCTCCCCGGTTCCCCGCGACCCCCGTGGTGACGCCCTCCGTCTCCTTGAGGCGGCACGCGGAGAGTTTGACCGCGGCGACCGGAAAGAGGCGTACGGAACGGCCGGCAGGGCGTTGCGGTCGTACGTCTCCTCCGCATACGGGGCCGGCACGGAACTTGCGGACGGTGATGTCCTGCGCGTCCTCAAAGAATGCGGCCATGAGACCGGGGTCGCCTCTTCAGTCCTCAAGCAGTGCGGAGCTGTCTCCTACGCCGGGTCCCCACCTCGGAATGAAGAGTTTCAGACAGTCTTCCGAACAATTGAGGCCTTTATCCGGCAGAACTAATTTAGCGGCGCTGCCGATGAAAATTAACCAGAAGTCATTATGTCTCACGAAGTTAATTGAACAAAGTTGATTGGTGCCGGGTTTCAGCACCTTTTTCATCTCTATTTTCCCAGTCTATTCAGGATAAAAGGCATACCATGACCCTGCTTCTTGCCCTTGACGATACGGACAACCATCA
>Ga0208462_1001604_pt1 | contig 14644 bp, 10 predicted proteins | sample AD_SCU001_MetaG_FD_184452 | JGI IMG/M metagenome (GOLD analysis project Ga0208462, IMG submission 184452) | Active sludge microbial communities of municipal wastewater-treating anaerobic digesters from China - AD_SCU001_MetaG (SPAdes) (version 2) | ecosystem: Engineered > Bioreactor > Anaerobic...
CCACAACAGAGCCGGATCGGTCCACCATCGATCGCTCTATGCTGCAGGAGCCAAATCCAGAGATCGGGGGAAACAGCAGCTATTACTGCCCGGTGAACCCAGAGGTAAAAGACCGTCTTTATAACCAAATTGAGATGCTGATCGATGACTATCATGTCGATGGAGTCGTCCTATATCGGTTCGGATTCCAGGATGAGAATCACTGCTACTGCGATGTATGCAAAGAGAAGTTCTATCAGGACACGGGAATAGATATCAGCAAGGTCAATGCCAATAGCTACAACCGGGAGAAGTGGGCTGAATGGAAGCAGGACCAGCTCATGGATATCGTTATGGATGCCCGGAACATCACATCTGACCTGGGCCCTGTGCTGCTCGGAGTGGCACTGGACAGCCCATTTGACCGAAGCAAGGGATACAACTTTGCCCGGATGACTGGGGTGGCAGACTTTGCCTTTATATCTCCTGTTTCTCCCCAGGATGTCAAGCTGGCCAGCAGAGAGAGCACGAATCCCGTTTATGTTCGCCTTAATGATGATTATGTGGGCTATGTCCTCTCCACCCAGAATGTGAAGGGAGCTGTAAGCTATATCGAGGATCTGGTGGGATCAGGTGCCTCGGGAGTCGTCTTCGAGTACGATGTGGTCCATACACCCCTCTGGTCTGAGCTTGAGCCTCCCTCCTCGGCGGCCAGTTGGCTGCTGCGGCAGCTTAATGGAGAGGTTCTTGCGGTGGGAAATATCTCCTGGAGGAGCGACTCGAACATAAGGGTCAACAACAGCTTTGATCTGAGTGAGCAGATAAGTCGCCGCTGGGCGAGCTCTCCAGGAGCAGTAATTGTGGGTGAGAATTATACTGCTGCTCTCCAGGCGGCCACTATTGCATCCTATCTGAACTGGCCGCTGTTGTTTGTGAATGAGGCGCTGCCGGAGGAGACCCGATCGGCTCTCGTCCGGCTGGGGGCAAAGGATGTGATCTTGGCAGGTCCGACAGGGGAGAGGGTGAGACAAAACCTGAGCCAGATGAATATCACCCTTATCGAGGGCAGCGGTGATCTGCTGGTCGAGGAGATGGAAAGAAGGAACGAGAGTCCATCAATGGTTGTCTTGACCAACTCCCATGATCTATCCCTCCTGCCGCCGGCGTCGAGCAAGGCGGTTGAGCGTTCGTTGGTTGGAGATCTGCTGGTGAGAACGGAGCTATCCCCTGACCAGGTTCCTGCAGAGGAAGATGGAGAGGTGGTCAGGCTCAATTTTACCCTCACCAATAGTGGAGATGAGGTGCTCAGGGGGGTGCAGCTACGAGATATCTTTCCCATGGGGCGGCTCATAAGGCTGGCGAGCACCGCATACGGGGAGGTCAATGTGACCGACCCCTACAGCAGAAAGCCGGTTACAGAGACCTCCGCTTTTCTTAATGGATCTCTGATCCGCTGGGATTTCGGCCGGCTCGAGCCTGGAGAGTCCGCCAGCCTGAATGTTGAGGTAGAGCTGCTATATCCCATGGATGCCGGCTGGTCGCAGCGCCTGGACACTGGAGCTACTGCCGCCTATGAAGGCTTCTCTTACAACCATACTCTCAGAAATGTGGACGATCCGCCTATAATCAATCTAACCTATCCCAAATGGATCTACTCAGGCAGCACCAATATCTCCTGGAACATTGAGCGGAACAGCAGTTATCTCGCTTTAAACCTTTACAGCCCGGACGAGAGATCTGGCCGCCTGAAGCTGACAAACATAACCAGGGATGGGCTCTATGATGTGAGAGTCTCCCTTCAAACTCCGGGCAACTGGCTCTTCAATATCGAGACGGATGAGGCCCGGACTGAAAACTACACCATAGAGGTTCGCTCCAATGTCAAGGTCTTGAATATCACAGCATTCAGCCATACCAAGGTCCCCAGGCTCTCTATGGTGGCAGCGGGGGCGGCATCATCTCATAAAGCCATCCTGATTGACGTGGCCTGTGATCCCCAAAAGATCGATCCCCTGGTGGTGGAGGAGACGCTAAATCAAAAGGTAGCGGAGCTTAACCTGGATCCGGAGTATCTCATGGTGGTGGGCGATCCCGGCTCTATTCCTTTCATATCCACCGGGCTCATCCAGAAGCTTTCGGAGGTTATGGAATATGAGGTCTACAGAGACTATCAGATCAAGCCGGATTTGAACAACTACAGCACGGTGGCTGTGGGAAGGATCATGGGGCTATCGGTTTACGATGCCTCCCAGCTCATGGCCCGCACAATGGCTTATGATCGGCTAAATGGAAGCTGGAAGAATAATGGGCTGGTTGTATCCTCTCCTGCTCTCTCATTTCCTCAGGCTCCTGTGGGAATACGCATAAAGGAGTATCTGGAGGAGGCAGGTCTCATGGTCAAGGATCTGCGTCATGAAGAGGCTACTTATCAGCAGACGATATCGCAATTGAACAACGGCCAGAATATCGCTCATTTCGATCATCACGGAAGCGAGGATTCATGGGGGCTGTCTGCCTGGTCAATGACGGATTCAGCTCTTACCGGGTCGCAGGTAAAAGAGCTGAGTTTGCCTCCTCAGACAACCACTGCTTCTGCCTGTGTTACCACCAACCTGAAGGGATACTATCTGAATGTGACCGGCACGAGGATGTATGTACCCGGAAACCTGGAGGATTCCATCGCTCTGGCATTCATAAGGGCGGGAGCGGTAAACTACATTGGAGGCTCAGCCTTATCCTATATCTTCCTCTCAGACGATTACTACAAGAGCTTCTATCAGTCCCTGATCTTCAGGAATTCCACAGTGGGTCAGGCCCAGCTGGATGCGGACAACCTCTTCCGGCTGAAGTCCAGAGGCACTGAAAGCCTAAAGCCGAACTCAGATTACGATGAGGTCCTGCCTGCCTGGGATATCTCCGTTCATGAGATGCTCAACCAGACCTCTTACATGAACGTAATCCTGGGCGATCCGAGCTTCAAGCCCGCTTTGCCAAAATCTCCTTCTCTTCCTTATGCCACCGTTCTCTCGGCGGAGAACGAAACCGATCTGAATCAGACGATTTTAAATGTGGCAGTGATTCCGCTTAACGAGAGCGCTACCGATTGGGTATACTGGATTGAGTCAAAGAGCTCCAGCGGACTTCTAAACCTCGATGCCACTCCCGCCATCATAGGTGAGGTGCTCTTGCCCAAGGACGCAGAGAAGATCGTGGTAAAGGAGGAGGGGTTATCCCTCTGGCATGATGAATATTCCCGGGGCTTGGAGAAGAGGGTGATGTGGCCCATCATCAGGCCGAAGCTTGGGGAGAAGAGGAGCTTTATTGTCGAGTACGAGCTGATACCCGGTCAGGTTCAAAGGATCAATGTCACTGCCGGCTGGAATGCTGTGTCCATCTATCTGAACCCGCGGGATGCATCTGCGGAGAGATACCTGAAGAACAAACCCTACAGGAGCATATTCACCATTGCCGAAGATGGATGGAATTTCGGCATGAAAGAGGCAGGCAAGCTCAATGTGACTCAATTCAAAGCAGGTGAGGGATATCTCATAGACAGCACCGGGAACTTCACAATGGAGATACCGGGAAAGCCGGTCGACCTCCCCTGCCGACTGGATCTGCATGTGGGCTGGAATATGATCGGACTGCCGGTGAATCAGACCGTTGATCTGGCTAACATCACCATCAATGCCGAGCATAAGAGGTACAGGTACCCGGAGGCAGTAGAAAAGGGCCTGGTCTCAGCATTCGTCTGGAAGCATGAGGGCGGGGACTGGACCAATCTAGGAGAGAACGAGACTCTGGAGCCAGGAAGGGCATATCTCTTCGAGGCGAAGAGGGAGGCCAAGCTCGAGTTCCGCTAATAAGAGCTTTTAGCGGAACGCCTTATCTTTTTTTCCGGTACAGCTCTCTCATCATCTCCCGGTGCATGGAGGCCATCATATCTCCCTGCATGCCGATCATGAACAATTGGATGCCGACTATGATCAGAATCGCCGTCAATATAGTTAAGGGAACATGCTCTATTCTCCACAATAACCAGTCTCTGGCCACATAGACCCCTACCAGAAAGCCGAGCAATCCCACGAATGAGCCCATCAGGCCAAAGTAGAACATGGGGTTCTCCGTCTTGGCCATGCGGAAGATGGTGAGAATGATCTTCAGACCGTCCCGGAACGGATGCAGCTTTGTCTTGGTTCCGGCGGACCGGGGCTGGTAGGTGATGGGAACCTCGATTATCCTCAGGCCTTTCTTTACGCTCTCAATGGTCATCTCCGACTCGATCTCAAAGCCAGGCATGGATAGATCGAGCATCCTTATTCCTTCCGTGGTGAAGGCTCTGTAGCCGGACAGGATATCGTGCAGCTGGACTCGGTAGATTGCCGCAAAGAAGCGGTTGATCATCTTATTGCCGAACATATTCAGCCTTTTGATGGCTCCTCCCTGAATGTTCTCCAGCCTGTTTCCCACCACGTGATCTGCCTGTCCCTCTAAGATGGGCTCCAGGATCCGGGCAGCATCGTGGGGGAGGTAGGTGCCGTCCCCGTCGATTAAGAGGATGTACCTCTCCTTTATATGGCCGAAGACCTCCTTTAGAGCCTGGCCTTTGCCCGATCCCGACTGAATGAAAACTTTTGCGCCGGAAGCTCTGGCTTTCTCCACGGTCTTGTCGGTGCTATGGCCGTCCACGACCAGGATGTTATCATAGCCCAGCTCCTGGAATTCGCGGATGACGGGCTGGATGGATTTCTCTTCGTTGAGGGTCGGTATGAGAATGCAGATGTCTTTATGGCTCACGCTTAAATCAGCTCTGGCGAAATTTTCAGGCTTTCATCGCCTGGTGGATGATCTTTTTGTATTGCTCCTCCAGCTCTTTCATATCCCCTTTGGTGGTCTCGATATACAGCCGGATGATGGGCTCGGTGTTGCTCGGCCGGATGAGAACGCTGTAGCTTTCGGTGGTGATCTTCAAGCCATCTGTTGTGTCCGGCTCAAAGAAAGCCAGTGAATCGGCCAGGCGGAGCATAACCGCTGCCGGGTCTTCATTGAGGTGGACGCTCATCTGTTTATAGGGATAATCAGGGATCATGCCTGCCAGATCTGAGAGCTTCTCTCCACTGGACACGATCTCAGCCAGGGCGAGGCTCATGGCGAAGGGATCATCAGAATACTGGAACTCGGGCAGGAAGAAGTGGCCGCTTCGTTCTACGCCCAGAACCGCTTTTGAGTTTTTCACCCGGTTGGCCACGAAGACATCGCCCACCCTCTCTCGCAGAACCTTTATGCCATCCTTTTCCAGCTCTCGCTCCAGGATCATTGAACAGTCGAATCCGGATATGACCAGGTCACCGGGCTTGTACCTTGCCCGGGTGATGATGATCGCCACCTTCTCCGGGGGCAGGACAGTTCCTTTGTCATCGATGACGATTCCCCTGTCAGCATCCGGATCAAATCCCACGCCGAAATCTGCCTCTTTTTTCTTTAGCATCTGGCAGGCAGGGCGCAAAGATTCCTCATTGGGAGCGGGACCTCGGCCGGGAAACAGGCCGTCCGTGGTTCCGTTTAAAATCAAAGGATTAAAACCCAGCTGCTGGTAGAAGGAGGCCATTGTGCAGGCTGCACCATTTCCCATGTCTAAAACCAGCTTGAGGGGACGCTTGAGGTTCAGCTTCCCTTGCACATACTCCCTGTATCTCTCGATCGCCTCCCCTGGATCGCGATCGGTCTTGATCCCCTGGCCAGCGAGAAAGCCCCCCTCCCGATAGTACTTCATTATGGAGGACTCCTGATAGAGCAGGCCATAACCGTCACAGGTTCTGAATCGCACGCCGTTGTACTCCGGCGGATTATGAGAGGCGGATATGTAGGCTGCGGCCTTGAGCTCCTCTTTCCAGGTGATAAAGCTGATTATGGCAATGGGGATGATGCCAAAGCTGTTAACCTGGCAGCCTGTGCTCAGTACTCCATCCAGGAACGCCTTCTGGAGGCTTGGGCCACTGATCCGGGTATCTCTTCCCAGGGAGACTGAACCACCTTCAGCATAAGATCCAAAGGATTCACCAACTCTCTTCACCAACTGCTCTGTGAGATCGGTGCCGTAGACACCTCTGACATCATAAGCTCTGAATACTGTCACATGCATCCGTTGTGTCTCGGGCATTTAAATTATTTTCTGCCAGGAAAAAAGAAGTTGGAGAAAAGATAGGAGAGGATCATCGGATAAAAAATCGATACGATCTCATGGATCGATGGTTTGCGGCCGATTTTGCCACAAAAAGTAGCGCCAATCGTTATAATATTTTCCTTTCCTCGATCTTGCTACCGCTTCTTCTCATGTAGCCCATCTATGATTCCTGTTTTGTGAGGATTATCTCCATCGAAGAGACATTCACCATCTTTCCTTCCTCATTGGGAATGGATTCCGTGCCGATGATTATGTTCTTGACTGTGAGATTGGGCATGAACCTGTTTCTTGTTATCTCTGCCGTATCCACAGCGCGGGAGATGGCACGCCCTCTTGCTTTCAATATCACACTGGCAATAGGCTTGTTAAACTGGGTCATAACTGCCAGGACGTAGTTCATGACTGGTTTGTCTCCAATGAAAATCACTGCATCGTCTTCCATGGTTTAGCCCCTCCGTTCACTTTTCTTGGGCAGGTTATTAACTCTTTCTCTCTACGATTTCGGCAAAGGCGAAGTTGGTCAAAACGGCATCCACCTTAACTAGAAGCTCTTCTTTCAGCTTCGATCCTCGGACAATAATCGCGAAGCCCTCCACCATGGCCACGCCGTCTCCAGATTTGCCCACAGATTCTATCCGAACATTGAGCATGTCCCCTTTGCGGACCGGGGCAGAAAGGAGCTTCTTTCCCACTACATAGGTCTCTGCGCTCTCCTTTCTTGAGGCCGCAGGCGAATGGGCATGAACAACGGCAAACTCCCGTCTGACATCATTGAGAAAATCTATGAACATATCTCCCTGAAACACCTTGACCACGAAGTTGCCCCGCGGCCGGAGGAGCTTTTTGGCCATTTCAAGAGCGGACCGGGCCAGGTCTATGGAGATGGCATGGTCCCTGTCCCAGGCCCCGGAGAGATTGGGGGCGGCGTCGCATATCACCACATCTGCATCCCCACCAAGGGCATCTTTTACCTGGTCCACTGTGCTCAGGGCGGTGATGTCCGCCCTGAAGGTGACCGCTCCGGGGATGGGGGCGATGCCCTCCAGGTCCACTCCCACGATCTTTCCTCCGGAGAGCTTCTGGGCTACCTGCAGCCAGCCGCCTGGCGCCGCTCCCAGGTCGACCACGGAGTCGCCTTTTTTTATGACATGGAACTTTTCATTTATCTGCAGGAGCTTGTAGGCCGATCGGGCCCTGTAGCCTTCCTCTTTTGCCTTGCGGTAGTAGTGATCCTTCTGGTCTCGGGCCATTATATCTCCAATGGACGACCATGGTTAAGAGGATTGCGAGACTTCCATCTTATCCTGGTGTTGATCCCTCCTTTTTGCCTATTAGACCATTGATGCCGCTTACGGCTATGTCTGTGGTTATGCCCCATAAAATGAGCGACATATAATCCCCAAAAGGATTAGTTCCAAAGGTCAGTCCTTTCTCTATATATTCAGAGCGAAATCCCATCGCCAAAGAGAGCAGAAGCAGGATTAAATAGAGGAGAGGCGGCAGAATCCACAAGGCTGTTTCTGCCTGGAACTGATCAGAGTTGTTGGCAATTTTAATTATAGAATTCTTCAATTTTTGCTGTAATTGTTGTATGGCATCTTGTCCGCCTTGTTTCTTTAATTCATCGGCTCCTTCAGCAGCTTCTTTAGCACGCTTAGAAGCTTGGGCAGCTTCGTTCGCAGATGAGACAACTTTGAGATTCTCTTTGGGACCCTCTTGGCCCATATCCAGTGTCCCTCTTAGCGTCTTCACTAATCCTTCGAGATCATTCTTCGCATCTTCATCCTTCTTCATTTTGATTTTGTGTCGTATTGAATCTATTTGACCAACATAGTCATTATTCCCCAACGTTTTCAAATTTTTCTCTATTTCTCGAAGCTCTTTAAGGGTCTGCATCCGAGCTTCGATGGCCTTCAGTTCGGCTTGGACTGTCTCCAGCTTCTCTTTGTATACCTCACCCCGGACTTTTTCTATCATTGGCAGCAATATCTGCTGGTCTCCTGGATCTGTCTTCCGAATATCAGACTCCAACCGATAGACATATTTTAGGGCCTTTGATTGAGGTTCCTTCTTCTGGGCGTATCTGAAGAGCCACCCTAAGATAATGCCAAAAAAAAGAGCAAGAACTGCTCGCCATGGTCCTATGCGCGTATTGATGGCGATTGGTATAGTTAGCCTATCAGTACTCCCCTTCATGATTAGATAGATATTTCCGCTGTAACTATCTGCCGGTATCTCCATCCGATTTAGAGTCAGATTCAGCACGCTTATCTTGTTTGCCGGGAGGATTTTTTCATCATAGGGAAGGGAGAGGGATTTTTTAGTTAGTTGGTAGCCTGTTTTCTCACCAGTTAATGCTATGCTGCTGCTGGTAACATTAACATCGACCATTGTGGGATTATCAATCTGTATCTCCCATCTGTCCGTGAAAGCAGCGGCAGGTAGCACCAACTTTGCTAATATATCATCAGAATTAACAAGTTTTAGACTAATCTTATCAATGCCTGGCAGAAGTGTGAGTTTAGGCCGTGACTTAGCCATCAGAGTTAGGTTGAGGAACTGGGACTTCTTATTATCTGGAAGCAAGAGCTCTATCCATCCTCGGTAGATGCCAGGGTCTTTGACATTGGATATTGTAATATGGAAGTTCTTCGGCACTCCTTTCTTCAGGTTGAGGTCTCCCAGGATGGCCACGTTCTGTCGGCCTATGATCCTGTCGCCCTCTTCCGGCTTCAGATCCGAGGCAATAAATAAAAATTCGTTTATATCACTTCCATTGGCTGTCAGTCGAATATTGCCGGTGAAGGCATTTTCTTCTTCAATCCATCCTGAAATACTCACCGGCATGTCGCCAACGTCCACGTCTATGGTTCCTGATTCTGCTAAGGCTGGAATCGGAAACAGAAGATTAGTTAGGGCAAAGACAATTATCCAATTTTTCATGTGGCACCACCAAATCCTGCATATTGGGCCACAGGTGTGGCCAAAGAGATGTTATTGTAAGCATACAGAGTGTAGACAAGGCCTAATGGATTCAATTTTTCTTTTAATAACTCAAGGCGAACGTTCAGCATAGCCTGGCCAAGAGGCTGGCCACAAAAGAATTTGGGAAATAGGGCATCAGCATAGGCCCTGGCAAAATTCTCTGTCACCGGACATTCCGTGCCCACAACGCCACATGCTCCGCCTTTGCGGAAGTCGTCAATCAAGCTTATGTAGCTCTTAGGTCCGTAATCACCGGTGGCGCAGCCGTTAAGGAATACCAATGGATTATGTTGCCAGTCCAAATGAGATGCCTCAAGGAAGTTGCTATCGATCCTGCAATCGCTGATCTCCAAATAGGGCCCGTGAACTTCATCCTCTCCTCCGTGACAGTAGAAGTAGACCAAATCAAGCGCAGAGCCCTTACTTTTCCATATTTTCTCCATTTCATGCCGAACTTCAGCTACATGAAGCTTAACCTGACCTAAAGCCTCAAGATTAGAGATGTGTTCCTTCCATAAAGCGAAATCCCTCCACACATTCAAATTGATGTAAATTGGTAGATTATTCTTTATCTTCATGATCAATGCGGGGGGATTAGGCATGCTCTCGTTGACCCAGCAGGGAAGCTGTTCGATTGCATAGCGGTATCCCCAGAAGGAATAAGGGCAGATCAGAAGTGGATCCTTTGTATAGGGGCAGTCAGTACATTCTGGACTGCAATTCCTAAACTGATCGCATACCTTGGTCTCGGGAACATATTTGACCTCCCGCTCATAGAGCATTGCCCAGGGAATGGTTTGCATTCCCAATACCGGATTTACTTGGATCGTCGTTCCGGGCTTAAGAGCTTCCCTCATATCTTTGCCCTGATCTTCATTCCAAGATGGCTTGCCTTCTGGCAATAGAGCGCGATAGAAGCTATGTCCTACATTTGCCAGTTGAGGGAGCCAAGCATTAAGAAGGCTCATATCTCCCTGTATGCCCCATCTATATCCTTTGCACGACTCTTTGCCAGTCACCATTAGTTTAAGCTGATGACGGATAGCAGATATGGCTTGATCAAAAGACATTGGCTGCAGACGGGTGTCGAAAAAGGCTATATTTCGCTCCCCGCCTGTGCGGTCCAGGAATCGAAAATCAACGCTGCCATCATGTGGATTGCACTCTACATTGATGGTTAATAATCGCTCAGGCAGCAGAGATAGATCTTGAAACACCATTTGCTCTGAGGCGAGAAAGGTGGTTTTAGCATTCTGATACGGTCGAAACGACGCAGTTGCTTCAGACGCAGGAGTGGAAATGATCAGCGCCTCTACCCGTTTGGATTGCAAAAGATAGCCTCGAAGAAATATTTCCACCATTATCGAGCCGTAACCTTGAGAAATTATTGATCTGACTGAGAACTTCAGGGTGGATGTGGCCCCTTCGCGAGGCAGATCTAGACCTTTCTTTCTTGGTTCAATCTCGAAATCGCGGGAAGAGGCGCAGACCAACAAAGGCAGTGAACTGCGATCTTTCCAGACCTCAGAGGATAATATATTATCAGGAAAAGGCTGATCATCTTCGCCCAGACCTCTACGTTCAGGGCAGATCTCAACGCACAGCATGTATTTTTGGCCATAGACAAGCGGCCTATTCGGAGTGATTGTTATAGATCCATCTTTGTCAGCAAAAAAAGCATTCAAGTATCGGGTTTTCGAATTTGCTAGTTTCTTTTTGGCTATTGATTGAAATTCGGACGGCCAATGCAGCTCATGTGCCTCCTTAGGTTCATCATATTTATTAAATATAGCATCTCCTTTCTTCCTCCACACATCATATTCTTGAGACCCAAGCTTCGTCTCTTTGCTATAAATGGGGCTCAAAAACCATCTTCCTGTTCGTCTAATCTCCGAAATTACATAAGCGGCATCCTCTTGGGAGACTTTGTTTAATGCATTTATATGCTCATCGAGCTTTCCGAGCAAACAGAGTACTATTGCTTTGTTAGCCCAAACCTGGGAATTTTGAGGATCTAATTGAAGCGCCATATTGAAGGCTTGCAGCGCTTCATTTAGCTGGGAGAGGTTCAGGAATTTGATCCCCTGTTCTAGCCAATCCTCAACAGTCTTGCCCTCAATTGTATCGGCATTTTTGGATGGATCCATAGAATCTAACCCCTCTTGAATCAACCTTTTCCTCAGAGAAAAGGATTGAGTGGCAAACAGACTCTTATTACCATGAATGAACATTATTTAGATTTAGATGTTTGCATCCATGCTTTCCGTTGGGATCCGGAAAGAATGCCGTCTGATATCTTTAAAATAAATTCTTTCATAAGCATATTCCGATTTAATTTCCATTATGTAATAATCTAATTCCCAATGCGATGGTGCGCTGCCGTCATTTTGCTTGTGTTGGGCTAAGCTTTATATATTATTTCACAGATTCACCATATGCGAGAGAGGAAGGACGGCTGCCGCTGGCCAACTCCGGCCGGTGTGGAAAGTCCCTCCACCACTGGACACACAGACATCCCAAAGGATGTGGGGCGAGAGCTCCGGCTCTGGCACAGAAACGATACCGTGCAGCGTTAAAGCTATGATGCCGAAAGGCTGAGGTCGCGCTGAATGCGGATGAAACGGCGAAACCCTGTGGGTGCAAGCCAAAATAGAGCTGCTAACATGGACGTCCAGCCAAGCTCGGGTATGGCGCTAAGCTGAATGCCGTCATAGAACAGAAGGGGGCTTACTCTCCTCACTCGTATATCAAATCTTATGATTTCTCAATTCTTCTGCGCTCCTCTGAAATCCTGCCAATTTTTCTCAAATAGGTCCATATATCCATTCATTGGCAGTTATTTCATAGTGATGCAGGATTCTCACCATGTGAATATCCGGGCATCAGGAGTATAGCAGCATGGATTCTCATTTGATGAAGATGATCTGGGCGGTGATCAGGCCGGAGAGAGTGGATGTAGTTGTCAGTGCCCTCAAGACAGAAGGATTCTCTGCCATGACCCGCTTTGATGTCTACGGCCGTGGAAAGCAGAAGGGGATTGTGGTTGCCGGGGAGAGCTATGATATGCCAAAGACGGTGCTCATGCTCGTGCTGGAAGCGGGAAGGATATCGGAAGCCGTCAAGATCATCGAGGATTCGGCCAGAACAGGGGCCATAGGCGACGGCAGGATTTTTGTGGTGCCAGTCGAGGAGGCTCATACCATAAGAACCGGCAAGGTGGGTATGTAGATCTCAAGATATCCTCTTAAATAGAAAGAAGAATAAAAAGAAGGCTAAAAGTAGCTACAATCTGGAGGAGTCGGATATATGAAACGATATGCAATCTCTGCCCTGGCCCTGGCCATTTCCATGATCGCCATGGCTCTTGGCAGCAGCGTATGTGACAATGCTCCATGTGAGCCGGTGATCAATGCCACGATGGGTGAGGAGTTTAACATCACCATCCCCTCTAATCCCTCAACTGGATTTGAGTGGTGGACTGAATTCGATCCCCAATTCCTGACCCTGGTGGGAGCGAGATCAACCCAGGACAATGTCAGTTTGGAGATGGTCGGAGTGCCGGAGAACGAGATCTTCACCTACCGGGCAGTAATCCCTGGAGAGACGGAGGTTTATCTTCTTCTCCTTCAGCCTTGGGAAAACGGCACCATCGCTGAGAGGCTCATCTATCCAGTGAATATAGCAGAATAAAACGCAGGCTGATCCGGTGCCATCCGGATCTATTGATCTTTTTGGCTCTTCGCTGAATTATGTGGGTGAGGTCAGGCATAGAATATGGCCTCTGTGTCTCTGTGGTTGGGTCAGAGCATAGCAGCTTTCCACTGAGGCAAAAAAAGACACAGAGAATTTCCGATTCAAGTCTGCCCATACCAAATAGCGAGTAGCCTTTTTTAGCTTGCTCTGATCAATCGTTTGCTTCCTCGCATGAGCCTCGAAAGAGGCAGACGATGCCAGCTGCTAAGAGGACGGCGATGATTCCGGTGAGAAAGATGCCATCGAAGACCCCTGCTCCGCCTATGGACAGCACAACCGGCTGAGCGCGGAGAAGCTGCAGGGGGGATAGGGCAGGCAGGATCCCTGGGGTGAGCAGGCTGAGGATGTCCGCTCCAATCAATGTTCCTATGGTGCCGCTGATATAAGCCAGAGGAGGGGAGCGGCGATATCCTCTGGCCAGGGCCAAGCCCATTACCGCTGCCAGAAGAGGGGAGAGCCAGAAGGGCAGGACTATTCCCTCGCCGGGAATGGCCTCTGCGACATAGTAGGTGACGGCGGCCACCACCGCCACGCCGAGGACGGATTTGAAAAACGATGCCCGGCCCCGGAGGATGAGATGTGCGGAGACGACCAGAGGTATGATGCAACCTCCGACGTTCACCGCTAGATAGAGGGGATGAAAGGTGGTGGGAAATGCTGCCGGGTATTGGCTCATCGCCGTCATGTACCATCCAGGGTAAGCGGAGATTGGGGACTCCATGAGTGGGATGTCCACCAGGCTTCCCAGAATGCAGCCGAAGACTGCCAGGGTGGCAGTCCAGTGGCTGAAGCCGACCATCTCGAAGGCGGACCGGGATAGATGCAAAAAGAGGAAGATGAATATCAGGGGCAGGGCTAGGATCAGAAGCAGGATGATGACTGTGATGGGCAGTATTAAGATCTCAAACAGGATATTCGCTCCGGATTGATATCTGCTTGAAGGTAAATAGAGTTTTCTGGCATGTGGAATGTTTTAGTAATTTAAAATTATATATTTTCATTAGGATATATAATCATGCCAGGAACCGTCATGATTATATAAATAATGCTCTACTGTATGCAGAACATAAGCAATAAAAGAGGGGGTAGTGTATTTCCTTTTCTGTAAAATGATATAAAGGCCCTGTACCCACTATATGTTTGGAAACAAGGAGGATACAGAGCCATGGAGATATTTGATCTGCTAGAAGATTACCTTGTCAATGTCCCGATTGCGATCGGGACTCTTTCCCCGTAGGTGAAAGATCAGGATGACGGATTAAAGAAGCTACTGACCTGGTTCTTGAACCTGGTCATGCAATTAGAGGCGATACAGCAATCAGGAGCCGAGCCCTATGAGCGAAATGACACGCGAACAACTCAACGCAATAGCTATAAAGAGCGATCTCTTAAAACGCGTGTTGGAGACCTGGAACTTAAAAAACCTCAATTCAGAGACCTTTCGTTTAAATCCTGTGTTTTTAGTGAAACCCACATGAGCACATTGCTCATGCAAGAAGGATGAAAACCTGATATCATTGCAAAGCCATTAATTGCTTTGATATGGGCGGTGAAGGCAGTCCGCCGTTTAGGGGCGTAGACCTCGTTAGTGAAACTAGTACAGCCGGGCTTAAATAAGCCCAATTTTAGATAGTAAGTGCCTTCCCTCGATATGTCCATTTGAATGGCTTTGCCATTGTCTTGTTGAAGTACTCGACAAACGCCAGAACCTTGGCGTTCAGATCATTGATAGAAGCAAAGCTG
>Ga0208462_1001605_pt1 | contig 14632 bp, 1 predicted proteins | sample AD_SCU001_MetaG_FD_184452 | JGI IMG/M metagenome (GOLD analysis project Ga0208462, IMG submission 184452) | Active sludge microbial communities of municipal wastewater-treating anaerobic digesters from China - AD_SCU001_MetaG (SPAdes) (version 2) | ecosystem: Engineered > Bioreactor > Anaerobic >...
TACGACTGGTACGTCGCGATGGGCTGGATCAAGGCAGAGTGAAGCGATAGCGGGCGGGCGGCCCGGTGCCGTCCATGGTTCTCCTTTTTTATCGCGGGGGGTTACCGGCAGGACCGGATCCTCGGCGCAGCATGGAGGCTGCCGGGAAAATGCGTCTTATAAGATACCGCTTGTGTTCCGTCAGGATAATCCGTAAGGGAGGCCGTGCCTGCATGACGACAGGAAGAAGCGGCACCGGTCGAGGAAAAACCGGATACTGTTCAGCATCGCACTTCCGAAGGGGATGTGAGACGTACCCGGATAAAGAGTCCGTCATTATAACCAATTTCCCTCAACAGCCTCTCTTACGGTGTATAATGAGATTAAGTTACTTTTAATATCGGGAATCCCTTAATAGGATTGATATAGGCCTAATAATTTTTACAAGTAATTTCGGGTATAATGTTCTCTGCAATCATTTTGAGGTGAATTCCTATGGGTAAAACGAGAATCCTTGAAAAAGCCTTTTTTCTGCTCCTATTATGTACATGCATCGTTGGGAGTGTGCAGGCCGCTGAATCTTACGAATTTGTGGCACAATGGGGCTCCTTTGGCTCTGAAGACGGGCAGTTCGTCAGGCCGGAGGGGATCTGTGTCGACAGCGAGGGGAACGTCTACGTAACGGACACGTATTACGTTGCGGATAGCGGCAGCATTCAGGAGGTAAACAACCGGATCCAGAAGTTCGACAATAATGGCACCTTCATCACAAAATGGGGATCAGATGGAACAGGACCGGGCCAGTTCTCGTACCCCAAAGGAATAGTGGCGGATGGAGACGACATGATATATGTCGTCGAACAGAACAATCACCGAATCCAGAAGTTTGATGCCGATGGCCTGTATCTGACACAATGGGGATCGGAGGGCTCAGGTGATGGCCAGTTCAAGAAGCCGGGTGGCATTGCGGCGGATAGCGCGGGCAACATCTATGTGGCAGATACACAGAATCACCGGATCCAGAAGTTTGATTCGACCGGCACCTTCATCACCAAATGGGGCTCCCAGGGATCAGCCAATGGCCAGTTTAACTTTCCTTTAGCCATTGCCGTCAGCTCTGATGACTACATTTATGTGGGTGATGAGAATTACCGGATCCAGAAGTTCGACGCAAACGGCACATTCATCACCAGATGGGGCTCAGAGGGCATGGGCGACGGTCGGTTCACCTATCCACCGAGCGGAGCAGCGGTGGACGGCTCCGGGAACATCTTCGTTGCCGAAGGTCAGTACTATACCGGAACCGGGCTGCTGTACCGCATTCAGAAGTTTGATGCGAACGGGACATTTATCACCAAATGGGGATACCGTGGCACAGGTGAGGGGGGGTTCCAGTATCCAAGAGGCATTGCAGTCGACCAGAATGGCTTCGTCTTTGTGGCAGATGGGTGGTTGAAAAGTCAACCCCACCGGATCCAGATGTTTGCTCTTCCAAAAGACGGTCTGATCGCAAACTTCACCGGAACTCCCCGGGAGGGGAACTTTCCGCTTTCCGTAAACTTCACCGATCTCTCCACCGGAACCCCGACATCATGGTCATGGACATTTGGCGATGGGAACACCTCCACAGAACAGCACCCGGGCTACCATTATACAGCACCCGGCAACTATAGCGTCTCACTCACGGTCGAGAACGCAGAGGGCAGTAACACCATAACAAGGGATGAGTATATCATCGCCCGTGACTGGGTTAAAGCGAACTTCACCATGAACACCACAGAGGGTGCTGCTCCCCTGACAGTGCAGTTCACTGACACCTCCACCGGGGGTCTCGCCCCACCGGATACATGGGAATGGTATTTCTATCAGTTAGTCGATGGAATGCCGGAGATAGAACCGTTTTACAGCACAGCGCAACAACATCCGGCCTACACCTTCTCACAGCCGGGAGAATATCTGATAGTACTCCTTGTCTTCCGTGGAGAGGTATCAGATGCAACAACCGGAAATCCTGTTATCGTAACCCCGGCACCACCAGTTGCCAATTTCACCGGGTCTCCCACCATAGGTTCAGCTCCTCTGACCGTCCAGTTCACCGACACCTCGATCGGGAATGTCTCAGCATGGCTCTGGGATTTTGGAGACGGGAACACCTCAACGCTGAAGCATCCACAGAAAACCTATGATACACCCGGGCTCTACACCATCTCCCTTAATGTAACGACTGATGGTGTCAGCAACACCACCACGCACGAGGACTATATCAATGTCACATCGTATCCAGTACCGCCTGTTGCCAGCTTTATTGGAATACCCGCATCAGGGAGAGCGCCCCTGACGGTTCGGTTCACCGATCTCTCAACAGGAGGACCGACAGCATGGTTCTGGCAGTTCGGGGACGGGACAACATCCACTGAACAGAACCCGCAGAAGACCTATACCACAACCGGCAGATACACCGTCTCGCTCAATGCTACAAATAAAGACGGAAGCAATGTTGCTGCAAAAACAGATTACATCACCGCAACCGACGCTCCGTCGCAACCGGTCGCCAACTTTACCGCAAACCCGACAACAGGAGCAGCCCCACTTTCCGTTCAGTTCACCGATCTCTCGACAGGAGCCCCGACACAGTGGCTCTGGCAGTTCGGGGACGGGACCAATTCAACCGAACAGAACCCCCTGAAGATATACACGGAAGATGGCTTCTACAATGTCTCACTCAGCGCAACAAATGCACAGGGCAGTAATTCGATTAGTAAGGATCAGTATATCACCGTCACCGATGGACAAACACCGCCGGTCGCGAACTTCACCGGGACACCCAGAACAGGAACAGTACCTCATACCGTACAGTTCACCGATCTCTCAACAGGAGGACCGACAGCATGGTTCTGGCAGTTCGGGGATGGAACGACCTCAACCGAACAGAATCCGCTGAAAGTCTACACCACTGCCGGGATCTACTCAATTTCACTCAATGCAACAAACGTAGCAGGCACCAGCAGTACGGCAGAAGATAATTATATAACAGTCACCGATGGGCAAACACCACCGATCGCAGCATTCTCCGGTGCACCCACAAACGGCACTGCACCGCTCATTGTGCAGTTTACCGATCTCTCGACTGGAACTCCGACTGCATGGCTCTGGCAGTTTGGAGATGGGACGAACTCGACCCAGCAGGACCCGGAGAAGATCTATACAACATCCGGCACCTATACCGTCTCGCTGACTGCAACAAACGCACAGGGCAGCAGTTCCGTAATAAAAGATCAGTTCATCACGGTCACCGACACTCCATCACCGCCTGCTGCCAACTTCACAGGAACGCCCACGGCCGGCATCCGTCAACTTACGGTGCAGTTTACCGATCTCTCGACCGGAAACCCGACTGCATGGCTCTGGCAGTTTGGAGATGGAACAAACTCCACAGAACAGCACCCTCAGAAGACATACACAGCGGTCGGCACCTACACCGTCTCGCTGAATGCAACGAATGAAGAAGGGAGCAATACTCGAACAAAAGAGCATTTTATCAATGTTATCGATGTCCCGGTGCCAGGAGATTACACATTTACCACCCAATGGGGCTCAAGGGGTTCGAATGACGGGCAGTTTGTCTATCCCGAAGGGCTGGTCATGGATGGCAGCGGTACGCTCTTTGTCGTCGATCAGGGAAATAATCGCATTCAGGGGTTCGATAGGAATGGTACCTTTATGCAGAAGTGGGGAACGTCCGGCTCGGGAGAGGGAGAGTTCGACGTCCCGAGGGATATCGGTGCAGACGGGGAGGGCAATTTCTATGTGACCGATACCTGGAATGCCCGCATACAGCAGTTTGACAGCACAGGTTCTTTCGTTTCAGAATGGGGATCATACGGCTCCGGTGACGGACAGTTCACATATCTGTACGGTGTGGCGGTGGACACCGCAGGAGATGTCTATGTGACCGATGCCGACCAGATCCAGAAGTTCAGCAGGGATGGAACGTTCATCACGAAATGGGGAACATCCGGCACGGGTGATGGGCAGTTCAACTCGGCTATGGGTATCGCCGCTGATTCAGGCGGCAATGTGTATGTGGTCGACTGGGGGAACAATCGGGTTCAGAAGTTCGATAGCAACGGTACGTTCATCACAAAATGGGGAGCTCCGGGATCAGGAGACGGAGCGTTCTCCGGACCGAAGGGTATTGCGGTGGATGATGCGAACAACGTCTATGTAGCAGATGCCAAAAACCACCGCATCCAGATTTTTGCCACAAACGGAACGTATCTGGCCCAAATAGGGGCCTTTGGATCGGATGAAGGCCAGTTCAACGAGCCGTTTGATGTTCAGGTAGACAGTACCGGCAACGTCTATGTATCGGATGCAAGGAACCACAGGATACAGGTCTTCTCACCCACAATTGAAGGAATGCCGGTTGCCGGCTTTACCGGCACCCCGACATCCGGTGAAACGCCGCTGACCGTCACATTCACCGATGCATCAAGCGGGGATATCACGGACTGGTACTGGACATTCGGCGATGGAACAGTATCAACGGAAAAGAACCCGACGAAGATATACACGATCCCGGGGACCTATACCGTTTCTCTCACCGTCGCCACTGCCATCGGAAGCGATACCGAAGAAAAGAGCAGTTTCATCACCGCAACCCCGCCCCCTGAGAACTATACCTATGCCGGTGAGTGGGGATCGTACGGGGACGGACGGCTCCTTGCCCCGACTGGGATTGCTGCAAAAAACGACGGTACAATCTACGTGATAGATGCGGGCAACAATCGCATCCAGAAGTTCGATAGCAACGGCATTTTTATTTCGTCATGGGACGGGCAGTTTGGAGCAGACTGGGAAGAGGGATTTCTGCAAGGGGAGGCATATGGTATTGCAGTTGATGCCGATGGCTCCGTGTATGTCTCAGACGGTGGCCGTATCCAGAAGTTCACCACAGAAGGGTCCTTCGTTACCGAATGGGGATCGGCCGGCACCGGCGACGGGCAGTTCCAGGATGCAAGGGGCATCGCAATCGATGATTCCGGGGACATCTATGTTGCAGATTTCATAGTTAACCGGATTCAGAAGTTCACCAGTAACGGCACCTTCATCAGGGAGTTCAGGTTCTCGCAGGGATCGGGTGACGGGGAGTTCGGATTAGGACCGAGCGGCATCGCGGTCGATGCCGACGGTGCTCTGTATATTACCGATTGGATCAATAACCGTGTCCAGAAGTTCGACGGCAACGGATCATTTATCACAAAATGGGGTTTTTATGGCACCGGAAACGGGATGTTCAGAAGTCCGGAGGGGATTCAGGTCGATGATACCGGTACCGTGTACGTTGCCGATAGCGTGAACAACCGGATCCAGGCCTTCAGCAACACCGGTACTTTCATCACTGCGTGGGGAATGCGAGGCAGTGACGATGGAAATTTCGATCGCCCGCACAGTATTGCCATTGACAGTAACGGCAGCATCTACGTAACAGACTTCTATAATAACCGTGTCCAGAAGTTCAGCAGCGACAGCGCCTTCCTCACTGCGTGGGGTGCCGAACCGCCTGGTGATGGAGAGCTTTATCATCCAAACGGGATGTCGGGGGACGGCGGCGGTGCTGTGCTTGTGGCAGACACCAACAACCATCGCATCCAGAAATTCGACAAAAACGGCACAGTTATCACTACGTTCGGCGAGCGTGGATCACCGACCGCTCCGGGGGAGATTCCTGTAGATGAAGCCAATGGAAAATTCTTCATGCCGGAAGGTGTCACCATCGACGGAGATGGCTTCATCTACGTAGCGGATACCGGGAATCATCGTATCCAGAAATTCGACACAAACGGAGCGTTCATCAGAAAATGGGGCTCGTATGGGACGAGTGACGGGGCGTTTGACAGTCCGAAGAGCATTGCAGCAGATGCAGATGGATTCATCTATGTGGCAGATACCGACAATCATCGTATCCAGAAGTTTGATAGGAACGGCACCTTCATTGCGCAATGGGGATCGGCCGGCATCGGTGACGAGTGGTTGGGGGAACCTGGGGGGATTGCCGTTGATCCGGCCGGTTACATCTATGTTGCAGATCGCGACAATATCCGCATCCAGAAGTTTGACAGGAACGGCACATTCGTCACCGGATGGGGTTCATCCGGCACAGGAGACGGGCAGTTTTATTGCCCGGAAAGGATCGCATCAGACGGAACAGGCAATCTCTATGTGACGGACCCGGGAAATTACCGTGTCCAGAAGTACACCAGCAACGGCGTTTTCATCACCTCATGGGGAACCCACGGTTCCGGCGATGGTGAGTTTGATGTGCCGCAGGGCATTTGCATCGATGCAGACGGTCTGGTTTATGTCGCGGACGAATACAATAACAGAGTCCAGGTATTTTCACCCTTCACCCCGATTCCCGCACCCGTTGTTTCCTTTACTGCGAACGTCACCGCTGGCGTCGCTCCGCTCACCGTCCGGTTTACCGACACCTCGTCGATCAGCCCGACCTCCTGGTCATGGTCATTCGGCGACGGCGGCAGCGCAACCGAACAGCACCCGGTCCACACCTACGCCACCGCCGGGAACTACACCGTGAACCTCACAGTCAGCACCGCGGGCGGCTCCGACACGCTCTCCCGACCCGACTACGTCACCGTAACGGTCAAGGGTGATTTCAACGGGAACGATGTTGTGGACGTCGGCGATGTCTCCCGGGTGGCCTACATGGTCGTCGGGAAGGCGGCGGCCGACCCCGCCGCCGACTTCAACGGCAACGGTGCCGTCGACATCGGCGACGCGGCGAAGATCGCCTACTACTTCGTCGGGAAGGTCCCGGCGCTGTGAGGAGAGCAGAAGGGACAGCAGCATCCGGGAAGGCCACACCGCCCAGGAGCGCGATGTGGCCTACAACCGGGTAATCCGGGAGGCGATATCGGCCGCCGGGGCGGCAGGCAGCGCGCGCAGGTGGGGGGTGGAGACGGGGCCTGCCCGGGGCTCCGGCGGGGCACTCCGGGGTTTCCTTCGAGCGAAAAAGCATTTCACGAGGACGATTCCTGGGGAAACGAGTTTTTCGCTCCCGGGATGAAAGAGAAATATTTTTCCTTGCCTGGAGATCAGTATCGTTCATAGTCTGATAGCCGATCCGGCGTCCTGAGAGACTGGCTTATCCAAACGAGAAGCGTTCATCGATCATCACCGATCACCTAGCATAACCCGCTCCCACCGTGCCGGGCATCCCGACATCACCTGCTTCATCAACAATTCTCTCGTCCTTTCGGCAAGCAGAAGCTCACGGTCTGGTCGGCATTGCGGATGTGTGGTTGCGGTGATGGAACAGGTATCCTCTCTCGGGGTTCTTCTTGTAAGGGCAGTGCTTTCAGCACTCTGCGGAAGTCAGAATTCTAATTATGTCTTTAGGGACGGTTCTCGGTCGATGAGGTATTGGCGACCGCCAGTACAGCGATGCAATGCGAATCAGAGTTACTCAGGAATGAGAATCTCATGAAAACACATGCTCTTGATAAACCGGGCGAGGAAACTCCGAATCATCAGTCAAATCTTTTTGTCATCGCGACTTTTTTACTTCTTGCTTTTGCGGGAAGCTTGGTAATTGCAGGTGCATCGGCTGAAGAGGCTGGCACTGTAGTTTTAGATGCTGTTAAAGTAGATTACGGTGAGGGCTATCAGTCCATCTCAGATGATGTATTCGAACCCGCAGGAGAACTGCCGCAGGGATTGACAGCGAGTTTAACGCCTAATTTACCCCCGACTGCCAATGCGACATGTGAGCCTACAGAAGCACCAACACCGAAACCAGAGTCTACTGGAAACGCAACACCCTCTAACTCTAACGTTTCCGGTCCAATCGTTACAGAAAATATAACACCTCCGCAGGAACCCCTGTCAAACGAAACAAGCATTTCTACAAATTCGAGTTCTTTTGAAATAGAGGTAAATCCAGTTTTAGAAGTTGCTTATGGGGCTCCGGAAGATCTAGTACTTTCACCGTTACCTGATCAAATAGTTATGCTAGGCATTGAAAATTATCCAGTTACTTCGCCGGACGGTGCAATGAGCATCGAAGCCATCTTCGCATCCGGCTTTGAAGGTAAATTCCTCGTGGGCTATAGTGAAAGGGATGGCCTCTACTATATCTGTGAATGTGACCCTGCTCTAAAGTCTCTTGTTGCATACAGGTGTTTTGGAGAGTTGGGCAATTTCGAAAGGGCACTTATCCATTTGAAATCGGGTTGCGGGTATTCGAATAGCATTTATATTCTCTCCGCTTCTGATCTGTCTGAAGATTCTGCTGCTACAAGTAATCCTTCCGATGCAACATCGACAATGTGCAGTTCAATTTTAGAGCTGCCGGAGACGAACGTGGATTACATTTTACCCGAACAAGTAATGCTATCCCTTTTGGATTCAAGTGAATTTGTTTCGCCGAATAATTGGGATTTTGAAATAGATGGAATGCCTGTTAAAAAGAACATCCCACATGCATCAGTCAATAGTTATCTGTCAAATTTCTATACCTCGTATTCAGGTGAAGTCGGCATGCTTGACTATGCCACCGATAGGTTTGATACGGTAAATCTCTCCGCTCCATATGATTCGGACATATTCGGTTATTACTGGAATGTAAACGACTATATGGGGTCTTTTACATCAGGTTCACAACAATACTTAGTCTTTGGCAGCACGGGGGGGGGCTGGAGTTCGACATGTAATCAGTATTTACAGGTGGTTGCAGTGGCATTCGACTTTCCGAATCTATCTGACGTTCACGTTTTCTACATTGACTCCTCCGAAGAGAAGGACGCAGGGCAGAGTATAACTTTCGGGTCTTCTGTCTTCGAAGATGAGATTATTGCTTATAAGGGAGGAGTGAGCAGTAAGTATTACCGACTCAAATTGGATACCATAAAAAACGCAGTCAACGGGAATAAATTTGTGGAGATCCCGGCGTACAAAGAATGTCCGCCCGGCTTTCCGGCGCTAAGTACCGTGAACAAACTTACGGATGATATATTCTACCAGTACTCTTATAACACGTATAGTCCAGATAGTCTACTCATCATTAACCTGCTCACCGATGAATGGGAAAGTTTCTCTGGGTACTGGGATAATTATTATCTTTGGCCAGGCAGTGAAATCAAACGTTCCCAGAAAGGGAATGACATTTACGTGCTGACTGGAAACAGTTATGGATTACAGTGCTTCAAGTATAATTTGTCTGCCCTCGATTTCGATTTATCGACGTCTGAGGTCCCGATAAGTAGGTATTGGAGCTACACTGCAGGTAAGTATAATCAAGTTTTCTTTGATTCAGCAGAAAACGCCGCATATGTTTTTGGATATTCATCATCGAGCAGTCTCACAAAGGTAAGTAAAATACAGATAAATGCTGATTTAACCGGTTACCAGGTCCTTTTTGAAGAGATTCCTAAGCTTCCTGATTCTGCAGTGAATCAATACACGTGGTTTTCGAAGGCCGCCTATCCAGAGATGACTAATGCTGCAGTTGTTTGTGGTAATACTTTATTTGATGAACCTACTTCAAGATTAATACCATTGCGATCTGTGAATTTCACAGAATTCTTGCTCCCACTTGACTCGGAGCTCTCCGACTACATCTCAGAATATTATTATGGGTCGGCTGAAATTTTTGAGAGAACGTCAAACGGTTTCCTCGCGACAGTATCGTACTACAATTGGAGCACCCATCGGTTGAAGTCTTACGTCGTTGAGGGAGACATCAACCCACTCATTGCTAATTTCACGGCATCACCCATGTATGGTGTTGCTCCTTTGAGTGTGCAATTCTCCGATCTATCAATAGATACCGAAACCCGTGACCTTCCGGAATCACGTTTATGGGATTTTGGTGACGGAGAGACCAAAACTGAAATTAATCCACTTCACACGTACGATAAACCCGGTACATATCCCGTGACCCTGACTGTGACAAATGGGGTGTACTCGGCAACGAAAAAGAAGTTGGATCTGGTGATAGCACTGAACGCCTCTCCCACGATCGACTGGGATACTGTCGTTGGGGGGGGACAGAGAGACGAGGCAACAGCAGTAATTCAGACCCCAGATGGAGAATATGTTGTTGCTGGTTACACTGAAAGCTGGAGCAATATTGCATTTGGTTACCACGATAATGGCGACGCTCACATTGTGAAACTTAAACGTGACGGAACTGTAAGATGGCAGAAATGCCTTGGAGGTTCTTATCAGGATTGTGCGAACGCTGTTTTACAGACGACAGATGGTGGTTACATAGTAGCAGGTTCTACCTCCAGTAACGACGGAGATGTTTTCGGGAATCACGGAGGCAGCGACTTCTGGGTTGTAAAATTAAAGAGCGATGGTACGATCGATTGGCGGAAATGCTTTGGAGGCTCCGGCCAAGATTGTGCAAATGCTGTTCTGCAGACGGCAGATGGGGGCTACTTGGTAGCCGGATATACCTCCAGTAACGACGAGGATGTTTCAGATAACCAAGGACAGGAGGATTTCTGGATAGTCAAACTTGTAGATGACGGTACGATGACATGGAGTCAATGTTTTGGCGGGTCGCGAAACGACCGGGCAACGGCACTTGCTCACACGTCAGATGGGGGATTCATTGTTGCAGGATATACCGAGAGCAGCGATGGTGATGTTTCAGGGAATCGTGGGTGTTCTGATTTCTGGATTGTAAAACTGAAGCCTGACGGTTCAATGGACTGGCAGAAGTGCCTGGGAGGGAGTGGTTACGAGTACGCAGATGCCGTAACGCAAGTCTCAACCGGTGGCTACGCAGTCGCAGGAAGAACCACCAGCTGTGACGGCGATGTATTGGGGAACGATGCATGTTACGACTACGATTCATGGATCGTAAAAATGAGTGACAAAAATGAGATCGACTGGCAGAAGTGCCTGGGAGGATCGTCTTACGACTCTGCCTCATCTGTCGTCGAAACAGATGGCGGCGGATTTCTTGTTGCTGGAGAAACTGAAAGCTCCGATCGTCTTGTCTTTGGGAGCCACGGTCAAAAAGATTTCCGGGCAGTGAAACTCTTCAGAGACGGAGCAATTGACTGGCAGCGGTGCCTTGGTGGAACAAATTCTGATATCGCCAGCGCGGTGATTCAGACCTCGGACGGGGGCGTTGTCATTGCCGGCAGCACCATGAGCTCTGATGGCGATGTGACTGGTGATTCTGGAAATCAGTGGAATATGTGGATCGTAAAACTGCGCGGCGATCAACAACTGTCCTCATCGAGCGGGCATCAGCTTCTGATCGAAAAAGCAACCGCTTGGGCTGAAGGCAAAGAAGGGTCAACTGGGTATACTACATCTTCGATTACCTACGGCCTTGCATTCGTCCGGGATGCCTACCAGGTCGGAGCAGAAGCAAGATGGAGTAAAGAGTTCGAAGAGTATTATTATGGCCTGCCGCTTGATGACCGGAATGCGAAGTCTGTCTATAATTATCTCCTGTCCCTTGGGAAAATAGGTACCGGAGCCCCGCCAAAAGGGGCACTGGTTTTCTATGATTGTACCCTTGAAGGCTGGGAAAAATACGGGCATGTTGCATTGTCTCTGGAGGATGACGGTTCACGCGTTATTCACGTTCAGCCTGCACCTCAGTACGTCGTCATTGATAACGGCTACGATCTCAAAAATCTACTCGACAAACCGAGTGAACGCTACAGTTCATACGAGTATCTCGGGTGGGCGTATCCCCCTGTAGAATCTCCTATTCCTTACTCTCCGGTAGGTGGAGTTTCAATGGACATCAATACTCCAGTATTCAAATGGAACCAGTCGGAATGGTCGGGCCTACCCGATCCCGAATACTATGCACTCTACATCAGTGAATACCCGTACGGCGAAGAGAATCTGGTATTCAACAGCAGAAGCTATGGAAACGGGAAAATTACCGGGGAGTCGTTCGAAATTCCCGACGATCTTCCTGAAGATCAGCAACTTCAGCCCGACGCACAGTACCGGTGGAACGTGCAGGCGTTCTACAGTGATGGTACGAGTGGTCACCCTGCTGCAAAGGGGTACTTTACAACCGGGATCGTTGAAGAGAACGAGCCCCCGGTTGCGAGTTTTACCACTTCACCTCTGCAACCTATGACATATGAAAGTGTGATATTTGATGCATCAGAATCGTTCGATCAAGACGGCAAAATTACATCTTTTACTTGGGAAGTAACTGATGAGTATTCCCACACATTATTCGGCCAAAAATCGTCTTTTTCATTTAGCAGCCCGGGAGATTATTCTGTTACATTGACAGTAGAGGATGATAAAGGGGAGAAAAGTTCTCTCTCAAAGGAGGTTGAGGTTATTGAAAATAACAATAATGCCCTTAGAGTCAGTATTGACGGCCCAAATAAAATGAGTAGGCTGGAGACAAGCAAATTTACAATTACAATCACAAATCCAACCGATCAAGATTCTGGGATGTTATTTGTTCAATTACTATTAGATCCATGTTTAAATATTAAGGGTCAGAGTTCTACTGCAAATCATTATTACTACGATAAAAATGATGACCGGGGGAGGCAACCTAAGGTCGCGATATGGATATTAGAAGACATTTCTGCGCATGATTCAGAGGAGATAACCTTTTGGGCCTGTTTTGATTTTGATATTTTGGATTTTGATATGGACCAATTGAAACCAGAGACAATCGAAAATAAAGTCATTGTAAATAGACAAGCTCTGCTTAGCAACACATTTTATCCAGGCATTGGCTGGACGCCGGAAGCAAAAGATACAAAAGATACGGCGAGGAGATATTCTCAAGCACTTGACCTTGACGCAGAATTGATGAAATCATATTATGAGACTAATGACGGTGAGGCGAAGATAGAGTGGTCCACAATATCAGTTCCCTTTGATCTTCGGGGAGCCGTGCATGTATGGTTGGCCTCTCAAGACATATATACAAATGAAAATTATGTCACTAATGAGATTGGAGACGGCTATCATCCTGTTATTTTTAGTCACAGTGGAGGAACGCAAACATTGTATAAAAAACTGGAACATGGAAATGTGACTGCTGATTGTGCAGTTTTTATTGCCCCTGCATTATTGGAACCGGATAATTTGTCAAAGTTGATTGATCAGGGAAAAGTACAAAAAATAATTATTATGCAGTCTCCAGATGACATACTATATAATTTGCGTTTAGTTTATGATAGGGATTATGGGGATGTTCCTCATCCCGCAATTACTCTGTTAAATCCTTCTGGGATCCCTCCCTTAAATGCTGAGGATTGGCTTGAAATATGGCACATAAGCCAATATACCTATACACTTTCAGAAGAAGCATTTTGGGTTGGGGGGGCGTCTAGAGAATATCCGGAGTTATTTGAGCCTGGATCTACAATTGGGAGTACAGATGGGAGTATCTACAATTATACTCCATCTACCCCTTCATATATACGCAAACTGAGTACGAAATCTAGTATTCTGAATATTGGCGCTTACAATCAAATGCATGGATATCTATTAGACTGGACTATCGAAAAATATCAAAATGGTGAATACCCGTTTGATGGTTCCATTCATCCATCCTTGAGAAAGCATGATCAAGCGTTATCACAAGCGGATCAGATTATCTATGTTTCCTGTGCACACGACCCGAACGTAAAATACGGTCCGGAAAGACATGTTCCTCAAGATCAGTGTCTGAATTATACCATCGAATACGAAAATGAAGGTGACGGAACCGCATTTGGTGTATATTTCACTGACACTCTTGATCAGGCCCTTGACACCTCCACTCTGGTAATCGGCCCCGTTTACAGCACGTCTACCGGTAGCCAGATCGCCGATGCAGGCATCTATAATGCAACGACGCGGACGATCAACTGGACGGTAGGCGAAGTGCCGCCCGGAGAAGGTGGATATGCGAATATCAGTATCAAATGGCTCGAATCTGTTCCCGATGAGACTGTAGCAACGAATTATGCCACAGTGTACTTCCCGAGTGCATTCGAAAAGACCCAGACCAACACGATCATCACCAAGAAGGGAGTAAACTACCCGCCATCAAAGCCGGAAGCCATAAGTCCGGTGGATGGTGTCGATAACCTCGAATTATCCGATGTCCTTTCATGGACGTGCAACGATTCAAACGAAGACAGCCTCCAGTACGATATATATCTCGGAACAAGTAATTCACCGCCGATCGCATACAACGGATCATACTCAACTGAATATGTCTACAATCTCTCCAATTACGATACGACATACTACTGGAAGGTTGTTGCAAGAGATTTCGACGGTGCAATTGGTGAGAGCGATGTGTACCACTTCACAACCCGCCCGGAACACCCGCTTCCAGTTGTGGGCTTCGTTTCCAACACTCAATCCGGGGCTGCACCGCTCACAGTGAGATTCTTTGATACTAGTTACTATCTCGACAATACATCTGATTGGAACTGGGCATTCGGCGACGGCGGCAATTCCAGCGAACAGAACCCAATTCATACTTACAACGATGAAGGGATCTACAATGTAACCCTCGAAGTTTCAAACGAGTGGGGCAACACCTCCTCAACCAGAGTGTTCTACATTAAGGTTACCTCCTCCGCTGTAGATGCCAACTTCACTGCAAACGTCACTCTCGGTGCCG
>Ga0208462_1001606_pt1 | contig 14631 bp, 14 predicted proteins | sample AD_SCU001_MetaG_FD_184452 | JGI IMG/M metagenome (GOLD analysis project Ga0208462, IMG submission 184452) | Active sludge microbial communities of municipal wastewater-treating anaerobic digesters from China - AD_SCU001_MetaG (SPAdes) (version 2) | ecosystem: Engineered > Bioreactor > Anaerobic...
ATCCGCCAGGACCTCAGCCTCCTCGGAGGTGGGGGCCCGGCCCTCGTCGCCCTTCGGCGGCGGTGTCTTCGTCCTCTCGGCCTCCTCTGCCTGTCGCCGGCGGTCCTCTTCCAGGTTCGCGGCTATGGTTTGGTGGTGGTCCTCGTCCTTTGAGACATTCCCCCCACCCCTGGACAGAATTCGACCCATTTTAGAATCGACAACAGGCGGCTCTTCGGGCATTTGAGACAAAACGCTTTGTCCTAAATATTCGCTATCGTCCGCCTCTAAGGGGGCATTTAAGACACGATTCGCCAGAAAATCTAAAGAGGAGATTATTTTTTCCCCGGAGACGGACCACCGCCCTCCAGTTGAACTATAATATATCCCCTTTACATTTTCCTTCTTTAATATGTCTTGATTATTAAAGAAGGCTTTAGAAGAGTCCTTTAGCGAATCGGGGCAATTTTTACCCAGGTATTTGAGACATCCGTTTTTTGTCTCAATCTGTCCTAAATCCCCTTTGTCGTCGCCCGTATCTGATATTTGAGACATTACCTTTTGTCTCATTTTATCGGTGGTCCAAAAGACGTAAGGGTTCCCTGGAGCACTGGCCTTCTTTCGATAGATCAGTTCTGCGTCGTAAAGGTCCGAGAGGTATCTTTCCACCGACTTAGGCGAGATCCCCGTATCTTTCGCTATCCGGTTCTTGGAAGGGGAGGAGCCCGTGAAATTGTAGTGATCCGGTTCTATGGTAGGCAGCGCCTTGAAGACCTTCAAAACCTTGTGGTTGATCTTGAAGGCCTGCGCCTCCTCGAATTCAAACCACACCTCCGCCGCGTTCTGGAGGTCTGCATAAGTAGCCACCACGAACCGCCGCCCGTCTTTCAACTCCAGGATAGGGCGCTGGAATTGATTTTCATGGGCGGATATCTTGATTAACCGGACGAATTGGCCCGTACCTCGCCTATCGGCGCTGGAAGGCTCCGGCGCGTCGAAAGGAACCAGAACGTCCCTTATCCCCTCGTCTCGGAGGATACGCCCCATCTGTTGAAGTATGGCCTTCTCAGTGTCGGCCTCCGGCCTCCTCAGCGCCCCGTACTGGAGCCCCTGGCGGATCTTCCCCCTCACCTTCTTTTCCCCGGCCTCGTCAACGTCGGCAACAGTCGCCAGAAACGAACGGCTCACCGCCTGGCCTTCGTCGTCTCGGAGGGGGAGAACGGAGGAACTTTGGACGATAGGACGGCCCGGAACCACCAGATCAAGAGATTCCCCGTCGACGACGGTGAGGTTGCGGGGAGCCCCCGGCCCGTCGTCTCGGAACACCTTGAGAACCGGGATATGCTCCACCCTTGCATCATTGATGTAGAGGATAACGTCGTCAAAGGACCGCCCCTCATCCTCGTACCTTTTGGCGAGGTAATAGACGCTCTTCGGGCTCGCCTCGGTGAGGATCTCCAGGTTCTCCGGTGGATAGGTAGAATGAACCGCCCCCACGGTAACAGATTTGCCCCCCTGGGAGGCCCCCACCGCGTCGGCATGGAGCTTATCGCTCACCGGCATGTAGGCAGAGGAGCAGGAATAGATGAACGCCTTCGCAACCCCCGTGTTGCCTTCCACAGTCCGGGAGACATAATCACATCTGGCCTTGATCGGGTCGCCCGTCTCCAGGATCTCCCTGGCCTTCTTCTTGATCTCCTCGGAGACTTCGGGGCCGTCCTCGCCCCCCTCCTCCTCGGCCCTGGCCCTCTCGTCTGCCTGTCGCCGCTCCTCGCCGTCGATCATCTTTTTGAGGGTGGGGAGCTTGACCACGCCCGCGCCCTTCAGTTCATCGGTGAGGAGGTCAAACTCCAGAGGGTCCTTCTCTCGGAGAGTCAGCAACGCCGCCAGAACTGCCCGGTCCTTCAACTTACGGGGATCTGCCTTCAGCCCTTCTTTCACCGTCTCGATGAAGTCCCTCGCCCCTTCGGTGGAGATCTCCCCCCTCCCCCGGTCCTTCTCGGACGACCTCGCCGCGCTTATCGCTTTCCTGATCGTCCTTTCCTTATACGCATCCTCTCGGGACCTCCACTTTGTTTGTGGGCTGGAGTCCATCAATTGCCATATCTCGTCAAAGGTGAACCCCGCCTCCCACAGCTTCGCGCATAAATGGAACTCCGCGCCAGACCGATCCCCCACCGCCGCCGGCGAGTTGAACCTATCCTTAAACGTCGGATCGTCCTCGCAGAAGGCCTGGAACCTCTCCGCCAGATCCTCGCCGACCTCGCCCCGGTCCGTTGTGGGGTCGAAGTCCTCCGACTCCGGCGAATCTGGAAAGACCCGATCATAGACCGCGCCAAAAGCCTCATCGAAGTCCACAAGATCAGAAGCCGAATTATCGAGCCTGCAGCCCGTGACGGTCAAATACCGGCCGTCGACGTACATCTCGATATTGTCCTTTTTCCGGCCCTCCACCACCCGGGGGGTGAGTCCGAATACCCTAACACCGGTTCCCGAAGGTGAGATCTCGGCATAGCTTCCCAGCTCCTCGATGATCTCCAGAGCCCAGGGCTCGATTTTCCCGCCCTGGATGCAGTGATCCAAGTCCACCCCGCCCAGGGAGTCCATAGCCCCGAGAGAGAAGCCTATACCGTCGAATTGGCCCCGTTGGTAGGCCTGGAGTGCCGTTGTGAAATCGCACCAGTTATCCGGGCTTGTGATATCGATCTTCACGCCCTCAATGTTTAGCGGTGGTTTGGTCCATTTACCGCCCTTCAAATACCACCGCCACATAACCCAGCCCCGGACCTCTTTCAGAGCCTGTGGAATATGTCGCGGCCGGACCTCCAGAGCCTCCGGTCTCGGAGGAGGAGAAGAGGAGGAGGAGGAGGTCACCATTGGTGCGTCGCCTCCCTGAAGATCCCCTCAAGCTCCGACCGGACCGGCTCGAAGGCTTTCGGATGCTCGATCATCCATTCCCCCCACTGGCGGACCCCGTACCGATGGAACCATAGCCCGTGTTTGTGGAGCCAGTCGGTCACGTCGTCAATGGGAACGTCGGCGAATAATGCGATCCGATAGGACCAAACCCGGCATGGGTGGCGGTGGATCTTCTGGATAGCCCGGATGATTCGCATATCCTTCTCGTCCACCGTTCACCACCACCCGGCCCGGTCGTGGTCAGCCTCGATTCTGGCGGCTATTTCGCGCTCTAGCGCCTCTGTACTGCCTTTTGAGGCGAATAAACCGCTCTCCTTTCCCTGATTTGGGAAAGCCTTAAATCGCTTTAGAACAACTGACATCTACGATATCTCCATGAGTAGCGTCTCGGAGTGTCGCCCGTCGTGTCGTCGCCGCGCGGCTCGCCCCTGCGCGGCCCCTTCAACACTTTTCGACATTCTTAGACCTCGATTTTTACGCCGTCCCGCTCCAGCCCTTCTAAAATATATTTCCGGGCCAATGCACTTGCGGAGAGGTCGCGGGAATCTGATAGTTCATGTAGAGCCGCCCTCTCTTCTGCCTTACACCTGACACCAACCATAGCCGGATACCTTAGGCGATGTACCATTTTCAGATCACCGTTCCTTATAAGCGCGTATAATCTATATAAGTATATCGATGATATCCGACATTTTCATTAAACAAGATCGAATTTTCCTTATACGATTCGTTTAAGATACCTGTTAACACCCGATAACCTTATATGCTTTACATAAGGATATAGTACCTATGATACCACCGAAGCAAAAAGAACGGCTCTTGAATCGCGAAGCTTTCAAAGGTTCCCGCGATCTCCACCAGAACGACCATATAATGAGAACGAAATTAAAGAAGTTCTTCGACGGCATAGAAGACGTTTTGATGATCCTGGAACACCTCCCCCCTCAGCAAATCCAAAGCGTGATATCTTCGGATGAACTCCGGGCCGCCTTCGACCTCACCGAAGCCACGATCAAAGCCTTTGATCTCCCAGAGATCCGCCCCCCGAAGACCGACGACGGAAAGCCCGAAGCTATCCGCCGGTTTATAATAAAAAACCCCGGTCTATATATCGGACCGGATAAATTGACGGATGCCAACTTTAGCCTTCGGAGAGAGGCGAAAAATGAGGAGATCGCCGCTCACAGCGTCGCCACTGTCTCTATTGACATGCTAAACCACGCCCTCCGGCCACCCGCCAAAATACTCGATATGGAAGCCACCGACTTCATCCTTTGGGCAAAAGAGACGTTCCCGGATTACCAAACAAGATTCGACCCCACCGCGTACTGGCCCTCGTCCTCACCACGAGAGGAGGAAGAGGAGACCGCCCCCCTTACCGAAGCCGAAGCCGCCGAGATCGAAGCCGAAGCCGCCGATATGGAGGAGGGACCGGCCCCCACGCTCCACCCCGACATGAAGAACTTCAAGGGAACCCTCGCCCCCATGGAGCCCCTGATGGAGTGACGCCTCCCCTCCATCCGGGGAATCCCTCAGCATGTAAAGCCCCGGCCCCCTTCTTTTCCATCCACCCCGCCGCTATATATCGATTTTTATCATATCCGCCCCATCTCCACCGCCGCCCGTTGCTGGTGGTTGTGGCGATCTCCACCCCGTCACTATATCCAGTGACGAGAATAATATTATTTTGTCAACTCGATCATTCCATAGACTCCGGGAATTTGGCCCCCCATGGATCGTAAACGCACCTATCAATAGAAAATCTCTCGTCTTAGAATGGTACCCCCCACAGAACCGCCACCGGGAAAGCTCGCCGCTGGAGGTGGTCGGAGGTCGGAAAGGTTACGCTCCAGTGTAGTTCTGTGATATTCTCCCGGCTTAGATGCTAGATATCACAGAACCAGCCTGGACGGTGGACAGCTCGGAGGAGATCTTCCACCCTCGCCCGCATCCCCGGACCTTAGAGGAGGAGACGACCACCGCCAGAAGGGAGACGAGGGCATAGTCTAGGGCCCCCGCTATGAGAAAATCGATTCTAGGGGCTTTTAAATCAATCGTAGATAAAAAAGAGAGATGAATGTGGCGAGGATCACTGCCCCTCCCTCGGCTCGCCAATGCTACTCAGCTTGGATCTTCTCCAACGCTTCGGCCGCTGCTTCTCGGACCGTCTCATACGTGCCACTTGAAGCCATGTACATAACAGATTCGTCCTTGAGTGCCTCGGTGAGAGGCGCAACTGCCCTGGCATCACCGATCTCGCCGAGAGCCCTGGCAGCTGACGATCGGACCCTCGCGTATTCGTCCTTGAGAGCTCCGATGAGAGGCGCAACTGCCCTGGCATCACCGATCTCGCCGAGAGCCCTGGCAGCTGACGATCGGACAAGCCAGTCCTCATCTTTGAGAGCCTCGATGAGAGGATCGATCGCTCTCGGATCACCAGTCTCTCCGAGAGCCGTGACAGCCCCCTCTCTGGCCAACCCGTCCTCATCCTTGAGAGCCTCAATAAGCTGATCGACGGTTCTGGGATCGCCGATCTTCTCCAATGCTTCTTTGGCAGCCTCCCGTACCTTTGGGTCCCCGTCTTTTTGAGCCACGTAAGTCAGGGCGCCAATCGCCTGGGGATCTCCGATATTGCCGAGAGCCTGGGCAGCTGAAACTCGAAGTTCTGAGGCACCATCCCTGAGCACGTCGGTAAGAGGGGCAACTACCCGCGGATCATCAAACCCGACAAGACCAAAAACAGCATACATATAGACCAACCGACACTCGAAGTCAGGTAATTCCGCCCGGCAATCTCCGGTGTCGGCGTAATTGAACGCCTCGATGAGAGGATCGATCGCTCTCGGATCGCCAGTCTCTCCGAGGGCCATTATAACCTCCGAGTATAGGTATGGGTCCCCATTATCTAGCATTGCTGTTATCCGGTTGAAGTATTCTGCTTTTCCAAGTTTCACTAACGAACTTGCGGCCCATAATTGAACTACGGGTCTCTCATCTTTTAGCGCCTCGATTAGAGGAGCGACCGCCTTGGGATCTCCGAAATCCCCTAGGTCACTTGCCGCCCACAACCGAACTTGGACATCCTTGTCTTTTAGAGCTTCGATGAGAGGGTCGATTGCCCTTGGATCGCCAGACTCTCCGAGGGCCAAGACAGCATTCTCGCGAGCATCTTGTCCCCCGTACTTTAAGTCCAATATGAGATCATCTACCTCGTCCGCTACAGCCGGCATCGCCAGCGTCGCCAGCACCAGCGCGCACAAAATCAGTTTCAGTCTCATCTCCTCGCCCTCTTGGATAGAGACTGTCACAACCCACGAAAAATGTTTCGGTATTATCCCCAGACCCCGGCGCCACCTCTGCCCCCTCCGCCGCCTTCGCCACGATCTCCCCGGAGTCCAGCCACTCGGCCCGGAGCTCCCCCGCCCTCTGGAGGATCGCCCCCTCATAAACGGTGTAGTATTCGTCTATGTCGGTCCTATGGCCCCATACCAGCCCCGGAAAGACCTTCACCCCCTGGACCTCCAGGAGGCACCTAGTAGGCTTGGAAAGCTTTGCGTAGCGCGACGGAGGGATCTCGATAGCCTTCAGTCGGGGGCATCTTTTCATCAGCTCGAAGAGGACGACGGCGGGGAGGGGAAATGCCAGATGGACGACCCTCTCCCTTGGATCAAGTTTCGCTATCTCGTCCCTGGAGTTGACGACTCTTATCTTCATGGTGGGCGGCATTTACTGCATGGACGATACCCATGTGCCCTGGCATCCGCAGACGACGAGAACCATACCTGGTTCGACGACTTTATCTGCTTCGCACTTGAGCACGACGGATAATGATAAACGTCGCTGTTTCTCGACCCAACAAAAGGCCCTCCCGATACCGAAGATGCCGGGGTTGCTGATGGACCGCCCCCGCCCGATGAGCCGAATCCGGTCGTTATAGCAGAAGATGTTATCAGGAAGCTTATAACCTCCTCATCATCAAAATTATTCTCGTCGGCATGTCCCGGTCGGCCATCCCTCACCCAAACTCGAAATTGATTGCTCCCGATGTCGGATGACGAGGTTGACTTCATCCAAATGTTGGTGACGCCCCATGGCCTAACAATACGCCAGACTCCACCTGTTGCGGGGCCGTTCTGCCAGAACTGATAATGAATGGGATCTCCATCGGCATCATTGGCCCTCGCAGTAAAGATTATTGATTCCCCCACCCTCTGGGGGCTGACCTTGTTGGGATCAAGGCTGATGATCGAAGGACGTTGATTTCCCGAAATTTCAGCAGGAATGCAGTCCGTTTCTCCAACCATCCACCACTCATCAGGATTAAACTCGTTATCTGTGAAATTTTTAATAACGGCATGGCCGGCATCCACCAGAAGCCGGTTGAAGGGGTGGGTAATGTTGATCGTTCCATTGGTGGTCTCATTTAGGTCCTCCAGGTAGACCACAGCAAGGAGCCTCTCGTAGGGGTCCCTTCCATCCTTGGATCGGTCGTCGATGTCCAGCCAGACCCTTTGACCCAACAGGATCTCGGTGGAATAGGCCTTCGCCAGAGGGCCTTCTGGCGTCCTCATCTCGGGGCTGTCCACATCCGCCAGCCGAACCCGCTCGATCTCGTAGATGATCCGGGGGTCGGTCTTATCGATTCGAAGGTCGAAGGTGTCGCCGTCGACGACGTTGGTAACTATCCCGCTCGCCTCGTACGGAGCTCCTAATGCCAGAATCGGCAAAAGAGACGCCAGCACCAATAGAATCAAAGCCGGTTTTGGTCTCGTTATCGTCCCCTCCTTTGGCGTTGGAGACTATAGCTATAGGCGAAAAATGTTTCGGTTTTGGCGGCTTTGCACGTAAACCCCGTCCTGCACGTAAAGTCTCAGCCTTGCACGTAAAGTCACTGCGTTTGAGGATCTAGTCTTTCTGGGGGCTGAAAACACTCAAGGACATGCAATCACGCAACTCTTTAATATTTTCAAGTAGGCTTGTTTGCATCTCTCTCAGTGCGTCGGCTCGCTCAATTACATCAATCATATATTTGATATCGTCTTCATCACATGGAATATCAATTTCAATATCAAGCAATTGTTTCTGGCTTAATCTGTTCCGACTGGTTTTTGTCGCACCGGTTGACATCGAATCGATCTTTTGTAGATAGTATGGGCTGTTGAGGCAATAAACGATATATTTAGTTAAGAATTTCTTATCTTCTATCTCAGATTTTAATTTAAATGTCGGAAATTCATTTGAGACATAACAACCATCATGTTCATCACCCAAGACGGCAAACGATCCCCTGAAGGCGAATAACCTATTATATATAATAAGATCTGAAGTGACTTTATACAACGTCTTTCCCTTGATATCACTACCAAGTTTTTCTTCTCGGATGAAGGCACCTGCCCCCCACCACCTCACACCAAGCAATGTATATAATTTATCAGATAATACTTTCTCCTTTTGACTTACTTCTTCTATCAAATCACCAAGACGGATAGATTGCATATTTCGGGTCCGGGAGACATCATTGCTATATGAACTCAGCAATGTGTATTCCTCGTTTGTTTTATCCAGTGTTTTTGCTATTCTGTCTTGAAGAAACGCCATTTTGCTTCCATCAATATTCAAGGAATGATTATAATAGAATTCAGCATCGAGTCTTTCACTAATATCAGATACCCAAGAGTTAGAGTTTATCGGGTTTCCGCCATTGGACATAAACGATTTATAATCTAGCAAAATGTCTGGAAGTTCGTTGCCTGGTATTTGAGATCCATTTGGTGCATATCCTGTATTCTTCGCAATGGACAAAAACACAGGATTTTGTTTTCCTTCATCTTGTTCGTATTTCTTTTGTAGAATGAGTATGCTTGTTTTGGCTCTCGCATTATATCCTTCAAACGTCTCTTTCGGTAAGCTGATTACTGCCTTTATCCAGGCATTACTTTTGATATACTCTCTAACATATTTTTTGGATTCGGTATTTAGAATGCTCTCGATTACAACTATTCCGACCATTCCTCCCTTATTAACGAGCCGGATGGCGCGTTCTAATGCCAATATTGCTCTATCTTGGGAGTTTCTCCCCGCCCCCAATTCATATTCCTTTAAAATGTCCGGGTCGTTTTCAAATGATCCAAATGGAGGATTAGTAACACATATGTGGAATTGCCCCTCTTCTATATGATCCTTTATATTTACCAATCCATGATGCTTAAAAATTCCCGCGTTTCCATCACCATGAACCATCATGTTCATTTTACATGCTTGTGACGTTCTCTCCTTCCAATCAGTGCCGTATAATGACTCATTAGATAATTGATATCGCCATTTTGCCTTTTCATCAACAGAGAACTCTTGAAGACGTATTTTCTCACTGATCACATCAAATGCATAAATCAAAAAACCCCCCGTGCCACAAAATGGATCTATTATTCTATCGCCTATCTTGGGGTTGATTGCATCTACCATAAACTCAACCACATTTCTAGGTGTGAAATATTCCCCTAACCCACCCGTAAATGTGTCGCCGAGGAAATACTCGAACGCTTCTCCTTTAACATCAAATGCAGTTAATGAGAGGTCATAATTCTCGAATAGACTTACTATTTTGCGAATAGTCCGATCTTGCAAGTTAATAGCATCATCCTCATTAAACAACCCTGAGTATCGAGGATCTATTTTTGTTTCATCGAACACTTGCCTAACAACATTTATTTTTAATTCCTGTAATGCTTTATCAAAAACATCAACCCTGAAGCGATTATTATCCTTATGTTTCTCTTCATATAATTTACAAAATAATACTTTAGACATCTCGTCAAATGCAGCAGCGGGATCATACCCTTCATTGTTCCGAATCTCATTGTGACATGCCTTAAGAACATTTTTAAAAGTCTGAACATCATCAATTATAAATAATTCGTGTTTAGCTTCTTCTCTCAAAGCTGCTTGCAGCTCATTACTAATCATTATATTGACTAAGTCACTTTGAAGATCTTTGAAATTTGGAAGTTGCGATATCCTATTCTTATTTAAAGTCTGAAAGACCTGAACTTGCTCTCCGTTCGTGACGAGTACAAGCGGTGCAATCCTAGGGAGCAAACGTGCATACGATATCGCTTGTTCTTTCGCGGGTTTATTAAGTATCTCCTGAGGAGACTTGGTTTCGCATAAAATCAACGGAGCTTGTTTTCTAGCCGATGTGTATACTACAACATCAGCGAATATCTTTTTATGTTTTCTCCCTTCATGTACATCGATTGCCTTCTCAAATTCACATTGCTGTGGTTTATATCCATGCGCTTCTAGTAAAGGAAGGAGGAATTTAATCTTGACATCCTCTTCTGTTTTTATATCTCCACTTCCATCCATTTATATCCCTCTATTTTGAGAGGCACTATTACAAAATTGCCCCTCCGCCCCTTTCATTTCAACTGGAGCGTTTCTTACGCTTTTGATTGCGTTCGCGATCCCAGTATGGTGACTTGCACTTCGGATTTGGACATACCTTTGGTAGCACATTAGGATCTCTCGGATACCACTCATATCCACATCTAAGGCATTTCAACTTTACCGGCTCAAACTCATGTCCACACTCAGGGCATTTTACCATAAATCAATCACTCAATTCAATCATTTAGTTGAGTAACGTAAAGTATACATTCTACTATTTAAACACGTCGGTTACTGTATACCGCTGAGTATATATACCGTAAGGTACATAGTAGGGGTAGTGAACTGCTATGGTAGATATGAGAGAAGAACGTGGTAAAGCAATAGTGGATCAGGGCAACCAGATCAAGAAAGTCAGTGATACATCGTTCAAGGTGAGATCGCAGTCGGGTAACAAAACCTACGAGGTAAAGAATACCCCCAATGGTATGACCTGTACGTGTCCCGATTTCGTATATAGGGGCGGTAAGTGCAAGCACATCATGGCCACCAGATACTACCTTGAAGTTGAGAAGGATACACCAAAAGGCGTAGTTACCGAGAAGGTCCACCTGACCTATGCTCAAGCCTGGAATGCCTACAACGAAGCTCAGAAGGCGGAAGTCAAACTCTTCGACGAGTTACTCAAGGACTTAGTGAAGGCCATCCCAGAACCAGAACAAACCACAGGTAGACCTCGCCTATCGCTTCAGGAGAATCTATTTTGCGCTATCCAGAAGGTCTACTCTCAACTCTCCAGCCGTCGCGCACACAGCCTCTTCCAGAACGCGACAGACAAAGGTCAGATCAGCAGAGCACCCCATTTCAATTCAACCTCCGAGCTATTCAACAAGCCAGAGACAACGGCAATCCTCCATCAGCTTATCATGCTTTCAGCCTTACCCGTTGCTGGTATCGAGACTGACTTCGCGGTGGATTCTACGGGATTTCGGACTACGACGTTCAATGCCTATTGTGGCACGAAGCACGGTGAAAAGAAAGAGCACCGATGGATTAAGGCTCATCTTTGCTCTGGCGTTAAGACCAACATTGTAGCAGCCATAGCCATAACAGATGAAGATGGCGGTGATTCGCCTCAATTCGGGCCATTGATCCGAAAGACCGCCGAAGGATTCACCATCGATGAGGTATCGGCGGACATGGCATACTCTTCAAGAAAGAACCTTGAGATTGTAGGCGATGTTGGAGGAACTGCCTACATCCCCTATAAGAAGAACGCAACAGGAAGAGCCAAAGGATCGTCTCTCTGGAAAAAGATGTACCATTACTTCCAGCTCAATCGCGATGATTTCATGGACCACTATCATAAGAGGAGCAACATCGAAGCCACAAACGCCGCCATAAAGCGAAAGTTCGGAGAGACCTTGAAGTCCAAAAATCCCGTCGCACAGGTTAATGAACTGCTGGCAAAAATTGTAGCTTACAACCTCACGGTGGTCATCCATGAGATATATGAGAATGGGATCAACCCTGAGTTCTTGCACGTAAAGTCTGATGTCTGCACGTAAAGTAGGGCTAAATCAGCCCTTTACGTGCAAAGCCGGTTTTGGCTATATGACTCGCCCGAATATTGATGGTAATTTGAGTCACTGGACCTGTAATGCGTCAGATTTCAGATACCAAAGTACCAAAAACGTTATAAATTTATAAGTCTACAATAATACCATGGCCGTGAAAACCACGGTAACGATGACTGATAGGACTGCCGCTGCTTTGCGATTTTATATAGGCAAAGAAGGGCTCGGGATGCGTGCACAAAGCCAGGTCATCGAGACCGCAATAAATGCCTTCCTTCGTGATAGAGGGATCGAAGTTGAAAAATTTGGTGATTGAAGGGGTCTCGCCCGCTAGAACGAGACCGCCCCGAGACGACCACCCTGAGGCGACCACCCCCGACCAAAGGAGCAATCGCAGGAGCAATCGCTATGAATAAAGTAGACCTAGAAGGATATCAGTTTTTCGCATCGCCCTCTGACCGCGCTTTCCTCTCCGAGGTCCTCGACCGCCTCGCCGCTGTCGAGGAGGAGAACCGCCAGCTTAGGCAGGTGGTCGAAGCCCTCCGGCGGGACCACGACGACCACAGGGAGACGGTGGGGAGGGAGATAGCCTCCGACCGCCGCCGGATAACCGCCCTGGAGACCCCGGCCCTGGCCCTCAGCCAGAAGACCGCCGGCGATCATCTGGATAAGCTCTTCTCGGAGATGCGCCGCCTTTCCATTCGCCAGACCACCACAAAAGACGCCGCCCGCCTCCTCGGAGTCAGTAAGCCGCTTGTTAAGAAGCTAAAACCGTATCTGGCGAAGGATTCCCGGTTTGTGATTCTCAGAGATCCCCGCCACAAACAACGCCACCTTATCAGATTAGCGGGGACGTGAAACCGGATAATTATCCGGTTCCGGTTTTGCGGATGGATCGATAGCGGCCAATTTTCGCCCCGTCGGAAGTGACGATCTTCCGGCAAAATGGGATCTGGATTAGACAGGAATAGGAATATGAATAAGTCAATGATATATAAAGAGAAGAGAAGACCGATATCAAGCCATGATTTTCAGAGAACCGGAACCGGATAATTATCCGGTTTTCCCCGGTCCTATCCTCTCAAAAATTTCATCTCGTTGCGGTTCCGGGTCTATGCTTCAAGCGATTGAGAAGATAGGAGGGGACGCCGGGGCGGATCATTCCCGGTGCCCCCTCGCGGCCTATGCGGAGTCTCTGGACATGTCTGACGGAAGGCACGACCCCAGAGGAGATCGGTTTCGTATGTGTATGCCATAAAATCGTGTAGAATGTCTCAGTCGCTAAGCAAATCCGCGATCAGGTCGTCTACATTATCAAACCGCTTGCATCGCCCCATATCACACTCACGCTCGGCTTCCAGCACCTCCGCTATGAACTCCTCGCTGAACTCTCCATAGGAGTCGGAGGCATGCAACCGCCCGCGCTCGTTGTGGGTTTCTATAAGAGGCATCGGCTTCACCCGTTTCTAATACATACTAATGCATACTAGTACTTTACTATTATAGAGGCGGGGTACGATTCATCCCCGGCCTAAAGACCGGGGTTTTCTCTACCCCTGCACCCCGCCTCTATAACTATCCCCGAAGACCAAGATCCCGCGCCTTCAGGGCCCGCGCCTTCGCTGTCGCCTCCTCCAGGGTCATCTTCCGGGGGGAGCCGATGTAGACGTTTTTCACCTTTCCCCCTACCTTCCAGGACGCAAAATAGTACCGGTATTTCTTCTCCCCCTTCGCCGTGGTCTTCACCACGTCGCCGAGGTAGACCGACACCGCCTCCAGCCTGGCCTCCTCCAGGGCCTCCAGGGCCTCGGCCTCCAGCCTCTCGGCCTCCATCTCTCTCTCCCTCGCCGCCGGCTCCAGCTCCGGGGCCGCCGCTCGGATCTTTCGGGCCTCGCCCTTCCAGGTCCTCGCCTCTTCTCTCAGCTCTTTTGCTTTCCGGCCGCTGGTGGTTCGGTGAATGCTCTTCATGGTATGTAGTTATGTGACTATCCCATATATATCTTTCGGAGATGGTCACATAACTAAGGGCGAAGGGTGGATCATCGGGCCGCCAGTCGCTCGATGCTCTCTTTCATATCTAGCGTATATCGCCGCGCTTTTTTCCCGCCCCTATGGACGCTCCGGGCCTTGATCCCAGCCCGCCCCAAAAGAGTTCCCAGCCGCTTTGGATCCATCTCCACCGCCTCGGCCACCTCTGCCGCCGTTGGCTCCCTCCCCGCCTCCAGTTCGGCGAGGATAAACCTCTTCGCGGTGGTTACGGGATCCTCGGAGGGCGATGGTTTAACCTCAGGTTTAACCTTCGGTTTAACTTCTATAACATTAAGCAGAATTGGTTCAACTTTTGGTTTAACTTCGGGTTCAACAACTTTAATCTGCTTAATTTCTCGTTTAACTTCTGGTTTTACCCTTAGCCTACTATCAATCAAATCTATAAGCTCATTTTTATCTAATACGATTAAGGTCGTACCTTCAAGGGTTGCGACGTTAAAATATTGGTTTAACGCATTCCTCACGATATCGCTTTTGGACTTTTCGGAGCGTTTAACCTCCTCGTCGATCAGGGTCTCCAGCTCCTCCGGGATCTTGACCCCTAAATATGCCATGTTTAACCTATTATTAAACGATGAGTTAAATATCTATGCTAGGTTTTACGTATCGTTAAACGAAAAGTGAAACGCATCAAGCCGGGGGGCCGGCCGTCACGCTCCCACGTCGGCTGGAATATTTGGAACAATTTGGAACGGTTTTGGAACACTTTCTGTTCCAAAAA
>Ga0208462_1001608_pt1 | contig 14611 bp, 17 predicted proteins | sample AD_SCU001_MetaG_FD_184452 | JGI IMG/M metagenome (GOLD analysis project Ga0208462, IMG submission 184452) | Active sludge microbial communities of municipal wastewater-treating anaerobic digesters from China - AD_SCU001_MetaG (SPAdes) (version 2) | ecosystem: Engineered > Bioreactor > Anaerobic...
CGCGACCAGAACGCGGCGATCAATATTATGAGATTGGGGCTGCAATCTCTGGGCTGAAAAACCCTGGATGCCCCCGACGAAAGGAGGGGGAGCAGTCACACCCCTGATCTTTGAGTTGACGGGATCTGTCCGGATATGGTGCGCGCGCTCAAGGTTCAATCATGTCTGGTCAGGTGAGAATCTCTTCTGCTGCCCCCCGGGCAGCGTTGTCCAGAATCATAGATATATCCGATAACAACTCAGTTTTTTTCGGGTAGAGTTTCTGCCGGGATCACCGGTGCCCGGGGTGGGGGATGCAGGAAGTCCGTGTTGTCACGAATGAGCGGGGGCGGGATGCAGAGATAGAGTTTCATTTCAAGTCAAAAGACCAGCTCCTTGACGCTGCCGACCCGTACCCCCTCCCCGAGCGGGAACTCACCGCGTTTGCGGAATCGTTCATCGCCAATTACATCGACGGCCACGACCCGAGGAAAGTCGCCGGTATAGCTGTGGGCCTCCCGCGGGGCTCTCTCTCCCCGGAAGAGGCCTCCCTGATCCCGGAGGCGGTGCGCCGCCACTACACATTCAGGTCACGCGACCTCGAGAACGAGAGAAGGGCGTCACGCCGCGAGGGTAAGACCAGTATCCTCATCGCCGCGATCAACGCCGGTATTGCCCTCCTCTTCTTCTATTTCTTTATAGGTTACTTCCATGGTTTCTTCATGACCATGCTCGCCGGTCTTGTTACGATCCTTAACTGGGTGACGATCTGGGACACCTACGAGTACATTGTCTACGACTACCGGCGCGAGTTACGAAATTACCTCATCTACCGGAAACTTGCGGAGATCGATATCCGGTTCGTTGAGTGGTAGATTCAGTCGGTTCGGGATGGCGAAGATGTTTTTAGGATACCCGTCCAACACTGATCTTTATGAGGAGGCCTGTTGGGCTATACCTTGCCTATCTCTTCCAGTCCCTCATAGCAGTGAACATCCTCATAGCTCTCTCGCTCGGGGAATACTCGCAGGTCTTCACCGGCGCCATCGGGCTTGGCTTAACGCTGGTTCCAACCGTCATTACCCGCCGGTTGAGCATCACCCTCCCCTGGCAGGTAAACCTCCTCATAGCAATCTCGCTCTACCTCCATATCGCCGGCGAGATCCGGGGGTTCTACATGCTCTACTACCCCTACTACGACAAGGTTGCGCACTTCGTCTCGGGGATGACCGTCTCGGTGCTCGCCTTTGTCGCCGTTCTGCTGCTCGACCGGTTCAGCAGGCTGAACCTCTCCCACTGGATGATCGTCGGGTTCATAGTCATCGCTGCGATGGCGATGGGAGCGTTCTGGGAGATCTACGAATGGCTCTTTGACACCTTCCTCGGGACAGAACTCCAGCATGGGCTTGACGACACCATGCTGGATATGATCTTTGTCCTGATCGGCGCGATCATCGTGGCGGTTGCCGGGGATCGCTACCTCTCCAGGTCATCAAAGGATGAGATCACAGAGAAACTGGTGGCCCCTGAAGATTCTCAGACCGACTGAGAGGTTCGGGTGTAAGCCCGCCTCCACTCTGTATCAGGGGAACATTTTTTCGTCCTGGAGTGCCTACCGCTGATCAGATAGACCGCCCATGCTTTACTACAGGGACATCGTATTCGAAAGACCTCAGCCCCACGAGATCCAGCGTCTCGGGTTTCTGCCGGCAGACCTCCACTTCCATACCTGTTACTCCGATTCCGCCACCCGTGTGCAGGATGCGCTGAGACTTGCGGCAGAGCAGGGGATCGGGCTTGCGATCACCGACCACAACCAGATAGGTGGCGTCGTCGAGGCTCAGCGGCAGGGTATGGGCGTCCCCCTAATCCCGGGGATCGAGGTCAGCGCCAACGACGGCCCGCACATCCTCCTCTACTTCTACTCGGTACCCGATCTCCAGGACTTCTATCAGCGGCACATAGAGAGAAACCGGAGAGACGGTCCTTTCACCGCCATACGCCTCGACACGCAGGAGATCCTGGACCGCCACGAGGATTACGCCTGTATTGCCGCCGAGGCGCACCCATGCGGCTACTCATTCCTTAACCGGGGGGTCGAACGTTGTGTGGTTGGCAGTTGTATCGGGGAAGAGATATTCTCTCGTCTGGACGCGTTCGAGGTTATCTGCGGCGGGATGGCCCGGACACATAACCTGAAGGCCGCAAGGCTTGCCGCAACCCATGGTCTCGGACGGACAGGGGGGACTGACGGGCATCTACTCCACGAACTTGGCGGGGTCGTCACCTGTGCCGAGGCCGATACCGTCGACGAGTTCCTTGACGCCATCCGGAAGAGAGAGACAGTCGTCATCGGGCGCGAACGCCCGCTCGCCGAGAAAGCGGTTATGGCGACCGCTGTCCTCCCGCACCACCTCCCCTATACCGTCCCGATCCTCCGGGCCCGGTGGGAGCAGGAATTTCCAAGGATCCGGAACTTCGTCCAGGGTCGACTGGGTCGTTGAGCGGCATCTTATGCCAGCGGCGAGAAGAGACGTGAGACCGATTCCTTCACCCGGACACCGAGGGGGCGCGCCAGATAGTCCTCCAGCGTGATCTCAGTGCTGACGTTGAGATCGGCTTCAAACGCCCCTGCAAGTTCGGCACCAACGGCCGCGTCGTAGAAGAACGCGTTAGCCTCGAAGTTCAGTCGGAAACTCCGGATATCCCAGTTTGCGCTCCCGACGGAACCGGCCTCCCCATCGACGACGATCGTCTTTGCGTGTAAAAACCCGGCATCGTAGGTGTAGGCCCGCACCCCCGCCTCAAGGAGGTCACCGATGAAAGAGAGGGTCGCCCAGTAGACGAAGATATGGTCGGGTTTGCAGGGGATCATGATCCTGACATCGACCCCGGAGAGCGCTGCTATCCTGAGCGCATCGATGACGCTCTCGTCCGGTATGAAGTAAGGTGTCTGGATGTATACCGACTTTCTGGCGGAGTTGATCAGGTTGATGTAACCCTCCTTAATCGGGCTCCACCGTGTATCCGGGCCGCTGGAGACGATCTGGACCGGTGTCCTGCCGGGAGCGCCTGGTGAGGGGAAGTAACGGGAGTTCAGTCTCACCCCCTCGCCGGTGGTGTAGTTCCAGTCAAGGACGAACCGGAGCTGGAGCGCCCAGGCCGCCGGGCCGCTGATCTGGAGCGTCGTGTCGCGCCAGTAGCCGAGCGGCCCCTCCCCCACGTAATCGTCTCCGATGTTAAACCCCCCGATAAACCCTGTAACGCCGTCAATGACGGCGATCTTGCGGTGGTTACGGTAGTTGACACGGTAGACTGAAGGGAAGAACTCCCCGATCTTCCCGCCTGCATCTGTCAGTTCCCTGAACGCAGCCCGTGACCCGCCTCCCCGGAGCGACCCCATGGTATCGATCAGGAGACGGACCTCAACCCCCTGACGTGCCTTCTCAGCAAGTTCGTGGATAACCGCCCGTCCCAGGCCATCGTTGTTGATGACGAAGTACTCAAGGTGGATGTGGTGACGTGCTTCCCTGATCGCGGCAAAGAGCGCTTCGAACTTATCCTCTCCCCGCGTGAAGATATCCACCCGGTTCCCCCCTGTCAGGTAGGCCTGATTGTTCTGTAGCAGGAGGGATACCGTTTTGTGGAACCTCTCTGTCTCGGTTGTGTTGCATCGATGGTGTCCTCCGACGAGTGTCCTCTGCTGTTCCGCGAAGATCTCCCGGAGAAAGGTGCGGTCCTCATGTTCCTTGACTACGAACATCCTCTGCCGGTTATAGTTCTGCCCGAGCAGCAGGTAGAGCACGAACCCTACAGGGGGCAGAAGAAAGAGGACTATCAGCCAGGCTATTGCCTCCGTCGGTTCCTTCCGCTCGAAGAATACGATGATGACGGCGAATATGACGTTCAGGGGGAGGATAACCCACCCCAACAGTGATAGATCCACTCACAGGCCCCCTGTAGGAACAGGATTCTTCCATCTATCTATTCCTCTGGATGTATAACTATACCCGCGCCGCGGACTCATCCCTGAAACTCCTATATACCCGGAGTTCTAATGCATCGGTATGAGTTGCCCCGTATGCGGGCGCGACTGCGTCGAAGACGCGTCGAAGGTTCTTGCGAAACTGCCCGGGCGGTTTGACCCCTGCCTCGACTGTATGGGCCTCATCTACGACAAGAGGATCCCGCCGCCGGATATTGATACGGCAGAACCCTGCCCGACCTGCGGGCGACGGTTCATTGATGAGGTCTTTGCCCACATCTACCGCGTGATGGTGGACGAGGGCGATCTTGCCGGGACCGAGCCACTCGGTGCTGTCGGAACCCCGCTCGTCAACCCGGGATTTGCCATGAGAAACCCGCCTTACCTCCCGCCGGACTCGCTGCTCCTCCTCTCCCGACGGGTTGGAGAGCGGACGGCCAGACGCCTGGTATCCGGTGTGCCGGAGGTTCGGGGAGTTGTCCGGACGGTGGACGGGACGCCGGGAGTCAGGGACACTGATTCGGAACCTCTTGAGCACACCCTTCTTGCAGGATGCGACGTCCGGGCAGACGTCTTCCAGACCCGGGCGGGACCAATAGTTGTCTACAAACAGCAGTCGGTGCTGCATATCGAGTTTCCGCGTGGTCGCAACGAGAAGATTCTCTCGCTTGAGCGCCAGATCGGCCGTCAACACCCCCGGACGTTCGTCGACGCCTGTTCCGGTGCCGGGACACTTGGGCTCGCCGCCGCCCTGGCGGGTGTGGAGTGCGTAATCTACAACGATGCTTGGTACGCCGCGGCCTACTGGACTGCCCGCAACATCCAGGTCAATCACGAGAGTCTCGGGAGCGGGGATGTTAAGTTCTACCGCTCCTACGATGACCTCCGGAGGTCTCCTGTAGCCAGGGAACCAGTCCCTGTCGCGAGTGCGGAAGGTGCCAGGGTCTACCAGGGGGATCTCAGATGCCTTCCGACCGTCCTGCCGCCAGAGATCGATCTTACCGCCCTCGATCTATTCGGTAAAGAGGATTCCGCCAGGGTTGCGCGGATTGCCCACGCCTGGCAGACCCGGGTGGGCGGAGGTATTTTTATCCCGTAGACACAACTACCTACGGGGACTAGCCCGGGTGGTTCGGCGTCACCTGTTACCCGAAACCGCCGCCAAGCGGGGGGCGAAGTCCGAGGAAGGCCGCAGCGGCCTGCAGGATCCGCTGTGTCCCGACGTAGAAGCCTCGTCCCATGAGGTCGGCGGAAAGGGATCAAAGTCCCGGAGGGGGCGGCGACCTTTTGCCGCGGGCACCGGTCCAGGCCCGGAAGGGAGCAGACTTACCGCGGACGTTCGGCGCCCATGGGGTTGCGGGGTGGAGAAGGGATGCAGCGGTGAATGCTTGCGCGCACGGTCGACCGAGGACGTGTCCCCAACAGCGATCTCTATGGCAAAAGTAACGATTCTTGGGGCTACAGGGAACGTCGGTCTATTTGCGGCCCACACCATATCCGAGATCCCGTATGTCAACGAGATGTTGCTTGTCGGGAGGCCCGGACGTGAAGACTTCCTGGCCGGGTGTTGCCGCGATCTGTCTGATTCGTTCGCTGCGCGGGGAAACGATGTCCGTATCTCATACAGTTCCAGCCTTTTTGATGCAAAAGGTTCGGATATAGTCGTCTGTGCAGCGGGGATGCCTCGCCGCCCCGGTCAGGACAGAACCGATCTCGCGTTCGAGAACGCAAGGATCGTTGCCGAAGCTGCCGCGACCATCGGTCGGTCATCGCCAGAGACCATCCTATTCCTGGTCACAAACCCCGTAGATGTCATGACCGCTGTCGCCCTGAAGTACTCGGGTCTCCAGCCAAGGCAGGTCTTCGGTCTCGGAACGCACCTGGACTCAATGCGCCTGAAATCGCTAATTGGACACTATTTCCGGGTTCACGTCAGCGAGGTTCATACGCGTATCATCGGCGAGCACGGCAACAGCATGGTTCCGCTCTGGTCGGCCACGACGATCGGCGGTATCCAGATAGGTAACCTGCCAACGTTTTCCGGCCTACCGAAGCAGGAGATGATCGAGACCGTACGGACAAGCGGCGAAGCAATTATCAGGGACAAGGGCGCCACAGTCTACGGGCCCGGAGAAGCAATAGCAACCCTTGTAAGGACGATCCTCGGGAACGAGAACCGTATCCTCACCGTCTCATGTTACATCAAAAGTGAGATCCACGGGATCGGTGACGTCTGCATAGGTGTCCCTGCTCGCCTGAACCGCGAAGGCGTCTTTCCAGTTCCTATCAGGATCGAGGAGGAAGAGGTTGCCGGGTTCCGCGACTCCGTCGAGAAGATCCGCAGTCTCACCAATGAGGTGATGGAGCGGCTTGAGTTAGACCTTCAACCGTTAAAATAGGTTTTTCGGGAACCCGCACTCAAACAAGTGTGGATTCGATGATCTCGGCGCTTCCGACGCCCTCTATCTTCTGGAGCACTGTCTCGACCTCATCGGGCGCTCCAGCCCTATCGGGGACAACGACGGCGACTTTCAACGCCACAAGCCCGAACCCGATCGGCTCTTCCTGGATGTCATCGACGGCCACAGCCGCCTGTATGGCATTTTTGAGCGCTTCGAGGTTGACGTCGGGTGATTCTGGCATTACCTTCAGTATGAGAGCCACGTTTCCCATTGTTATGGCCCCCTGAACCCGCATTTCGGGCATACATACTCTATGCTCTGCTCCCTGCAGCGGTGGCACCGGTTGATCTCGTAGCCGCACATCGGGCAGGGGAACCAGGTTGAGCCCGGTTCGGCCAGTGTGGCGTTGCAGGAGGTACATCGATCTCTTCCTGTCATCGTTGTTTCCTCGAATCTTATCTTATCATGTCGCCGTCAGGGAAGTTAAAATCTCGGATCAATGAGCGTCCCGGGAACGCTCTCGTCGCGGAGCGCATGCCTGACGCGCTCGTCGCGTCTGCCGTTGATCACCTGTGCTCGCAGGCCGTGCTCGAAGACGAATGGAAGGAAGTGTGGATCGACCTCATCACAGACGATGGAAGGGTCATGGACAGCGGGCAGGAGCCTCCCGCGGTGATGGATGCCGTCGACCGATTTCAGGAGGAGGAGTTCGGTCTCAAGACGCTGCGCGACCCAGGCGGCGATTGTATCGGAGGTGACGCCCCAGGTGTGGGGGAGGGGGTCGGTCTCGCGGAGCGCAGAGTATGGTAGGAGAACCTCAACTCCCTCCGGCGGCGCGATGGAGGATACAGGCGGGACGCCGTGCGAGGCGATGTACCACCCGAACTGCTCCATGCCGGCGATCGCCATCCAGTGGCCGGGTGTCCCGGAGACGCCGAGGTCGCGGACGAGGTCGGCAAACCTGCCGCCGCCGGGCACGATGAGCACTGGTCTATCCGCTTCCCGGAAGATCTCGATCAGAGGGTTGACCCGGTCAAACAGGCTCCCGCCGACCTTGACTACCAGCGGATCTGATGGCGGAGTCATATCGTTTTGCTATTTAACCGGGGGAGACATAATATTGCGCATGCGCCGGATCGCCGCTGCAATAATGATCCTCTGTCTCCTTGCCGGCACGGTAGCCGGTATTCAGATCGTTGAGTTCTGCCCAGACCCCTACCTGCCCGGCGACCCGGATGAGTACCTGGTGCTGGAGGGGACGGGGTCGCTTGATGGTTATGTCATCTCGGATGGTGAGGGGGGTTACCGGTTCCCGCCCGGAACACGTATCGACGGCCGGCTTGTTGTTGCGAGGAGCGGGGCGGCGTTTGAGCAGACACACGGTTACCTGCCCGATTTTGAGACCGAGGAACGTACGCCGACCGTCCCTGATGTGATCCCGAACGGAAACCTCCTGATGGCGAATCGGGCGGACGAACTCCTCCTCTACCACGGGACAACCCTTGTGCAGCAGGTTGCCTGGCCCGCCGACGTCCGGCCGCGGGAAGGGCAGATCCACTACCTTGAAGACGGTGTCTGGGACCCACGTCCGCTCTTCATCGGTCAGTCCAGGTTTGAGCCAGCGACATTCGATGGCGTGGCCGTGACCGCGTTTGTCGCTCCTGACTGCTCGTACGAGGTCTTCTCCGACGCGGTTGCTGGCGCAAAGCGCGAGATCCTGGTCAACGTCTACGAGTTCACCGACAGTAAGATGGCAGAAGACCTAATTCGCGCCAGGGGACGGGGTGTTAACGTGATCGTTCTCCTTGAGGGTGGCCCTGTGGGAGGGTTCTCATCGGAAGGGAGAGCGGTAGCTGGTGCGCTCAACCGGAGCGGTATCCCGGTTCTCTCGATGACGACGACGGATGCCGCTCACGCGAAGTACCGTTACGATCACGCCAAGTATCTGGTGATCGATGGGAATACTGTCTTTCTCGGGAGCGAGAACTTTAAACCCGACGGCTACCCGGAACCAGGGTTGAGGGGGAACCGGGGCTGGGGTGTCTGGCTTGAAGATCCAGAGGTTGCGGCCTACTTCAGGGAGGTTTTCCTCCACGATGTTGCGGGCGGAGATATAGTCCCGGTCGAGGTCACAGCTGCTGAACTCGGGAACATCTGGTCATCCTCATACAGGGTTGAGTTCGCCCCCTGCCGCGTGGATGGGGCGCGTGTGACCCCGGTGATATCACCCGACACGAGTTCCCTCATCATCGGGCTGATCGAGGGGGCGGAGGAGAGTATCGAGATCGAGCAGGCTTACATCACAAACGAGACAGGGACTGTCCTGAACCCCTACCTTGCTGCCGCGATCAACGCCTCACGGCGCGGTGTCGATGTCAGGGTGCTCCTGGACTCTGCATGGTTTAACATCGAGGATGAGGCTGACAACGATGAGATGGTGGGGGTGATCAACCGGATCGCCACGGCCGAGGGGTTGCCGCTCGAGGCGCGACTCGTTGATCTCGAGGCAAACAACCTGGTTAAAGTCCACAACAAGGGCGTAATCGTCGATGACCGGGCTGTGCTCGTCAGCAGCATCAACTGGAACGCTAACTCTCCAGCGTTCAACCGGGAGGCAGGCGTGATCATCGAGCATCCGGCCATCGCTGCCTACTATCTGGCAGTCTTTGACGACGACTGGAACGCCGCAGATAAGGCGGGAGCGGCAGGGGTATACCAGCCCGATCGACTCAAACCGGTGCTTGCGGTCTGTATCATCGCCGTGCTTGCAGTGCTGTACCTCTATCGGTCGAGACGCACCTGAGGTCTCAGCGCCGGTCGGATGGATCGGTGGAGCGGCAGATGTCGCATATGGTTATCCTGCCCTCTCCCGAGGCGATGGCGGAGACCCATTGCTCAATGATCATCTCAAGTTTCTCGGGGAATTCTCCCGGGTTACATCCACGTTTTCGGCTCATGTACTGGGATATTGCCGCCCTGCTGACCCCGAGACGTTTTGAGACCTCGCTCTGGCTGATTCCCCGCTCGTTCACCAGACGGTATACCATCTCGGCACGCATGGCGGGGAGCAGTCGCCTGACAAGGTTATCACACCGCATTATGTCGCAGTGGAAAGGCTCTGTCATCGCGCGGACACCATCTGGGGGTCTTTGTACTCATAGAGAATCTGTCTGGCGTCCCTGAAGTTGAACTTCTCCACGATCATGTCGTTATCCTTGAGCCTCTTTAACGCGTACCGGACGGTGCGGGGGGCGAGAGAGCTTAGATGGACGAGCTCCTTGTGCGTCAGCGCACCTCCACTCTCGAGCAGATGCAGGATCTTTTGCGAGGAGGGGGGCAGGTTTATATCATCCATACAGGATGGTTAACGCTGTTAACATATCAAACTGACGGAAGTTATCTCTCCGGGCGTCGAAGGTATAACTATGTTTGAGCGGCAGGAGAGATGGGCACTTGCACTGCTTGTATGTGTTGTCGTGGTCGTGCTTGCGGTGCAAATCCTCTTTGACATCGGCGGGCGATCGCTGGTAGCAAAACCCTACTCACCAGAAGTGCCGGATGGAGCGCTGGTGCTCCTTGAAGGTAAGATTGAGTCGATCACAAAGACATCGACCGGCGGTCACCTGATCCTCACCGTCAGTGGGACCCGGGTCTTCATCCCTTCGAACGTGGCCGCCGGTCTTGACCTTCAGGAGAACGAGAGTGTGGTGCTGTATGGGATCGTCCAGACCTATCGCGGAGAACGTGAGGTGGTGGTGAACGCCGCTGGAGATCTCGAGGTGCTCGACTGACTATTTTGTCTTCGTATAGAATATATCAGCGTTCCCGCTATCCTCAAACTGTGGTAGGCCCCGGGATTTTCGCGGCTTCTCCTCTTTCTTTGCGGTTGCCTGCGCGGTTTCCTCCTCACCAGCGGGGGAGCCCTGGCTCTCGTCTCTTCGCTTCTTCCGCCCCCCTTCCACACCGGCCCCGGAGGGGAGGTCTCCATTCTTTATCCTTATGCCCGGCATATACCTGGATAATCGTCCTCCCGGCTATATGAGACCTCTGATCCCCGGCAGTATGGATATCCTCGCGCTGCTGCAGCTACACTGATCGGGAAACGGACTGGGGCGCTGTCTCTGGCGGTCTCACACGAACCGCTCAAACCGGTCGCGGGAGACCCGGCAGATCGGACAGGTCTCAGGCGGTTCGTTCCTTGCGCAGAGATAACCGCAGACCCGGCACCGCCAGACTGGGTATTTCAGGTCTCCAGGTGCGCGGGCTACCGTGACGTTTTCCTCCTTCTTCTTGCGGCGCTCTACCGGCGATGGCCGGCGATCCGGGACGGGTTCGGGGGTGCGCACGCCAGCCTCCACGTCAGCGGTGACATACAGGCCGCAGTAGCAGGCACCGTAATCGGCGAGATCCAGGTCACGGTAGTCGCAGGGGCAGATGATATCCAGGTCATCCTCCCTGTTTCCCGAAGCGAGCCGGCATGGACAGGAGATGTAGCCGTATCGCTCACGATTTGCAAGCAGGCCGCGGACAAGCCCCCTGGTAAACTCACGGTCCGGATTGAGATGGTAGCCCCCGGCTTCGGCCTCGCGCGCCAGGTCCTGGACGAGTCGGTCAACATCTTTATCGCTTACCATCTCAAGCACCCACCGCTTTGCGGATCTCCTCTTCCCTGAACCCCACAATCGCCTTCGAATCGTCGATGACGATTGTTGGGAACGAGAGCCTGGGATTCCAGCGTTCGACCTCTCTTACCACGATGCCCTGGTCATCGCCTCTGAGGAGGTCAACATAGACGTAGGAGAACCCGACGCCGAGGTCGGTTAGAAGTTGTTTTGTCCGGGCGCACCAACCGCAGGTGCTCAGGGCATAGAGCACCACCTTGTGTTTGTCATCACCGGGCACGTACTGCATCTCTACCACACTGTTTCCTCCATTGGGTTCTACTACGAGCAGCAGAGGTAAGTACTTTACCGTCAGACCGCGCTCCGTGGGAGGGTAAGATTCTTATCCCGCGATAGAGGAGACCTGATTGAGGTAAGGGTGGAATGAAGTCCGGAATCTGTGCTGGGTTCATGGCCATAATCGTCTTTACAGTCTCTATCTGCGGGATTGCCGCCGCGCAGGAGATGAGTGTTGATGAGATAGGGAGCGTCGTTGCCGGCGAGAGGATCACCATCAGTGGGACGACTAACCTTGCTCCGGGCGACCGTCTGCTCGTCACGGTGGCTCCGATCGGGTTCTGGCCCGGGAACAAGTCTGTTCCTGCCGCTGGAGGAGGTGCGGCAGGGACGGTTGTTGTGGAGGAGGGGAACGCTACCTGGAACTCCTGGTCGTTTGAGATCGATACAACAGGGTTTGAGCCCGGTGACTACTCTGTTGTCGTGGAATGGGTCGAGGGCGATGCCAGTGCAAGCACCACATTCAGCGTGATCGCGGCGGCAGAGGTCACCGTGATACCGGGAACAACCGCGGATCCCACAACCCCGCCGACGACGACACAGGAGATGGCGACCCCCACCACTGTGGCAGCGTTTCCGTTCTCTGCGTTTATTGCGGCAGGAGTTGCTGTCATCCTGATGCGGCGGTAAAAAAGAGGTTCCCCGGTTCAGAGCGCCCAGGCGGGGAGGTCGAGCGGGATGCCGAGCGCCCACATGACGACGGTGAAGAGAAAGAGCGTCCAGAGTGTGACACCTATGACATCAAGCGCCCAACCCGAGCGGAGAAGGTCTTTTGCTTCGATGTAGCCGCTCCCGTATGCGACGGCGTTTGGCGGGGTGGCGACCGGGAGCATGAATGCCAGAGAGGCACAGACGGCAGCAGTCATCATCAGGAATAGTGGGTTTACCTCAACACTGATGGCCATGACCGCCATGATCGGCATCAGCACAGCGGCCATGGCGGTGTTCGATGAGACCTCTGTCGCAAGCGAGACACCAAGCGCTATCACAAAGATCAGGATTGCGATCGGGAGGGTGTGGAGGGGGGTGAGAGAATTGACTATCGTTGCGGCAAGTCCGCTCTGGATGAAACCGTTGGAGAGGGCGATACCCCCGCCGAAGAGGAGGAGGATCCCCCAGGGGATCTTCACCGCCCACTCCCAGTCCATGGTGAATATGCCTTTCTTTGCATCTACCGGGAGGAGGAAGAGGAGGAGTGCCCCGAATATAGCGATTGTAGAGTCCTTGATCCCCGGAAAGAGCATGTCCAGGCCCGGTACGATGAATCCCCCGATATCCTTTGTCTGCGCAAATATCCAGGCGAGTGCGGTCAGGGCAAAGACTATAAGCGTCCATCGTTCGCCCGTTGAGAGGGGACCGAGTTTATCGAGTTCCTTGCGGATGAGCCCCTTTGCACTTGGCAGGTTTGCTTCCATCCGCCGATAAGAGACCATTGTGAGCCAGATCCAGGCGATGATAAGGAATACGGCGGCGAACGGGACACCGAACTTCATCCAGGTGAAGAAATCGATGGTGGGTGCGTCGGGAAAGATCACTGCAAGCTGGGAGATGAAGATCCCGTTTGGAGGCGTTCCGATGATAGTTGCGATCCCGCCGATGCTCGCAGCGTAGGGGATGGAGAGGATGAGACAGCGTGCAAGGGCCCGATCCTTCCCTTCCAGGTTTTCAAGCGACTGTTCTGTCCCTGGTATGATCGTCAGTATGATCGCGACCGCGATCGGGATCATCATCATCGCGGTGGCGGTGTTCGAGATCCACATTGAGAGGAAGGCTGTGGCGACCATGAACCCGAGGACAAGGCGTCTTGGGCTTGTACCGACGAGACGGATGATGTGGAGGGCGATCCGGCGGTGCAGACCCCACCGCTGCATCGACATGGCGATGATGAACCCGCCAAGGAAGAGGAAGATCACCTCATTGCCATAAGATTCAGCAACTTTCACCGGCGAGAGAACACCGAGCAGCGGGAAGAGGACCAGGGGAAGCAGGGCGGTCACCTCAAGCGGTATTACTCCCGTGACCCAGAAGAGGACCATAAGGACGGTCACGGCCGCAACAGACTTTGCTTCGGGTGAAAGGATAGCAGGATCGACGGGGATTGCAAGGATCAGGAGGAAGATGAGGAGTGATGCTATGATGAAGCCGACCCGTTTCATTGCCATAAATGTGCGAGGAAATTATTTAAGTGTAGATGGATCAAATTGGGCGCCAATGGAGGGCGTAAATATGAAATTCACAGTATTTTCTATCGATCCTGTCGTTGTGGCCGTCACTTCATGTTGCCCGCGGCGACCGAACCTGAGGGGGTCTTGAGGCCCGGCACCAGTTTTATATTGGGTGAGTCAGAAAATGGGTATCATGGTAGCAGAGCGGTTCCGCGGGCGAGGTCGGGTAATCCTCCTGGTCCTCTGCATCGTTGCCCTTTCGGTGGGGCCGGCTGGAGCCCGCGGCCCGACCATCCGCGACATCCAGCCCTACGACACGATCTTTGTATACGAAGAGGGGCTTGACCTCTCAGCGTTGCGCAACGCGGCGACAAATAACCCCATAACGGCGCTCCATAGGTATCAGAACGACAGACCTGACGAGGGGATCACGAAGACCATACCGGTTGCTGATGATACCAACTTCGATCTGCTGGATTTCTTTGTAGGCGAGGATTACGGGACGTACTACGCCTTTAACCCCGTTGATGGGGCGACTACGTACGTCTTCGTCCGTAAACCCGAGGTCTTCCTGGACGTGGTGCTGGCATACCCCTACCACAACGAGCCTCTTAAAGGGCTTACGGTCTCACCGAACACGCGGATAGCCTTCCGGGTATCCGCTCCTGAGGTCGGGGCATCCTACAGGGTTGGAAATGTCTATCCGGCGACGATAGACCTTGTGCTGACAACCCCGTCCGGCGCTGAGACGACCAACATCGGTGGGATAAATCACGCGGGGTTAAACGTCAGTTCGCCCCGGTTTTATACCGATGACCCGGGGAGACCGGGGGCGGTGAGGCTCGGTGATATCGGTGAGCCGGGGGTATACTCCGTCCGTGCTGTGTGGAGGACTCCGGAGAGTTTCGATGCCTACGCCCCGGACTCTGAACCTGTGACGTTCACGGTCGCAAACCGCATAGGGGTTGAGACGACCCCGACACCTACAGCGACCGCGACCGTGAGACCGACGGCGACCCGCACCACACCCGCGCCCACCACACCTGCACCGGTGGAAACGACCCAACCGGTGGAGACCGCTACAGCGACCCCTGTTTCGACAGAGACTGAGCCGGTAACGCC
>Ga0208462_1001619_pt1 | contig 14527 bp, 11 predicted proteins | sample AD_SCU001_MetaG_FD_184452 | JGI IMG/M metagenome (GOLD analysis project Ga0208462, IMG submission 184452) | Active sludge microbial communities of municipal wastewater-treating anaerobic digesters from China - AD_SCU001_MetaG (SPAdes) (version 2) | ecosystem: Engineered > Bioreactor > Anaerobic...
CCACGCTTGCCGGGAACAACCTCGCGATCACCGACTCCCAGAGCGGCTTTCGGGCCTACGGGCGGAAGGCGATCGAGGCCATCCACATCAGCGGCGAGGGGATGAGCGCCGGCTCGGAGATCCTCATCCAGATCAGCGACCACCGCCTGAAGGTCGCCGAGGTGCCGATCCAGGTCCGCTACGATATCGAGGGGACCTCGAGCGAGAACCCGGTCTCCCACGGCGTCGGGGTACTGATGAACATCGTGCGGCTGATCAGTCTCCGCCGGCCGCTGGTCTTCTTCGGGATCCCGGGGGCGCTCTTTGCCCTCATCGGGGTTGCTGCGGAGATCTACACCTTCTCCGAGTATTATCGGACTGCCCAGTTCCACTACATCGTCTTCACCGGCGGGTTCTCGATGCTGATCCTCGGGCTGCTGCTGGCGACGGTGGGGATCATCCTGTACTCGCTCGTGCAGTTGATGCAGGGGAGCGGGGGAGCAGCTAGGCCGCCTTCTGGAGACGTTGCTCTCTCGTGTAACAAATCGTCCAAGAGTATCGAATAAAACCTATATAGGAGACAGACGGATTATGGATTATAACCCGAAAGTAAGCATAATTATTGTCACATACAATAATGCGAAGGAGATTCAAAAATGCATCAATTCTGTTTTAGAGCAGGCATTTGAACCGTTTGAAATTATAATCGTCGACAACGCTTCAGTGGATAACACTGTAAATCTCATCCAAGAGTCGTTCCCGGAAATATGCGTAATCAGAAACCAAGATAATTTAGGGTTTGGCGGAGGCAATAACACAGGAGTAAAACACGCGAGCGGCGACATTATTGTTTTCCTAAATCCAGACACTATTGTATTAAGTGGATGGCTAGAGAAACTGGTCAAATCGTTAGCCCGTGGCAAGAAAATCATTACCACATCAAAGATATTGACATACGACGGAACGATGATCAATACCTGTGGCAATATTATCCATTTCACCGGGTTAGCTTTTACGCGGGGATATGGGTCACACCCAACTGCATATCCCCGACCCGAATATGTAACTGAAGCATCTGGGTGCAGCTTTGCCATATGGAAAGAGGACTTCATTAAAATTGGAGGATTCGATGAAACAATTTTCTTATATCACGATGACGTTGATTTTTCTATCCGAGCACATTTAATGGGATACAATATATTATTTGTTCCTTCATCAACTGTAAAGCATAACTATACACTCAATGTGACCGCACAAAAGTTATACCATCTAGAAAGAGGCAGATACATCATATTAAGGAAATATTATAGTTTGTACGATATCGTCAAGATAAGCCCTTCTTTGTTTGTTGCAGAATTATTGGCATTTGGATATGCCCTGAGTTTAGGGTATTCAGGGTTAAGGTCTTGTTTGCAGGGTATGAAAGAGGGATTAACTGTAAAAGTACAGCATGTTAACGGAGATAAAGAGAAGTTACTTCGTTCAATCAGTGCAAAAATCCCTGAAGGGCAATTAACAAACAACACTCTAAGTAGGATGGCAGTGTCTTTTGCGAACAGGTTATTTGAAGTTAATTCAAGATTGCTGAGAGAGAGGCATATATGAATGCAGTAGGTGATGTATTTTCAGTCAGTTTGATTTGCCTTGTTCAAGTAGGATCACTGGCCTGTACCCCTATTAAGGCTGAGTTTTTGGAGTCATCAAGACTTTCAAATCGATCTGACCAAGTTAGGACAGGCTGATATTCATGAGTTCAAGAGCGAGTGTTATCTTCGATGATCCTTGTTAAGCAGACATGATGGAACAGCATTATAAAGGAGGGAATATACGCTATGATTGCAATCATCCTCGGCACCCGGCCGGAGATCATCAAGATGTCCCCGATCATCCGGGAGTGCGAAGCAAGAAAACTCGATTACTTCATCCTCCACACCGGACAGCACTACTCTTACGAGATGGACCGGGCGTTCTTCGAGGATCTCGAACTGCCCGAGCCGAAGTACAACCTCGACGTCGGGTCCGGAACTCATGCTGAGCAGACCAGCAGGATCCTGACCGGCATCGAGAAGGTTCTCGTGCAGGAGAAGCCCGATATCGTCCTCGTGCAGGGCGACACCAACACTGTCATGGCCGGGGCCCTTGCTGCCGCAAAGCTCCACATCCGGGTCGGCCACGTCGAGGCCGGCCTCCGAAGCTTCGACCGGACGATGCCCGAAGAGATCAACCGGGTGATTGCGGACCACATCTCCGACTACCTCTTTGCCCCCACGGAGACCGCCCGGCGCTACCTCCAGAACGAGGGGATCGAGGAGAGCAAGATCTGCGTGACCGGCAACACCATCGTCGACGCGGTCTTCCAGAACAGGGAGATCTCGCAGAAGAAGGCGGACATCCTCAAGGACCTTGGACTGAAACCTCGTGAATACTTCCTCGTCACTTCCCACCGGCAGGAGAACGTTGATAACCCCGATATCCTGCGGAACATCATCGCGGGGCTTGAGGCGGTCCACCGGGAGTACTCGCTTCCTGTTATCTTCCCGATGCACCCCCGCACCAGGAAGATGGTCGAGCAGTTCGGGATTTCACTGGACGGGCTCTCTGTCATGAACCCCGTCGGGTTCCTCGAGTTCCTGCAGCTCGAGTCCAACGCCCGCCTCGTCCTGACCGACTCCGGCGGCGTCCAGGAGGAGACCTGCATCCTCGGGGTGCCCTGTGTCACCCTCCGGGAGAACACCGAGCGGCCGGAGACGATCAAGGTGGGGGCGAATGTTCTGGCCGGGACTGGAGCCAATGAGGTCCTAGCATCTACTGGGCAGATGCTCTCCCGAACCGGGACCTGGGAGAACCCCTATGGGGATGGCATCGCGGGCAAGATTATCGTCACAATATGCAACGGCATATCTTCGCGAAACAGTTGCACTCGTTAATTCGGTGAAGTTACATGAGAACGCAAAGGATTCTTGTGACCGGCGGCGCCGGATTCACCGGTATCAATCTCGTTAACGAACTGCGCAGCCAGGGGCACGAAGTCATCGCACTCGACCATTTGTACGCGGATTGGGAGAACTACACCCACGTACAGATACGAAGAATTACCGACACTGGAGCAGACTCTCGAATACTCTGAGTTTGATTACGTATATCACCTCACCGCAGAGTACAGACGCTGGAACAGTGAAGAAAAGAGAGTATCTCGGTAAGGATCCTTCATAGGGACATACTTCCAGAGTGAATTCATGCATCCTTGGCGTACCTGTAGGACAAGTATGAAATGACAGGAAGATGACTGATATCGTAAAAGTCTTGGTTAGACAGCAACTGAAAGAAAAGACTATAGGAACTACAATGCAAGTAACAATCATTAGAGGACGCGCAATCGACCCGGCCATACGCAAAGTATGCCGGTGTCTCGCACAAAATGGATATTCAGTTCGGCTTTTAGTCTGGGATCGGCAGCAAAACCTTACTGATGTCAATTCCCTAGAGTACACAGTTGATAAATTCAATTTGAGGGCTCCATATGACAAGTTGTCCGCTGCTTTTTATCTTCCTCTATGGTGGATCTACCAATTATACTACCTCCTGAAGCATCACGCCGATGTCATACATGCTTGTGACTTTGATACACTGTTCCCTGCAATTCTAGTGAAAATACTCAAAAGAACCAAATTTTGTTACACTATATATGACTTCTATGCTGATAATTTACCAACACGAGTTCCTGCAATTATTAGGAAAGTTGTAGCAGGTATGGAAAAGTATGGGGTCGGACATACAGACGCCCTCTTTCTGGTTGATAAAGCCCGCTACGCCCAAGTAGAAGGTGCTAGGATCAACAATCTAGCCTACATTTACAATACCCCACCTGACGTTTCTGAACCGCATTCGCCTGTGACGAAGAGCACTGGTTCAGTGATAGAGAACAAAACAGTGTTTTATGCAGGGGCACTGCATGAAGATCGAGGATTAAAACAGGCGATAGCAGCAATCAACGAAGTGCCCGGTGTAGAATTAATCCTTGCGGGAGTCGGATCCATCGCAGATTATCTAGGACAGATTCCATTTGATCGTGAACATAGTGTCCGGTATTTGGGTTGGTTACCTTACGAGAAGGTAATTCAGTATACCCTAACTGCGGATATACTGTTCGCATTTTACAACCCGGCAGTCCCAAACAACCGTTATGCGAGCCCGAATAAACTCTTTGAAGCGATGATGTGTGGGAAACCAATTGTCGTAAATGATAATTGTTCAATGGCAGATATTGTCAGAGAGGAGGACTGTGGCCTTGTCGTGCCGTATGGAGATGTCGATGCGATCAAGCATGCGATACATACGCTCAAAAACGATCCCGGTATGTGTAAGCGTTTTGGTGAGAATGGTCGGAAAGCCTATGAGACAAAGTATAACTGGAAAATTATGGAGGAACGATTGCTAAAGATCTACAGGGGACTGGATTTTGAGCCGAGTCGGGCAGATGCAACAACGGGTCATGTCACTACGGATAGTCTGTCATCGATTGCGGAAGGGGACAGCCCTGAGATCTCTCAAAATGGATGATCGGCTTGAATCGAGTGTATCTAGGTCAAAGCCTTGGTGAAATGAGCCTGATAGCATATCTGGGGTCTCTATTGGGCTGTTGCTATGGGGGTATGAAAACTGCGATTTTTCCCGCCAGAGTGTCTTGGAACAAGAGTTGGGAGGAAGAAGAAAGGAAAATAGCAAAGATTTTTGATAATACAAACTGACTTATCTGGCATAGATTTTGAGATATAAATGGGATTATTTCTTTACATGACGGTAAACTATCTACGATCGCGATTATCCTTGGCACCCGTCCAGAAATCATCAAGATGTCCCCGATCATCCGGGAATGCGAAGCAAGGAACCTCGACGTTGGCTCAGGCATCCATGCCGAGCAGACCGGGAGGATAATGGCCGGTATCGAGAAGGTTCTCGTGCAGGAGAAACCCGAGATTGTCCTTGTCCAGGGGGATACGAATACGGTCCTTGCAAGTGCCCTTGCCGCGTCGAAACTTCATATCAAGGTGGGTCACGTGGAGGCGGGTCTCCGGAGTTATGACCGGCGGATGCCGGAGGAGATTAACAGGATTGTTGCAGATCACATCTCTGATGTGCTCTTCCCGCCGACTGAGACAGCAAAAAAGAACCTTATTGAGGAGGGGATCCCTACAGAGAGGATCATCGTCACCGGGAACACTGTTGTAGATGCGGTAGCGCAGAACCTTGCAATAGCCCGGAGAAAAGATAATCTCCTGCAACGGCTGGGCCTTACCTCAAAAGGTTTCTTCCTTGTCACCGCTCACCGGGCAGAGAATGTCGATACCAAGCAGCGGTTAGAAGGGATCCTGCAGGGCCTTGAGGCCATCCAGAATGAGTTCTCTCTCCCGATCATCTTCCCGATGCATCCCCGGACAGCAAAGATGGCCCAAGCTTTCGGTCTCTCCCTAGATGAAATTCACGTAACAGAACTACTTGGTTACCTGGATTTCCTACAGCTCGAGGCCAACGCCCGTCTTGTGTTGACCGATTCCGGGGGTCTGCAGGAGGAGTCGTGCATCCTTGGCGTGCCCTGTGTCACCCTGCGGGACAACACGGAGCGGCCAGAGACGGTCGAGGTCGGGGCGAATACCCTCGCCGGGACTGATCCTGATGCAATGTTAAACCGTGCTAGGAAGATACTAGCACAGGAAACGTCATGGGCAAATCCCTTCGGGGATGGGAAGGCAGGCGAGCGTATTATTCAAATTAGTCTTGAGATGTGTTCATGATGCGCGTTGGCATTCTCACTATTCATAAATTAAACAATTATGGTTCAGTATTGCAAGCATATGCTCTCCTCTCGGTCATGAATAAATTAGGATTCTAGGGGGGATAATTGACTATTCGATCCGTCACACTCCAGCAGTACTTTTTGGATATGCTGTTCATGCGTGCCGGGAGCAAGGATTACATCAATCTGTAGCATCAATGTTCCATTATGGGATCGAGTTCTCTCAGCACAAGCCTCTCTAAATTGACATCGAATGTTAACTAGCTCCAACCATCGGTGCGCTCGTACGGGATGGCTTCCACCTGCTGGAGTGCCTCCACGAGCATCGTCTGATGGAGGTATCAGACGATGGGATTCCTCATGCCATGGCTTATTGATATAAATGACCTGTCATTAAAAACAGTAGTCCATCGCAATTTCCCCTGAGATAGGATCGGAAGACATCCAAATTTCGATAATAGAGGAGAATTATCGCTAATCTATACCAAAAATAAAATGTGACATAATATGAGCAAAAAACGCACAATTCTCTTAGTTTTGCATTTTTCTTCAAGAATATAAACTTGTTTCGAGTGTTGAGGTATGTGGCTAATTTGCTCACTTTTTTCTCTGGGACTTTGTGCCAGACTTTTGCCTTGGGCACGTAGACGATGTTAAAACCACTTTTGCTCGCGCGATAGCACCAATCGGTCTCTTCCCAATACGCAAAGTAAATCGGATCTAATAAGCCAATTGTTTCAATAAGGCTCCTTTTTACGAGCATACAGGCACCTTCTATGTAGTCTACGTGCCTAATTTCATCATATTGACCAATGTCTATTTCATTTACACCCAGTGGCGGAGCCAACCCTTGCTTAACCAAGATCCTTGCTCCTGCAGAATGGATAACATTTTTTTGGCCTCGATAATCGTAATAGTAAACCTTTGGGCCAATAATTGCATTGTTACTATCTTGTATACTTACAGTAATCATTTCATTTAAGAAATCTCTCGCCACAATTGTATCATTGTTCAAAAGAAGAACGTATTTCGAGTTCAGCGACTTTAACGCGTATCTGATAGCGAGATTATTCCCTTCAGCGAACCCATAATTTTTACCACTTTTAATTAGTATGAACTTGGCCGATGATAAATCAGTAAACTCTGCTTCCTTCCCCCCTCCACCTTCAGCGTCTTCCTTTGAATATTCAATGTATCGGATTGGTTTATTCTTCTTTGAATGATCAAAAAAGTTTGATGTTACTTCTAGTTTCCCCTCTGCATATTCTTTAATTCGTTCAATGGAATCGTCTACTGACCCATTATCCACCACGATGACATCATAATTTGGATACGTTATCTGGTACAATGATTCAAGGCACTCTGTTGTATCCTTCCAGCCATTCCAGTTTAAAATAATTATTGATACATGGGGGAGGGGAGATTCCATAGTTATCTATATTCGACGCTATTATACTTCATTTCTCCTGTTGTAATGATGATAAGGCCATCTAATCCTAAAACGGCGGGACAAAAATGCCCAATAGTGGCAGTATGAAAATGCCCGCTTTCTCTGCATAATTTCTTCGTATTCATCTTGCTCCCTTACATGTGGCGGATGACCCGCTACCGCTGGGCGTTCCTTGAGGCGATAACTCGCCCTTGATATTGAGCATGGTGCAGTGATGAGGGATCCTGTCTATTACCGCAACACTGATAACGATATCTCCAAATATCTCGCGCCATTTGCCAGATGACTTGTTGTTTGTAAAGATCGTGAACGAATTCTCGTATCGTTTGGAGACCAACTGAAAGATACAGTGAACTCCTTCACTGGTAAACAGCATATAGCCCATCTCATCGATAAACAGGAGATGGAACTTTGTAAGGGCTTTGATTCTCTACTCCAGTTTATTCTCCCGGTTTGCCTTGATCAGTCTTCAATCAGGATGGAGGCATGAGCATAATGCATCCAAAATCCCTTCCTTCCGGTCTCAAACCCGGGGGCGAGAGCCAACTTCTCAGAAACAAGACTCGAAATGGTTACGCCTCAACCAAGCTCTTGCCGTGACGACCTCCCGCCGGGCGAAGCACGAGATGGGGCCAAACAAGGAATCACCCGGTCACGAACACGGGGTCGATCCTCCGGCTCCTGCTCGTTGCGATCTTTTCCGTCGCATCACCTACATGATCGAAGAACTCCAGAAACGTAGCAACCTCCGGCAATTTGCTCGCATCGATCGAATCCCCTCGTCGGATGAGGTCTATCGGTTCCTCGCGGATCGACGAAGAACGATTTATTGCCCTGATCAACGCACTGCTCCGTATCCGGTGCAGAAACCAAAGCGCCGAACCACCGGGACGGCCATCATCGACAGTTCAGCCATCCCGCTCGACCTGAACCTCTTCAAGAAGAAGATTCGGAAGAACGACCTTGAAACCAAAGAGTACCAATGGGGCTACTCAACCACCAACGGCTACTATATCGAGTTCAAACTGACGCTGGCGGTTGAGTATCCCTCCCTGGTTCCGGTGGCCGTTCTCATCCATGCCGGATCCCCGCATGACAACAAACTCTTCTCGGAGATTATGAATGACCTCAAACGCCGGGAGGTGCTCCGCGTTGGAGATACTATCATCTGCGATAAAGGATACTACGCCTACAGCAATTATGCCACCGGTGTCAGGGACTTCAAGGTTATTCCGCTGATCTTCCCGAAGGAAAGGTAGCGTAACGAAACTTCTGTAAAATTGAATTGGCCCTGGATCCAACCTAGATTTGCACAAAGGAGAAACGGGGCCATGGATCCCTTCGCGTTCATTGCAGATTACCTTTCCGATTCAGAGAACGGCATGAAGACCCTCATCACCTGGTTCCTCAACCAGGCGATGCTCCAGGAGGCTCTCCAGCAGGCGGGAGCCGCCCAGTACGAGCGAACCGATGCCCGGAAGGCGCATCGGAACGGCTACAAGGACCGATCCCTCAAGACTCGGTATCCCGAGACAATTCGTCGGAAACCCCAGTTCCGGGAATTCCCGTTCGAAACACAGGCCTTTGGGTGGTATGCCCGGGTAGAGAAGGCCCTAGTGAATGCAATTGTCGAGTTGTGTCTCCAGGGACGCAGTAGAGAAAATCTCTGATTTACGCTAGGTCTTGACGAAAAAATCTGGGAGATCGTCAGTTTCCTGGGAATCTACCGGTTTTCTCCGGCTTTCGGTCCCCCGGATGGCCAAGGGCCTCGTCGTTCAGGTTCAGGCATTGCTTCCGCGTCCGATCGAACTGGCTATCTTGTACTCTTCGTGGATGCGTCGTATTATAAGGTGCGCGATAGCGCTCGATAGGTCACCAAAGCGGTCCTGGTGGTCACCGGGGTGCGGTAAGACGGTTACCGAAAGAACTTGGGTCCAAAAGTCACGGAGTTTGAGAATGAGGTCACCCCAATATTCTCCCGACCATGACACTACATGCCAGGTGAATCAATCCCATGAATGAGTGCTCATATCGCTCGTATCGGGGAGCGATCTTCTTGAACGCCTCAATCCAACTGAAGAACAGTTCTACCGTACTGCGCTTCTTGTAGAGTTTCGGATCGAACCAGAATGGCCTTCCTCGCTTCGGGTGTTTCCGGGATCTCCGGTTGACCGGGATATTACTCTTGATTCTTCGTTTCCGGTTGTACTGGCGAATTTCCCGTGCATCGTAGGCTGCATCTGCGGAGATGATCGCAGGACGCCCCTGTACTTCGGGAATCTCAAACGCTTCGAGGGTTGGTTCATAGAACTGGGAATTATGGACATTTGCTGGTGCAACCGTGCAGGCAAGGTAGACCATGCCGATCGACCAGAGCACTCAGTTTGTTCCCCTTTACCTTCTTATAGCCATCATAACCGGTCGATCCCCCTTTTTTGCCGGGATATCCTTGGTATCAGTAGAACAGTGCGAGAGATCGATCTTTCGGATCTCATACCCGGATAGGAGCAGGTAGAGGAGGAACGCCTGGTACACGCCTTCCTCCGATAATTCAAGGTGGTATCGGTGTGCCGTCGATTTGGTGCCGTAGTTTGCTGGAACGTCGTGCCAACTGCAACCGGTACTCAAGACGTACAGGCTGCCGTTGAACAGGCTGCGAGGGTCGCATCGAGGTCGGCCAATGTGCGGCTTTTTTGGCGGGAGGTAGTTCTGGACAATATCCCACAAATCGTCGTCGATTTCCCGGAAGACCATGCCCTCGAGTATTATCTAAGGGGCCTTATAAATTTGGGACAACCTCAATGAGATGTTCTGGTCGTGATTCTTTGAGGAGTTAAAGGCATGTAAATATCGGCACGGTCCTGGGGGAGATCAAGAGCGCTGATCCTCCGTAATCTGACGAAGGTGGTCAAGGAAATGGGATTGTCAACTTCTGGGAGTATCAGCACAGTCGATTTTATTTAATATTTCTGAAAATTTTCTCGCCATTTCTATCTGACTATACTTTGAAGTTGCACATGTGTCCGTGGAAGGGGTCGTGCTATATTGTAGATATTCAAGATAATACTTTGATAAAACCGTTTCTAGATCCGCACGGGAAGTAATGTAATGCCCTGTCCGGGTTTCCTCCAACAGATCTTTAACCACACCATCTTTTGGACCATTTAATGCTAGAATCGGTCTCTTTGAAGCAAGGTATTCAAAGATTTTCCCTGTAAAGACACCAATCTCCTTTGGATGGTTCCATAGAAGCAAGAGTAAAAGATGCGATTCTCTTTGCCTATGAAGTGTGCAGTCTCTTGGGATTGACTTAAAAACCTTAACCACATCATCTAGGTTAGAATTTTTGATTTCTTTAATTAACCACCGATCTTGAGGACCAAAAAATCTGACCTCAATCTGATTGGGATCGACGATACCATCAGTTATTAGTTTTCTTAAAGCTCCAAAGAGCAGCGCGGGGTCTCGTTTACCTTCCATAAGACCCCCTGTGTAAGTTATAGTGAATTTATCCGTTAATTTAGGCGGATCAAAAATTGCATCATCGGGATCATACCCGTTGGGAATATCATAAATGGGAATATCAGTGTGTAAACAACTAAGATCTTTTGCAAGGGGTTTTGAAACTGTCACGAGTGCATTCGCTTGACCCAAGGTTTGTACTTCTAACCTTCTATCAATGACCCGCCGAAGAGCACAATGACTATAATAATGGTCTTGTGTCCAGAGATCGCGGAGATCAGCAATCCAGGGAATATGATATTTTTCCGCTAGAGTCTTAGCAATTATGTGAGATATAATTGGAGATGAAGAACTAAGGATTGCATCAATCTGTTCATTTTGGAGGAGTTTATCTCCGGCCTGAGTGGCAGACGTATACCATCCTTTTCTTACATCTGGATATGTAATTATATCGTAAGGGAAATACGCAATTTTATCAAGCCATGACATCTTTTGCTTTTGTCTTGATATATTGAAATTTTCATTTAGGGTCTTTTGTGAGTTCAGACCAAGACGTGTCTTCCATAATTTGGTTATATCATTATCCTGCGTTTGGATAATACGAAATTGGGGATTAGGTTCTCCTGGTAGAAGTGAGGTCAAGATAATTGGTTCCCAATCGTACATTGGGAGATACTTTGCAAGTCCTCCGGGTCGTATTGCACCAATTGAGGCCATTGGAGGAAAATAATATGTAATGAGTAAGACTTTTTTCAATTAGATCACGTAATTCTTATTATTGGTTGATACTGTTCGACTTCACTTGGCTAAATGAATTAAGCTCGATGTAAAGTCGCTCGAGATCCTTGAATCCGGTGGCCCACCTCATATGAATCCAAAAAACATCCATATATCATTCCATACTCTATATTATTAATGTGTCGGTCGCTGTGTCACGATTCATAGATACTAATTATAATGGGACAACGTGGAGAGATCGAGCGGAAAATAATGGTTTCTCAAATGAAAACTCTGGCAAGAGCGTTCATGATATAAATGATTAACTGTGGAAGATTTTCCAAGGGTTTCTATCCTTGAGACAATCGAGATGCTTGGACGCCCGATTTAACCTCTATTCTACCTCTGATATCTATATTGCCCAAGTTTGTCAAGTGATCTGGCGTCGAACAAATCTCCCGTACCAGCATACTCGCCCGCAACAGACTCTCAAACGTCCCCGCGTCGCTCCAGAACCCCTCCAGCACTGCAAACTCCATCGCACCACGCCGGATGTAGGCGTTGTTCACATCCGTGATCTCGAGCTCGCCCCGCCCGGACGGCTTCAAGGTCTTAATGATCTCGAAGACCCCGGTGTCATAGAGATACAGCCCGGTCACCGCGAGGTTCGACTTCGGGGCCCTCGGCTTCTCCTCGATCCCGAGCACTCGGCTACCCTTAACCTCGGCGACCCCGAACCGGTGGGCGTCGGTGACCTCTTTTAAGAAAATCTTCGCCCCGGACTCGAACGACTCAACGTCCTTCCGGATATCGTCCTGGAAGATGTTGTCGCCGAGAACCACCGCAATGTTGTCCGTCCCGGCCCAGGACTCCGCAAGCCCCAGGGCCTGGGCGATCCCGCCGGCGCCTTCCTGGATCTCGTAGGTGAGCCGGACTCCCAGATCTTTGCCGGAGCCCAGCAGCTCGAGGAAGTGGCCCACGTGCCCCCGTCCGGAGACGATCATGATGTCCTTGATGCCCGCCGCGACGAGGGTCTGCAGGGGGTAGTAGATCATCGGCTTGTCGTAGACCGGGAGCAGGTGCTTGTTCGTCACCTTCGTTAAGGGATAGAGGCGGGACCCGGTCCCGCCCGCAAGAATGATGCCTTTCATGGGAACTTTCACCGTAGGGCGTAAATAATCTTCCAGCGCCTCCTTCCAGGGGCGCATGGGGCTGGTCTTCGTGTTCACGAGCACCGAGTACGCGGGGCGTCGCGCTTTCCGCGGGAACTCGTCGCTTGAGCAGGGGACGACGTTCGGGGCGAAGGCCCGGGCAAACTCGTACCACGAGCAGACGTCATCGTTCGTCACGTGATAGATCCCCGGCGGGCACTCGGCGATCTCAGCTGTCTTCCGTGCCAGGTCCATCGTGTAGGTGGGCTTGCCCACCTGGTCGGTCACCACCCGGACGGTCGCGTTCTCTCGCGAGAGGTGCCGGATCGTCGCGACGAAGTTCTTGCCGTGCCGGCCGAAGAGCCAGGAGGTCCGGACGATCCGGTAGTCATCCATGTTCTTCGCGATGTTCTGCTCGCCGCGGAGCTTCGAGGCGCCGTAGACGTTGATCGGGTTCGTCTCGTCGGACTCGACATACTCCGTCTTCGAGCCGTCAAAGACGTAGTCGGTGCTGTAGTGGACGAGCCGGGCGCCCGCCTCACGGCAGGCGGCGGCGATGTAGCCCGGCGCGTCGCCGTTGACGGCGAACGCTGTCTCAGGCTCGTCCTCACACCCGTCGACGTTCGTGTACGCGGCCGCGTTGATGACGAGGTCCGGCTTCGCATCAAGGATATAGGCCTTTACCGCGGCCTCGTCGGTGATGTCGAGATCCTTATGCCCGCAGAGCCGGGCTCCGGGGAAGACCGCCGCGAGGTCGCGCCCCAGCATGCCACCTGCACCGAGGATCAGGACATTTGAGAAGGTCATACTGACTTCCCCTTCAGCGGCCGCCACCACCATTCATTCTCTGCGTACCACGCGACCGTCGCCGCGAGGGCGTCATCGAAACTATACGCCGGCTTCCAGCCAAGATCACGAAGTTTCCCGAAGTCCAGCGAGTAGCGGAAGTCATGCCCTTTCCGGTCCGGCACATGCTCGATCATCGACTCGTCCTTCCCGAGGAGTTCGAGGATCTTAGCGGTGATCTCGAGGTTCGTCTTCTCCGCACCGCCGCCGATGTTGTAGACCTCACCCGGCTCCCCGTGCTGGAGGACGAAGTCGATGGCCCGGCAGTGGTCGAGGACATAGAGCCAGTCGCGGATGTTCTTCCCCGTGCCGTAGACCGGGACCTTCTTTCCCTCGAGGAGGTTGGTCGCAAAGAGCGGGATCAGCTTCTCGGGGAACTGGTAGGGCCCGTAGTTGTTGGTGCAACGGGTGACGATCACCGGGAGATCGTGGGTGATGAAGAACGACCGGGCCAGGAGGTCGGAGCCGGCCTTGCTCGACGAGTAGGGGCTGGAGGGGTTCAGGTTGTCGGTCTCCGTGAACGAACCCTCGCGGGTGCTCCCGTAGACCTCGTCCGTCGAGACGTGGATGAACCGCCTGACCCCATGCTTCAGCGCGTAATCGAGCAGGGTGAAGGTGCCGAGGACGTTCGTCCGCACAAAGGTGGAGCCGTCGGCGATCGAGCGGTCCACGTGGCTCTCCGCGGCAAAGTGGACGACGGTCTCGATCGGATGGTTCTGGAAGACGGCCGCTACCGCGCCGGGGTCGCAGATGTCGCCATGGACGAAGGTGTAGTTCGGGTTATCGGCAACATCCCGGAGGCTCTCCGGGTTGCCCGCGTAGGTCAGTGCGTCGAGGTTGACGATCGGGGTTTCGGGGTGCTCCGCGAGCATATGGCGGATGAAGTTGCTGCCGATGAACCCCGCGCCGCCGGTGACGAGCATGGTCATTTTGATTCTCCCCTCATCCGTGTTTCAGGCCGGGGGCAAGCCCCCAGTCGTAGGGGATCTCAGTCGTGTCCGGGGGCAGCCGGAACTCGTCGGGCTCGCTGTAGTTGTAGGGGAGGGTCGGGATGCTCACGAAGAACGCCGTCTCGGTGCCGATCCCCTTGAACCCGTGGTAGACGCCGGGGGGGACGCTGACGAGGAT